>Ga0099828_10000606_pt1 | contig 22266 bp, 20 predicted proteins | sample CZO8metaG_2_FD_79338 | JGI IMG/M metagenome (GOLD analysis project Ga0099828, IMG submission 79338) | Vadose zone soil microbial communities from the Eel River Critical Zone Observatory, Northern California, USA - CZOApr15con2H1.8 metaG | ecosystem: Environmental > Terrestrial > Soil > Vadose... | reverse complement strand
TCCGAAGCCGGCCTCGGCGTCGGCGACGATCGGCACCATCCAGTCGTGCAGCAGATCCAAGGCGGTCTCCGCCCACTCGATCTGGTCCGCCCGCAGCAGGGCGTTGTTGATCCGCCGTACCAGCGAGGGCACGCTGCTGACGGGGTACAGGCTCTGGTCGGGGTAGACGTGCTCGGAGAGGTTGGCGTCCGCCGCCACCTGCCAGCCGCTGACGTAGATGGCCTGCAGGCCCGCCTTCACCATCTGGACGGCCTGGCCACCGGTCATGGCGCCGAGGGCGTGTACGTAGTCCTCGCCCCGCAGCGACTGCCACAGCCGCGCCGCTCCTGCCGTCGCCAGCGTGTGGTCGATCGTTACGGACCCGCGCAGGCGGATGACGTCGGCCGCCGAGTAGTCCCGCCGGACGCCGCTCCAGCGGTCGTCGCGCGCCCACTCCTCCTGCAGCGCCGCGATGGCGCCTTGGCGCTGCTCAAAGGTGCTGACCACGGTGGTTCTCCCTCCTTGGTATGCGGGCAGGCGGGGGTTCCGGCTCCCGGGCGGTTGTGGCTAGGCAAGCGTCGTGTAGGCGGGGAGCGTCAGGAACTCGAAGAACGGCTGCTCCAGGGAGACCCGCTCGAAGAGGCTGCGGGCATCGAGGAAGCGGCTGGCGGCGAAGGCCTCCTCGCCCATCGCCGAGCGCAGCGTCGCCAGCTCCTCGCTGGCGATCTGGCGCACGAGCTCAGCAGTGACGGTGCCGCCGCCGGCCATGGCGGTGTGGTGGTGGCACCACTGCCAGATCTGCGCCCGGGAGATCTCGGCGGTGGCGGCGTCCTCCATGAGGTTGGCGATGGCCGCAGCGCCGGTGCCCCTGAGCCACGACTCGAGGTACTGGATGCCCACCCGGACGTTCGTCCGCAGGCCGGCCTCGCTGACGCCCGTCCGCTGGAGCAGGCCGTTGAGGCCCAACAGATCCTGGGCGCGCACGTCGACGTCCTCACGCCGGACGTAGAGCTGGTTGCGCTGGTTGCCGAGCGCCGCATCGAAGACCTCGGTCGCGACGCCGACCAGGTCGGGGTGGGCCACCCAGGTCCCGTCGAAGCCGTCGCCGGCCTCCCGGATCTTGTCCTCACGGACCTTGGCGAGAGCGGTCTCGGTGACCTCGGGGTCCTTGCGGTTGGGGATGAACGCCGCCATCCCGCCGACGGCGTGGGCGCCCCGGCGGTGGCACGTCGACACCATGAGCTCGGTGTAGGCCCGCATGAAGCGCGTGGTCATCGTGACGTGGGCACGGTCCGGCAGGACGAACTGGGGATGGCTGCGGAGCTTCTTGATGAAGCTGAAGATGTAGTCCCAGCGCCCGGCGTTGAGGCCTGCGGAGTGCTCCCGGAGCTCGAAGAGGATCTCGTCCATCTCGAAGGCCGCCATCACGGTCTCGATGAGCACGGTTGCCTTGATCGTGCCCGGGAAGAGGCCGAGGCGCTCCTGCGCGTAGAGGAAGACCTTGTTCCACAGCCGGGCCTCCAGGTACCCCTCCAGCTTCGGGAGGTAGAAGTACGGCCCGGAGCCCTGGTCGAGCAGCTCCCGGGCGTTGTGGTAGAGGGCGAGGCCGAAGTCGAAGAGGCTGGCGGAGACCGGCTCGCCGTCGACGAGGACGTGCTTCTCGGTCAGGTGCCAGCCGCGGGGCCGCACGCAGATGGTGGCGGTCTTGTCGTTCAGTTGGTAGCGCCGGCCGTCCTGGGCCTCGTAGCTGATCGTGCGGGCGACGGCGTCCCGGAGGTTGCGCTGGCCCTCGATGACGTTGTGCCAGGTGGGGGAGAGGGCGTCCTCGAAGTCGCACATGAAGACCCTGGCACCGGAGTTGAGGGCGTTAATCATCATCTTGCGCTCGGCGGGCCCGGTGATCTCGACCCGCCGGTCCAGCAGGTCCTTCGGGACGTCGGCGATCTGCCACTTTCCGGCCCGGACGCTGCGCGTGGCCGGGTTGAAGTCGGGCCACTCGCCCGAGTCCAGCGTCCGCTGGCGCTCGATCCTGGCGCTCAGCAGGCGACCCCGCTGCTGGCGGAACTCCCGTTGCAGGCCCCCGACGAAGCCGAGCGCCCCGTCGCTGAGCACATCCTGATCGCGTACGCCCAGCACCTCGATGCCCTCGGCTCCCCCCACCGTGTCCCTCCCCACTCCGCTCCGGCTTCAACTAGCCGAAAACTGTTGAAAATCCTCTTCTCGGCAGATTATGGGGATCTTTCACCTGGTAAGATTGCGAGAACATTTCATTTCCGCATATTTCTTGGAAAGTTATCGTGGCGATCGCTAGATTTGACTCTCTTGTCTTCGGTCAGCGACTCCGGCACTTGCGCCGGTCGAGGGATCTCACGCTCGATCAGCTGGGCCAGCTGGTGGGCAAGCAGGCGTCGTTCCTGTCCCTGATCGAGAACGGCAAGCGTGAGGCGCGCCTGTCGCTCATCGAGGACCTCGCCAAGGCCCTGGGCGTCACCACGGGCGAGCTCATCGCCACCGACCCCCCCACCCGCCGGGCCCGTCTCGAGGTCGCCCTGCAGCGGGCCCAGGACGACCCGCTCTACCAGGGTCTGAACCTGCCGCTCCTGAAGGCCTCCCGCCAGGTGCCGCACGAGTTTCTCGAGCACGTGGTGGGGCTCTTCGACGCCCTCAAGGCGCAGTCCCAGGCCCAGGCAGGGACCCCCGAGGGCGCCCGGGCCGCCAACGCACGGCTCCGCTCCGAGATGCGCGCGCACGACAACTACTTCCCCGACATCGAGCAGGCGGCGACCCAGGCCCTGCGCGCGGCGGGCTACGAGGGGGGTGCCGTTGCGGAGAGTACGTTGACCGCCCTCGTCGCCCACTACGGGTTCACCCTGCACCGGGTCCAGGACCTGCCGGTGTCGGTCGACTCGGTCGCCGACCTCGAGCACCGGCGCATCTACGTCCACCAGCGCAACACCCTGCCCACCCGGGCTGCCCGCTCGGTGGTCCTCCAGACGCTCGGGCATTTCGCCCTCGGCCACGGCGACCCCGCCGACTTCGGCGAGTTCCTCCGCCAGCGGGTCGAGGCCAATTACTTCGCCGGGGCGGTGCTGGCGCCCCAGCGCACGGCGGTCGACCTGCTCACCACCGCCCGCCGCAAGGGCGACATCTCGGCCGAGGACCTGAAGGAGGTCTTCTACATCTCCTACGAGATGGCCGCCCACCGGCTGACCAACCTCGCCACGCACCACCTCGGCCTTCGGGTCCACTTCCTCCGGGCCGACGACGAGGGGGTGATCTGGAAGGCGTACGAGAACGACGGGGTGCCCTTCCCGACCGACGCCGCCGGGATCATCGAGGGCCAGCGCGTGTGCCGCACGTGGGGGACGCGGCAGGCATTCCGCTCGCACGACAAGTTCGCCGAGTACGCCCAGTACACGTCGACGCCGGTGGGGGAGTTCTGGTGCAGCACGTACCTCGAGGCCGACATGCCGACGCCCGAAGCGGTCACGATCGGGTCGAGGGCCGAGGACGCCCGCTACTTCCGGGGCCACGAGACCACCTACCGCCAGGTGTCGCAATGCCCGGACGGCGAGTGCTGCCGCCGCCCGCCGGCGGACGTCGCGTCGAGGTGGCAGGGCCGGGTCTGGCCGGCGGCCCGGGTCCACGGCTACGTCCTGGCGACGCTGCCCGCCGGCGCCTACGCCGGTGTGGACCTGAGCGAGGTCTACGACTTCCTCGACCGCCAGGTATAAACCCGCCCGCGGGCGAGGGGGGTCCAGGGGGGAGTAGCAGCCCCCCGGAGCGAAGCGGAGGGGGGTGAGCTGCGAATCCCCCCTGGCCTGCGGGCGAACTAGTCCTTGGCCCCCACGAAGTCCCGGTAGACCGCCAGGAGGGCTTCCTTCTGGCCCTCGGTCAGGGCCGGGTCGAGGCGGATGGCCGCCTCGGTGGTGGGCGCCTCCCGGTCTGGCCCGGCGTCGGCCCCCGTGGGCTTCGCCTCAACGGCGGCGGACCCTTCCAGCAGGCCCGCCTGCGCCAGCAGCGTCTCGGCCGACAGATTGAGGGCGGACGCGATCGAGCGCAGCACTCGCACGGAAGGTTCGTGGAGGCCGCGCTCGACCTGACTGAGGTACGGGTTCGACACCTTGGCAAGCTCGGCCATCTCCCTGAGTGTGAGATTGGCCAGGCGCCGCTGTGTGCGGATGAAGCTACCGAGGGTGTCCATGTGAGGCCACGATCATCCCTGATCTGCGGCCACAAGGGAACTCGCCCAACGGTGCAACCGGGTCTACTTTGCAGCTGCGGGGGTCTTCTTGTAAGGGTCCGGGACGTGCTTGCTGGCCTCGGTGGCGAGTTCCAGCAGGCTGACCATGAATTCCTTCTGGCTTGCCCACAGCTTCTCCGCGAAGCCGTAGAAGTGGAACTTCGGGCCAAAGTAGAACTCGCTCAGCGTCGGGGCGGTCTCGAGGGTCTTGGTCCAGTCCTTGAGGACCTTGAGGGTTGCATCTTCGACGGTGTCGATGATCTCGAGCACCTCGTCCTGGACAGCGGTTGCGACATGAACAGCCATGGCCTTCTCCTTTCGAGTGGATCTGCCTGCTGGGTGGGAACCTGTTGCTAACTATGCAGCAACTCTGCTAACTTTGTCAAGACGAACCAACGAAAGGGGTGCACCATGGCCGAGCCGGCGCCAGCACCGAAGTCCGTCGACATCGGCGAGCTCAAGTCCCTGGCCGGGGCCCTCGCCGGGCAGCCCCTCGGGGTCAGCTCCTGGAGAGAGGTTACCCAGGACATGGTCACCAGCTTCGCGAAAGCCACCGGGGACGAGCAGTGGATCCACGTCGACCCCGAGCGGGCACGGAACGGGCCCTTCGGCCGTACGGTCGCCCATGGGTTCATGACCCTCGGGATGTTCACCGGCATGCTCTACGAACTGCTCGAGGTCACGGGGGCGGCCCTGATCCTTAACTACGGGGCCAACAAAGTGCGGTTCCCGGCACCGGTGCCGGCCGGCTCACGGGTGCGGGGCAGCATTGCCTTCGGGACGGTCGAGGAGGTCCCGGGCGGGGTCCAGGTCGAGTTCCGCGCTACCGTGGAGGCAGAGGGCAACCCAAAGCCGGCGTGCGCCGCGGAAATCCTCTTCCGCTACTACCGGGAGGTCCCGGGCGCCCCCGCACGAGGAACAGGAGCGTAAGTGGCGACAACATCCGAACCGCAACCCGAACCCGATAACGGCAACGGCACCGCCGCCGCGATCGGCCCCGAGGCCGACCTCTTCGCGCGCCAGGACCCACTGTCGCTGGGGCCCACCATGGCCAAGCTCGGGGCTGCCCTGGTGACCAACCCGGTCGGCGTCTGGGAGGCGGGGATGCGCTTCGGCAGCCGCTTGGCGGCCTCCACCGCCGGCATGGCGGCCAGGGCCATGGGGGCCAAGCCCCAGCCGACCCTCCAGCCGGACGCCAAGGACCGGCGGTTCCGGGATCCGGTCTGGGACGAGAGCCCCGTGTTCTTCGGCGAGCGCCAGGTCTACTTGGCGTGGGCGGAGTTCGTCCACGAACTGGTCACCGCCGCCGACCTCGACCAGCACGAGAGTGAGAAGGCGGCCTTCGGGCTCGGCCTGCTCGTCGACGCGCTGGCGCCGACCAACTTCCTGCCGACCAATCCCGTGGCCCTCCGCAAGGCCGCCCAGACCAAGGGCCTTAGCGTCCTCAAGGGCCTGCGCAACTTCGTCGACGACGTCCTCCACAACGAGGGGATGCCTCGCCAGTTCGACCCGGATGCCTTCGCCGTGGGCCGCAACCTCGGGGTCACGCCCGGCAAGGTCGTGTTCCGCAACGAGCTGATGGAGCTCATCCAGTACGAGCCGCAGACCAAGACGGTCTTCGAGGTACCGCTGCTCGTGTCGCCGCCGTGGATCAACAAGTACTACCTCATGGACCTCTCGCCGGGCCGCAGCTTCATCGAGTGGGCGGTCACCCACGGCCACACCGTGTTCGCCATCAGCTACCGCAACCCGGACGAGTCGATGCGCGACGTCTCCCTCGACGACTACCTCATCCACGGCCCCCGCGCCGCCCTCGACGTCATCGAGGAGATCACCGGGTCGCCGATCGTCAACATGGCGGGGCTGTGCATCGGCGGCACGCTGGCCACGATGCTGCTGGCCTATCTGGAGGCGGGTGGCGAGCACCGGGTGAACGCGACGACGTTGCTCAACACCATCGTTGATTTTTCGGAGCCCGGCCCCCTCGGGACCTTCACGGACGCCGAGTCCATTGCCCGGCTCGAGCGCAAGATGGCGAAGACGGGGTTCCTCGACGCCGCGGACATGGAGCGGACCTTCAATGCCCTGCGGGCCAACGACCTGATCTGGAACTACGTGGCCTCCAACTGGCTCATGGGCCAGGACCCGCCGGCCTTCGACATCCTGACCTGGAATGCCGACAGCACCAGGATGCCGGCGAACATGCACTCGTTCTACCTGCGCTACTGCTACCAGGAGAACCAGCTGGCCAACGACGAGATGACGCTGGCAGGCCGGCGGCTGCATCTCGGCAAGATCACCGGCGACGTGTACATCGTCGGGGCCGTCGAGGACCACATCGCCCCGTGGACCACGTCCTACGCGACGACGAGGCTGCTCGGCGGCGAGTGCCGCTACGTGCTCACCTCGTCGGGGCACATCGCCGGCATCGTGAACCCGCCGGACGCCAAGCGCAAGTACTGGACCAACGACGTCCTACCGGACGACCCCAACGAATGGCGCTCGGCCGCCGCGCAGCACGCGGGGTCGTGGTGGCAGGACTGGAGCAGCTGGATCGCACAGCGGGCGGGCACGCGGACCACCCCACCGTCCATGGGCAGCGATGCCCACCCACCCATCGCCGACGCACCCGGGGAGTATGTCCATGGCTAGTACTGCGGCAGAGCCCAACGGCAGCAACGGGCCCAACGGCGGCACCGTCACGACCGGCCTGGTCGACCGCCTGGGGACCGCACCGGAACTCAGCGAAGATATCCAGCGAGTCGGCGTAGTCGGCTGCGGTCTGATGGGATCGGGCATCGCCGAGGTGACCGCCCGGGCCGGGCTCGACGTGGTCGTGGTCGAGATCGGCGAGGACGCCCTCGCGGCCGGCAAGCGCCGCATCGAGTCGTCCCTGGCGAAGGCGGTGGACCGGGGCAAGCTCGCTCCCGAGGACCGCGTGGAGGCGCTGGAACGGATGCGCTTCACCACCCGGATGGGCGACCTCGCCGACCGGGAGCTCGTGATCGAGGCCGTGGTGGAACGTTTCGACGTGAAGGCCGCGGTCTTCGAACAGGTCGATGCTGTGACCGGCCCGGGGACGATCCTGGCGTCGAACACGTCCTCGATCCCGATCATGAGGCTGGCCATGGTCACCCGCCGCCCCGAGGAGGTCCTCGGCCTCCACTTCTTCAACCCGGTCCCCGTCATGCGCCTGGTCGAACTGGTGACCTCGCTGCTGACGAGCGAGGCAACCGCGGCCCGGGCTGCGGAGTTTGCGGAGCGGGTGCTCCACAAGCGGATCGTCCGCTCGCAGGACCGTGCGGGCTTCATCGTGAACGCGCTGCTCATCCCGTACATCCTCTCGGCGATCCGCATGCTGGAGTCCGGGTTCGCCACGGCCGCCGACATCGACGCCGGCATGGTCGAGGGCTGCGCCCACCCCATGGGGCCGCTCGCCCTTGCGGATCTCATCGGCCTGGACACCGTTGCTGCGGTCGCCGAATCGCTCTACGACGAGTTCAAGGAGCCGCTGTACGCGCCGCCCCCACTGCTCGACCGGATGTGCGAGGCGGGCCTGCTCGGCAGGAAACTTGGGCGCGGTTTTTATGTCTACAACGGTAGATGACGAGTGGAATTCATCCACATGTAACCGAAAGTTCACGCGGGGGCAATTGACGTCATATACGGTTTCAGTCTAAGGTAAGGGTGCCCGCAGCGATGAAGTTCATCCCTGGAACGGGCAGAGAGAGACTGGGAAGCAGCAAGGCCAGCGTGCCTGTGCCACCAGCCTACTCCCTGCCGAGATTCCGGCGGGGTATAGAAGGCGTCAAATCAACGTGCAGGACCCTTGTTTAAATCGCCATACGCAGAGTGCTATCTCTCATATGGACAGTCCAAACTGCAGCAATAACTTCCACTTAGGACCCTAGAAATCGGAGGAAAAACGTTGGAGATAAAACGTGTAGGGATCGTCGGGTCGGGCATCATGGGGGCCGGCATTGCCGAGGTCGCCGCCCGAGCCGGGTTCGATGTTGTACTCCGCAGCCGCACCCAGGAATCTGCACGGCAGTGCCTGGTCAAGGTCGGGAAGTCGCTCACCCGGCAAGTCGAGAAGGGCAAGATCGCGGCGGAGGAGCGCGACGCCGCCTTCGGCCGGATCACCGCTGTCGACGATCTCGCGGCGCTGGAGTTCTGTCAGCTCGTCATCGAGTCTGTGGTTGAGGACCTGGCGACGAAGAAGGCGCTGTTCGCCGAGCTTGACGCCGCCTGCGGCTCCGAGACGATCCTCGCCACGAACACCTCGACGCTGCCGGTGCTCGAGCTGGCCGTGTCGGTCTCCCGGGCGGACCGGGTGTGCGGCATGCACTTCTTCAACCCGGCCGCCGTGATGCCGCTCGTGGAGATCGTGCCGGCGCTGACGACGGCCGAGGAGACGGTCGCTGCGGCCTGGCAGTTCGCCCTGGACTGCGGCAAGACCCCCGTCAAGTCGAAGGACTCGGCGGGCTTCATCGTCAACGCCCTGCTCTTCCCGTACCTCAACTCGGCAATTCGGATGCTGGAGAGCGATGTCGCCACCATGGAGGACATCGACACCGCCATGAAGGGTGGGTGCGGGTTCCCCATGGGACCGTTCGAGCTCCTGGACCTCATCGGTCTCGACACGAGCCTCGCCGTCCTGGAACGCCTCTACGGGGAGCGCCGGGAGCCCGGGTGTGTGCCGGCCGGCCTCCTCCGCCAGATGGTGACGGCCCGCCAGCTCGGCCGGAAGACCGGCGGCGGCTTCTACGCCTACCCCGCGTCGGCGCCGAAACCGGCGGGCCGATCGACCACCCCCAGCGAAGTCCGGGGGACTTAGATGGAAACTGCCGCAGTCGAGGAAGTCACCGGGCGGCCACCCGACCTCGACCCGGGCGAGACGCAGGAATGGGTGGAGTCGATCCAGGAGGTCATCGACCTCCGGGGAGCCGCACGGGCCCGCCACCTGCTCTCGAAGCAGCTTCAGGTGGCGCAGGAGTGTGGGGCCGGGCTGCCGGACCCGGTGTCGACGCCGTACGTCAACACCATCCCCGCCGACGAGCAGCCGGAGAGCCCCGGCGACGGCGCCCTCGAACGCCGGGTGCGGGCCTACCTGCGCTGGAACGCCGTGGTCATGGTGCTGCGGGCCAACGCGGCGTCCGAGGGCCTGGGCGGGCACCTGTCCACGTACGCCTCGTCGGCGGCGCTGTACGAGACGGGCTTCAACCACTTCTTCCGGGGCAAGGACGACGGCGCCGCCGGCGACCAGGTCTTCTTCCAGGGCCACGCGTCGCCGGGCATCTACGCCCGGGCCTTCCTCGAAGGCCGCCTCACCGAGGACGAGCTCGACGGCTTCCGCCGTGAGGTCGGCGGCGGGGGGCTCTCCAGCTACCCGCATCCCCGCCTCATGCCCGACTTCTGGGAGTTCCCCACGGTGTCGATGGGCCTCGGCCCCCTCAACGCCATCTACCAGGCCCGCTTCAACCGCTACCTGGGCCACCGGGGCATCGCCGACACGGCAGCCTCCAGGGTGTGGTGCTTCCTCGGCGACGGCGAGTGCGACGAGCCCGAGAGCCTGGCGGCCCTGCCGCTGGCGGCCCGCGAGGGCCTCGACAACCTCGTCTTCGTCGTCAACTGCAACCTCCAGCGCCTCGACGGCCCGGTGCGCGGCAACGGCAAGGTGATCCAGGAGCTCGAGGCGCTCTTCCGGGGCGCGGGCTGGAACGTCATCAAGGTGATCTGGGGCTCGGAGTGGGACCCGCTCCTCGCCGCCGACGCCGACGGCGCCCTCGTCGAGCGCCTGGGGGCCGCCCTCGACGGCGACTACCAGCGCTGCACCGTGGAGTCCGGGGCCTACATCCGTGAGCGGCTCTTCGGCTCCGACCCCCGCCTCGAGGCGCTGGTCGGCCACCTGAGCGACGACGAGCTCGCCGGCATGCGCCGGGGCGGCCATGACGACCGCAAGCTCTACGCCGCCTACCGCAGCGCCGTGGACCACCGCGGTGGCCCGTCGGTGATCCTGGTCAAGACCGTCAAGGGGTGGGCGCTGGGCCCCGAGATCGAGGGACGCAACTCCGCCCACCAGATGAAGAAGATGGGCACGCCCCAGCTCAAGGCGCTGCGCGACCGGCTCGGCCTGGCTGGGGAGATCTCCGACGCCGCCCTCGACGGGGGCCAGCCGCCGTACTGCCGCCCGCAGCCGGGCTCTGCCGAGCACGACTACCTCATGGGCCGCCGGCGCGACCTCGGTGGGCCCTTGCCGCACCGGGTGGTCACCCCGGCCCCCATCGGCCAGCCCGATCCCGCCTGCTTCGCCGGCTTCTTCGCCGGCTCCGGCGGGCGCTCGGTGTCCACGACCATGGCCTTCTCCGTCCTGCTGCGGTCCCTCTTGCGGGACCCCACGGTCGGGAGCCGCGTCGTGCCGATCATCCCGGACGAGGCCCGCACCTTCGGCATGGACGGCCTGTTCAGCGAGGTTAGGATCTACTCGCCGACCGGGCAGCGCTACGAGCCCGTCGACGCAGGGATGCAGCTCTCGTACCGGGAGTCCGCCCAGGGGCAGATCCTCCAGGAGGGCATCACCGAGGCGGGGGCCATGGCGAGCTTCACGGCGGCGGGCACCTCGTACGCCACGTGGAGCCAGCCGATGATCCCGTTCTACGTCTTCTATTCGATGTTCGGCTTCCAGCGCACCGGGGACGCGGCGTGGGCCTTCGGCGACATGCGGGGGAGAGGGTTCCTCTGCGGCGCAACGGCCGGGCGGACCACCCTCAACGGCGAGGGCCTGCAGCACGAGGACGGCCACAGCCTGCTGCTCGCGTCCACCGTCCCCAACCTTGCCGCCTACGACCCCGCGTTCGCCTACGAGGTGGCCGTCATCATCCGCGACGGCATCGGCCGCATGTTCGGCGACTCGCCCCAGGACCTCTTCTACTACCTGACGCTCTACAACGAGAACTACCCCATGCCGCCGATGCCTGAGGCCGCACCCGGTGCGGTCGAGGAGGGCATCGTTCGGGGGATGTACCGCTTCTCCCCGGCCCCCGCCGGGCCGAAGCGCCGGGCCACGATCCTGTTCAGCGGCAGCGCCCAGGGTGCCGCCCGGGAGGCCCAGCAGCTCCTCGCCGACGAGCACGACGTCGCCGCCGAGCTGTGGAGCGTCACCTCGTACAAAGCCCTCCGGGAGGACGCCCTGTCGGTCGACCGTTGGAACCGGCTGCACCCCACCGAGCCGTCAAGGGTGGCCTACGTCACCGAGCAGCTGCTCGGCTCCCAGGGCCCGCTCGTTGCGGTCAGCGACTTCATGCAGATGGTGCCGGACCAGGTGACCCGATGGGTCCCCGGGCACCTCACCGTTCTCGGAACGGATGGCTACGGTCGGTCGGACACGCGGGCAACGCTGCGCCGGCACTTCGGGACCGACGCCGCCCACGTGGTCGTGGCGGTGCTGAAGGGGCTGGCCGATGCCGACCTCGGCAAGCCGGAAGAAGTGGCCGACGCCATCCTCGCCCACGGGATCGACCCCGAGTCGGTCGACCCGAGGCTGGCCTGACACCGCCGGCTACGACCACGGCCGCCTGAACCCCAACGCTGACGGAGGCAACCCACCCAATGGAACCGCAACGTCGCACCAAGATCGTCTGCACGCTCGGACCTGCCACCCAGTCACCAGAAGCCGTCGCCGGCCTCGTGGCCGCGGGCATGGACGTGGCCCGGCTCAACTTCTCGCACGGCTCCCGTGAGGAGCACGCTGCCATCTACGGCAGGGTCAGGGAGGCGTCGGATGCCTCGGGGCGGGCAGTGGGCATCCTCGTCGACCTGCAGGGCCCCAAGATCCGGCTGGGCACCTTCGACGGTGGCTTCGCCGTGCTCGAGACGGGCTCCGTCTTCACGGTCACCGCCCGCGGCCCCCACGGCCCGCTCGAGGCGCTGACCGGCACGAGCACCCGCGCCACCACGTCCTACGGCGCCCTGGCGACCGACCTGGGTCCCGGTGACACGCTCCTGATCGACGACGGCCTCATCAAGCTCCTGGCGATCTCCTGCGACGGGCGAGAGGTCACGTGCCGGGTGATCGAGGGTGGGCTGGTCTCGGACCACAAGGGCATCAACCTCCCGGGCGTGGCCGTGAGCGCGCCGGTGCTGACCGACAAGGATGCGGACGACCTCCGCTTCGCCCTGGGGCTCGGCGTCGACATCGTCGCCCTCTCGTTCGTCCGCCGCCCGGAGGACGCCGACGTCGTGCGGCGGGCCATGGACGCCGCGGGGCGGCGCATCCCCGTCATCGCCAAGCTGGAGAAGGGCGAGGCGGTGGAGCATCTCGACGGCATCATGGAGGCCTTCGACGGCGTCATGGTGGCCCGCGGCGATCTCGGCGTCGAGACGCCGATGGAGCAGGTCCCGCTGGTGCAGAAGCGGGCAGTGACCCTGGCACGCCAGCATGCCAAGCCGGCGATCGTCGCCACCCAGATGCTCGAGTCCATGCGGGTGCACTCCCGGCCGACGAGGGCCGAGGTCTCGGATGTGGCCAACGCGGTCCTCGACGGGGCGGACGCCCTCATGCTCTCTGCCGAGACCAGCGTCGGGGAGCACGCGATCGAGGCGGTCGCCACGATGGCACGGATCATCACCTCGGTCGAGGACGGCGGCTGGGCGGAGTACCCCTCGGCCGTGCCCCAGCTGGCGACGCCGGAAGAGGCCCTCGCCATGGCCGCTCCGCAACTTGCCCAGGTCATCGGGGCACGGGCGCTCGTCGCCTTCACTCAGAGCGGGGCGACGGCCCGGCGCCTTGCGGCGCAACGGCCGCCGATCCCGGTCCTGGCGGTCACGCCCGAGGCGGCCGTGCGCAGCCGGCTGGCCCTCACCTGGGGTGTCGAGACGTTCGTCGCGCCGCTGGCCGGTCACCTCGACGAGATGGTGACCCAGGCGGCGAGGACGGTCCTCGACTGCGGGAGGATCCGCTGGGGCGACGCCGTGGTGATCGTCGCCGGCAGCCTGCAGGGCCGCACCGGCGCTACCGACATGATCCGTGTGCTGCACCTCGACTCCCCGGCGGACTTCGATGAGCGCCTCCCAGCGTAACGGCGGCCCGGACACCAGCCGGGGGACGATCCTCGTCCTCCAGGGCGGCGGTGCCCTGGGTGCGTACGAGTGCGGCGTCTACAAGGCGCTGGCGGAGCGCCTCGACGACCTGAGCGTCGTCGCCGGATGCTCGATCGGCGCCATCAATGCCTCGGTGATCGCCAGCCACTACGGCGAGGCCGACCGGGGTGTCGGAGCGCTCGAGGCCCTGTGGCGGGACCTCAGCTTCCCGCCCCTCCCCACCCCACCGATGCTGTCGTGGATCCCGTGGGTGAGGCTCCTGGGCAGTCACCAGGCGGTGCTGACGTCCATGCTCCTGGGCAACCCGCGGCTGTTCCAGCCGGCGCTCCCCGGGGGTGCCCCCTACACGACCGACGCCATGCGGGCGACCGTTGCCGGGTCAATGGGGACGTACGCCAAGGGCGGGGATCCCCGGCTGATCGTGACCGCGGTCGAGCTGGAGTCGAGCAAGCCGGTGGCCTTCGACAGCGCCAAGATCAACATCACCCCCGACCACATCGTCGCCAGCGGGAGCCTGCCGCCGGCCTTCCCCCCGACCGAGATCGGTGGGAAGCACTACTGGGATGGCGGCCTGTGGTCGAACACACCCCTGCCCGAGGTGCTCGCCGCGGTCCGTGGCTCCGATCGGGCTGCGTCCCCTGCGGCCGGCTTCCACATCTACATCGTCGACGTCTTCCCGCAGCGGTTCGTCGCCCCCGACTCGACCCTGCCGACCCAGGCCGAGGTCCAGGCCCGCATGGGCCAGATCATCTACCAGGACAAGACACGTGCCGACACCGCGGCGAGCCAGTGGGTGACGTGGTGCCACGAGCTCTACGAGATCCTCGAGGCCATCCCGCCCGCCGTGGTCGCAAACCTGGAGCCCCCGCTGCGCCAGCGGGCGACGGGGGCGCTGGACGCGATGGCGGCTGCGAAGTCCCGGGTCCCGGTGACGGTGACCCACATCCAGCGGGAATCGCTGCCCTACGAGCAGGTGTCGTGCGGCGTGGACTTCTCGGCGGACCGGATCGACGGGCTGATCGCGCAGGGGGAGCACGATGCCCGACGGGCCCTGGCCTGACGCCACCCAGGAAGACCCGGCGCCCGTGGGAGCGGCCGGGGACTGCTCCGAACCTGCTGGTATGATTCGATCCTCCGACCCCCCGTATTTTCTGCGCTCCGATTTGATGCCCCAAAGGGACCCCGGCCTCATGGATGGTGAACAGCCGGACCTCAACTCCACCGCCGCCTCGCTCCTGGGTTTCCTCGAAACCTACGGACCGATGAGTGGCTATGACATCGTCGGCATGGTCGAGGGGTCCATCGGCTACTTCTGGAACGTCACCCGCAGCCAGGTCTACCGCGAGCTCAACCGCCTCGCCGAGGCCGAGCTCGTCGAGATGGGGGAGTCCGGTGCCCGGGCGCGCCGCCCCTATACGATCACGGGGGCCGGCCGTCGGGCATTCCTCAACTGGCTTGCGCTGCCGCCGGGTCCCGACATCATCCGGCTCCCGTTCCTGCTCCGGTACTTCTTCGGCCAGCACCTCGACCCCACGACCCTGCAGGCGTTCGTCGCCCTCCACCGGCCGCAGCACGAGCAGCGCCTGGCCTACTTCCGTTCGCTGATCCCCAAGCTGGTGGACGTGCAGCCGTTCATGGCGCACGTGGCGGAGTTGGGTGTGGCCTATGAGGAGACGATGCTGGCCTGGTTCGACACGATCCCGAGGGAGCAGGCGAGGCGGGACCTGCGGGCGGTCCGCGCGGCCGAGGACTCGTAGCGGGTCCTGGTCCTCAGGCGGGCTTCGCCTTACGAGGTGAGGCTTTCGCCGCCTACACGCTCGCCAGCAGCGCCTCCATGAGGGCGAGGGAGTAGGGGGGTCGATCTGGGCGGGGTCGACGAGGATCTCCACAGAGGTTCCCGGCGCGAACCTGGTCAAAACGCCCAGGGATGTTGCCGGGCTATTTCACACTTTACCCCTTGATAATACGGTGAAATTCGCTATGCTGGCGGTATGCCCGTCGGGGACGACCAATCCGTCAAGGCCGCGAAGGCCCTCGCACTGCCGACGCGGTCGGCCATCCTGGCGCACCTCCTGACCTCGGGGCCACTGACGGCCAAGGAGGTCGCCGACGAGTTCTCGTTGCACGCCAACGTCGCCCGGGCGCACCTGGACCTCCTCGTCGAGGCCGGCTTCCTCGCCACCGGCGTCCGTCGCAAGCGCAAGGGCCGGCCCGCAAAGGTCTACTTCACCTGGGAAGGCGAGATGGGCGCCCTCGAGGACTGGGAGGTGTCGCCGCCTGCCGGCGTCGTCGTACCAGAGTCGGAGATACTCGTCGCCGTGCCCGAGCCCCTGCCGGCCGGGCCGAACCCCCACCGGCTGATCGCCGCCATCCTGATTCGCCTGATCGAGCGCATCGACGCCCCCACCCTCTACAGCGTCGCCGACCAGGTGGCCCGGGAGGAGGGCCGCAAGATGATGCTCGGCTACCGTGACGGCGGGCTCGACTTCGCCGCCGCCGTGCGGGCGTTGGTCGAGGAGCTCCGGCGTTTCTCGCCGCAGGCCCAGATCGTCCGCCTCGCCCTGGACGAGGCAGAGATCGACACCCCCGACTGCGCGTTCCGCGACATCGCCCTGGAGCACTCCGACCTGGTCACGGTCATCGACCCGGCCCTCAAGGAGGGGGCGATGGCGGCGCTCGGCCACCCGAGCGATGTCGAGGTCGAGGCATCGATCGCCAGGGGGGACGCCTCCTGCCGGGAGATCATCCGCCGCCGTGAAGCATCGCAACTCCCAGAAGTGTCCGTACGTCAAGACCCAGCGTAGAACCATGAAAGGAGCAGAGCATGGCTGAGTACGTGAATCCCGATGTCCTGATCTCAGACGAGGAGCTCGAGTCGAGGCTGAACGACCCGTCGCTCAGAGTCATCGAGGTCGACGAGGACACGTCGCTGTACGGCAAGGGCCACATCCCGGGTGCGATCGCCTGGAACTGGAAGACCGACCTGCACGACCCGCTCCGCCGGGAGTTCCTCTCGCAGAGCCAGCTCGCCTCGCTCCTCAAGAAGTCGGGCGTCGGTGCCGACACGACCGTCGTCCTCTACGCCGGCAACAACAACTGGTTCTCGGCCTACACGTTCTGGCTGCTGCGCTACCTCGGCTTCGACAACGCCAAGCTGCTCAACGGCGGGCGCAAGAAGTGGGAGCTGGAGAGCCGTGAGCTGACGGCCGACGTACCGGCAGTGGCGCCCGCAACCGGCGCCGCTCCCATCGGCGCCGTCCGGCCCGAGCTGCGGGCGCTGCGGGACGAGGTCATCGACTCGGTGGCCGCCGGCGACAAGGCCTGGGTCGACGTGCGCTCCCCCGAGGAGTTCCGCGGTGACCTGCTGGCCCCCCCGCACCTCCCCCAGGAGCAGGCGCAGGTGCCCGGGCACATCCCCGGCGCCTCGAACATCCCCTGGAGCAAGGCGGCGGCCGAGGACGGTACCTTCAAGACCGCGGACGAGCTCAAGGAGCTCTACGGCGACGCCGGCATCAAGGGCGACAAGCCGATCATCGCCTACTGCCGCATCGGCGAGCGCTCCTCGCACTCGTGGCTCGTCCTGACCCAGCTCCTCGGCTACGACAACGTCAAGAACTACGACGGGTCGTGGACCGAATACGGCTCGCTTGTCGGAGTTCCGGTCGAGCGATAAGCCGGCTTCGATGCAGAGCCCCCAGCCCAATCTCACAAGGAGAATCCAGTGAGCGTGACCGACGACGTTCTGGCGAACAACGCCGCTTATGTCGAATCCTTCGGTGGAGCCCTACCGATGCCGCCGTCGAAGCACCTCGCCGTCCTGGCGTGCATGGACGCCCGCCTCGACGTCCACAAGATCCTCGGCCTGAGCGAGGGCGAGGCGCACGTCATCCGCAACGCCGGGGGTGTGGTCACCGACGACGCCATCCGGTCGCTCACCATCTCGCAGCGGCTGCTGGGCACGACGGAGATCATCCTGATCCACCACACGGACTGCGGGATGCTGACCTTCACGGACGACGCGGTGAAGCGCCAAATCCAGGACGACACCGGCGTCAAGCCCCGCTTCGCCCTTGAAGCGTTCCCCGACCTCGACGAAGACGTCCGGCAGAGCATCGCCCGCATCCGGGAGAGCCCGTTCATCCCGAACAAGAACATCCGGGGCTTCGTGTTCGACGTCGCCACCGGTGCGCTCCACGAGGTCACCGAGTCCGTCGACCTCCGCGAGCCTGCCGGCGCCTCGGCGTAGCTTCGTTTCGCTAGCTGTTGGTGTGGCGGATCCCCTTGGCGAGCGCTCCCCCTACCTCGTCGAGGGGATCCGTCTGTTCCGGGAAGGTCAGTACTTCCTCGCCCACGAGACGCTCGAGGAGCACTGGGCGGAGGCGCCTGCCGCCGAGCGCCCGTTCCTGCAGGGCCTGATCCAGCTCGCCACGGGGTTCCACCACCTGGGCCGGGGTGGGGTCGTGGGGGCCCGGCTCCAGTTCACGAAATCCCTGGCGCGGCTCTCCGGCTACCCCGACCGGTACGACGGCGTGGATGTGGCCGGGATCCGCTCATTCCTGGCCGATGCCCTGGTGCGGCTGGAGACCGGGAAGCCGATCACGCCGCCGGGCCTGGAGTAGGGAGGGTCGGCGGTCCGGGCTTTGGTGCGGCCTGGTTCGCGGCTTGTTGCGGGGGCTTGTTACGGGCCGGACGGGAAGTGGCGCACCTCGACGTCAGCGAGGGACTTCTCCACCAGGGTGGCGACGTCCAGGCCCGCCTCGGCGGCCTCCAGCTCCGGCAGGCGGGCCCGGGTGGCCGCCTGGCGGGGGGCGAAGAGCACGCAGCAGTCCTGGTGCGGGTCGACCGAGATGTCGTACGTGCCGATCCGGCGGGCCAGCGCCTCGATCTCGATCTTGTCCCGGCCTACGAGCGGCCGCAGCACCGGCATGGTGTCGACGACGACGTCGATCGCCCGCATGTTCGGCAGCGTCTGGGAGGCGACCTGCCCCAGGCTCTCGCCGGTGACGAGGGCCTCGGCCCCCACGGACAGGGCGATCGACTCGGCGATGCGCATCATGAACCGGCGGTAGAGGATCGTCCGGAGCTCGGCGGGGGCCGAGGTGACGATTTCGGCCTGGACGTCGCCGAAAGGCACGAGCCACAGGTCCACCTCCCCGAGCCACGGGGCGAGGTGCTGGGCGAGGCGGGCGGCCTGGCGGGCGCTGGAGGGGTCGGAGTAGGGCTGACCGTGGAAGTGCACCGCCGTGACCGAGGCGCCCCGCTTCGCAAGCTCCCACGTGGCGACGGGGGAGTCGATGCCGCCTGACAGGAGGCTGACCACGCGGCCCGACGACCCGGCGGGCAGGCCGCCGGGGCCGGGGATCCGGGTGGCGTAGAGGAAGGCCCGGTTCTGGACCAGCTCGATGTGGCAGGTCCACTCGCCGTGGGAGAGGTCGACGCGGGCGCCGGTCGCATCCTTGATGGCCTGGCCCACGACCTCGTTCACCCGCTGGGAGCCCTCCGGGAACGACGAGTGGCCCCGCCGTGCTCTGACCCGGAATGACTCGAACGGCTCCTCTCGTGCAAGATCCAGGGCCGTCGCCACGAGTGCGTCCATGTCGGCGGGCGCCGACACCGCGGGGGAGTAGCTCGACAGCCCGAAGGTCCGGCCGAGGGCGGCGGTGATCCGGTCCAGGTCGGCGCTCTCGGTCAGCTCGATCAGGATGCGCCCCGGGATGGAGCGCACCTTCGCGTAGCCGGTGTCCCGGAGGGCCAGGCGGATGTTCTCGACCAGCCGGCGCTCGAAGAACGACCGGTTGCGGCCCTTCAAGCCCACCTCGTGGTAGTGCGCGACGACGAGGTCGCGACGCGGGGCGTCGCTCACTGGGTCTCGCTCTCGTAGCCCAGGGAGAACATCCGGTCGAGGTCGTGGCGCGAGAACACCTGCAGGCCGAGCAGCGTCTCGCTGGACGTGATGCCGGGGATCTTGTCGATCTGGTGGGTGATGGCGTCGGCCAGCTCCTCCTGGCTCCGGACGCGCACGACCGCCACGAGGTCCCAGGGACCGGCGACCGAGTAGACCTCCGACACGGCGGCGAGCTCGGCGATGGCCTGGCCCGTCTCCGGGATGGAGTGGACTTCCGCCTTCAGGAGCACGATCGCGGTGATCAACGGGGGCCTGCCTCTCTCCGCGCTGAGGAGGGCCGGGCTGCGGGTGCTCCTACAGCGACACCATGTCCCGGAGCTTACCCGGGCTGGATGGGTGCCGGAGCTTCGACAGCGCCTTGGCCTCGATCTGGCGGATCCGCTCCCGGGTGAGGGCGAACTCCCGCCCGACCTCCTCCAGCGTGCGCGGCTCGCCGGTGAGGAGGCCGAAGCGCAGCGCCAGGACCTTCTTCTCCCGGTCGGTCAGCGAGTCGAGCATCCGCCAGAGGTCCTCCTGGCGGAGCGTGAGGGCTGCCGCCTCGAAGGGCCCCTGGGCCTCGGTGTCCTGGATGAAGTCCCCAAGCTCGGCGTCCTCGTCGCCGACGGGCTCGTGGATCGACACCGGCTCGGGGAGGACGCGGAACGCCTCCCGGACCTTGTCCGGCGTCATCTCGGCGGAGCGGGCGATCTCGTCGATGGTCGGCTCCCGCCCGAGGGACTCCACCAGCTCGGACTGCACCTTGCGGACCCGGTACAGCGTCTCCACCATGTGGACCGGGATGCGGATGGTGCGGGCCTTGTCGGCGATGGCGCGAGTGATCGCCTGGCGGATCCACCAGGTTGCGTAGGTCGAGAACTTGAAGCCCCGGCGGTAGTCGAACTTCTCGACCGCCCGCATGAGACCGAGGTTGCCCTCCTGGATGAGGTCGAGCAGGGGCAGGCCCGCCGCCGAGTACTTCTTGGCGATGGACACGACGAGGCGCAGGTTCGACTGGATGAACCGCCGCTTGGCGGCCCGGCCGGTGTCGATCTTCTTCTGGTGGTCCTCACGCTGCTTCGGCGTCAGCTTGCGCTTGGGCTTGGCCATGTTCGCCTCGGCCGCATTGCCCGCCTCGATGGCCTTGGCAAGCTCGACCTCGTCGACGTCGGTCAGGAGCGGGTACTGGCCGATCTCCCGGAGGTACTGCCGCACAAGGTCCTCATGCGGTGCCTCCTCCTCCTTGAAATCGTGGCGGGGGCTCGGCTCGTAGTCGGAGTAGCTTTCTCTTCTTCTCATGTGGGTGATCCTTGTCGAAGTCGCACGGAAAGGCCCGAGCCTCTGGTTCGTTCCCCGGTTCGGGTCCCTTGGCGAGGAGAAGCAGAGTCTCCCAGTGTAGCGGCCACTTGACAATTTGACAAGCTTTTCGCGCGTGCCAAATTACGACACTCACCCTTCATTGTTCCCAGGGCGGGCCGTGCGCTGCCGCCTTCGCTCCGATCGCGTAACATCTTACACAATGTCTGACGCACAGGGAGACGATTTGGTTTCTGCGGTCCCTGCGGTCCCTGCGGTCCCTGTGGGCGGGCCGGTCGCCCCCGACCCGCCTATTCTGGTGTCCGCCTGCCTCGCGGGCCTGGCGACGACCCACACCGGCGTGGCCAAGCCCAGCGGAGCCGTGATGGACCTCGTGCGCCAGGGCCGGGCGATCCTGGTGTGCCCCGAACAGCTCGGCGGCCTCCCGACGCCCCGCCGGCCGGCCGAGATCGTCCCCGGCCCCTCCGGGGCCTCCGGGGCCTCCGGGGCCGACGTCCTGGCGGGCGAGGGCCGGGTGGTGGACACCGACGGCGTCGACGTGACCGCCGCGTACGTGCGCGGCGCCCGGGAGGCTTTGAAACTAGCCCGCCTGGCGGGATCCAAGGTGGCGATCCTGAAGGCCCGGAGCCCCTCGTGCGGGAAGGACCGGATCCACGACGGGACGTTCTCGGGCGTCCTCCGGGACGGCACGGGCGTAGCGGCATCGCTCCTGGCAGCGGAGGGCCTCGAGGTCCTGTCCGAGGAGGACCTGGAGGGCCGGCATCTGTAGCTCGGCGCCCTTCGACCGCCAAGGTCGGGAACCGGAGCCGCTCCCCTCCCGGGAACAATCCCGATCCTCACTGTCTGTGGTTGCCTCGACCCGTATCTTCACCGCTTGCCGGCCCGTTTGTCGGGTTTCCTTCCGGCCCCGGACAAACCTCGGTTGTTTGACCGCGGCAAGCGCGGTCAAACAACCAAACTTCGCACGACTGGTCCTCTGGGGAGTCGGAGTCCGTCACTGAGCGTGGCAGCGCCCCGGATGGAACGCCTGGTCGCCAGCAGATCGGTACGCCCTGTCTGCCCAGAGAGCCGGACGTATAGTTGCCCGGACGTGGGGGCGCTTAGCTCAGTGGGAGAGCACTTCCCTTACAAGGAAGGGGTCGCTGGTTCGAGCCCAGCAGCGCCCACCGATGTTTTCGCAGGTCAGAGGCCACATGGGTTCCGGCCTCACTGGTCCCCCGAGGCCCCCAGGCCGTCTACAGGCCGTCGGGCGTTCCGGTACGCCTGTTCGACAGCTTCCGTAAGACGCTTCTCCTGAGCAGCGAATAGGTGCCCATAGCGCATCGTCATCGCGGCGGCCGTCGACCTTGACCAACCCATGATCGATGCCAGCTCGACGAGCGTGGCGCCCTGGGCGACAAGGATCGAGACGGCGCTGTGGCGCAGACCGTGGAACGTGAGCCGGGCATCCACCCCCGCAGCGGCGATCGCACGAGCCCACACCCGCCGGTTGAAATTCGATCGCCGCAGCAGTGCACCTTCCGGGCTCGTGAACACCAGATCGCTTGTCGGAGGGAACCTGGCCAAGTGGCCGGCGAGCTCCTCGACAAGAAACGGTGGAAGTGGGACGCTGCGGACACGGCCGTATTTCGGTGGACCGAAGTAGTGCCCGTCGCCCGTCTCTTTCAGGGCCTCGACGACTTCCAACCTTGCCCGAAGGAACTGGATCCGGTGCGGGCGGAGTCCGGCCAGCTCCCCGAAGCGAAGG
>Ga0099828_10000604_pt1 | contig 22280 bp, 25 predicted proteins | sample CZO8metaG_2_FD_79338 | JGI IMG/M metagenome (GOLD analysis project Ga0099828, IMG submission 79338) | Vadose zone soil microbial communities from the Eel River Critical Zone Observatory, Northern California, USA - CZOApr15con2H1.8 metaG | ecosystem: Environmental > Terrestrial > Soil > Vadose... | reverse complement strand
GTAAGAGCGACCTGGCGCTTTGCGTCGTCGTAGGTGTAACTCAAGTCGAATTTTGGAGCGCCGGCTCCGTAGATCCACTGGCCGAGGAACTGATCGATGTTGACGTGAGTGGCTTCCTCAATGGATTTGGCGAAATCGGCGGTGACGACGTTTTTGCCGCGATTTGCTTCCAGGTAGTGTTTGAGACCACGGTAGAAAGCGTCTTCACCAAGCTGATGGCGAAGCATGTAAAGGACCCAGCCGCCTTTGCCATAAGCATTGCCGTCGAAGACGCTGGAATCATCGAAGTCATGGCGAACGACCGGCTTACTATAGAGATTGGTCTGCTCGAACCACTCCTTTGCGCCCTGCCAGCGCTCGTAATCGGCCTGATCTTTCCCGAAATGCGCTTCGGTCCAGACGGTTTCCAGAAAGGTCGCGAATCCTTCATTGAGCCAGACGTTGCCCCAGTCTTTGCAAGTGACCAGGTCGCCGAACCACTGGTGACCAAGCTCATGAGAGATAAGGTCATCTTCGCCGGTGAAGAATTCGGGGGCGAGCTTCGGGTGCCGCAAAGAAGAGCTGGTGTTGGTGGTGGCGCTGGAATTTTCCATGCCGCCGGCGACGAAATCGTCGACCATGGACTGCGCGTATTTTTCCCACGGGTAATCGACGCCCAGTTTCTGGCTGAAGAGTTCGATCATCGCGGGCGTGCGTCCATAATTGATGGACAGGCGGTCGCCACGCCCTTTCGGCGCATAGTAAGTGACGGGCATCCCGCGCCAGGATTCTTTGACTTCGTCGAATTCGCCGGCCACGACGGTGATGAGATACGTCGAGCTGGGCAGAGATTCTTTCCACGTCCAGGTTTTCAAGCCGCCGCCGGCGTCGGCGACGCTGATGAGTTTGCCATTCGAAACGGTGATCCACGAAGCGGGAACGGTGAGAATGGTGTCGGTGGTGAGACGGTCGTTGGGATAATCGTAGGTGGGCAAATAGTAGCGCGTGTCTTCGGATTCGCCCTGCGTCCAGATTTGCTTGGGACGGTCGGGATAATCCTTGTCGGGAAGGATGAAATAGAGCCCTTTGGTTGGCTTACCTTCATAGCGGATCTCGATGTTCAATTTTTCGCCTGCGCGGGCGGCAGCAGGGAGAGCGACACTCAGCTTGCCGTCCTTCGTTTCGAACTTGGCGGGCGATTTGTTGACAGTGACGTTTTGAATGGTGAGGCCCGCAGAATCAAAGACAATTTTCGACGTGGCCTCGCGCAGGACCGTCAAAGTGTGGATGACGTCGCCGATCACTTTCTTCTGTTCGAGATTGAAACGCAACGCGATCCTGGAATGTTGCAAGTCGTAGTCGCGGCTGCGGGCGTAGGGTTCGTCAGCGCGGAGACGCAGCGCGGAAATGGAAATTGCGAGCAGGCCTGCAAAGGCGAAAAGGGCGCGACGGCCGTGAAAGCGAGGTATATTTCGAAAGTTTTGCGTGCTCATTCAGACTCACTCCTACATACGGCATGTCCTGCTCGCTCAAGCGCCGAGACGGCTGCCGCCAGATTCTCGGAAGCCACCAGCAGGTAATCTGTATCGAAGGTGGAGACAACAAACAAGCTAATTCCCGCGCGGGCAAGCGGCGCGGCAAGAGAAGCCACGACGCCTATTTCAGAGAGCGCAAAGGGACCATGAACTTTCAGCGCGCGCCAGCCAGTTTGGGACGCCAAACCGGAAGGGAGGCGGGACTCCTCGGTGATTATGGAAAGCTCGTCGCTGGTGCGCGTGACGGAGAAGAAGGCGCCATCTGTTGCCCATCGCGGAATTGCGGCGTCAGGGGCGAGGCGAGCAATCGCAAATCGCTCCGCAAGCACGGAAAGTTGCAAGGGGCGTGAGGTCGCGGTCATCGGGAGTTAGCGGAGACCTCTCACCCGTTGGCTGGCGGCGGAAGGCGCGATGGCGATGAAATGACCCCACTTGTTTTTCTGCATGCGCGGCAATTTTCCCCAGGCGAAGAAGGCGGTGCTCATCGGGAGCGAGTCGAAGCTGGCACGGCAGTCTTCCGGCCTAGTATTTGCAAGCAGTTTAGACGGCTGATCCCTGGAATTGGTAACACAAACCGAGCGCGGCGACGTGGCCCCAGATTCTTTCCGGCATCCTGCTCAGAACTTTATGTTCTCGCAAAAAAGGCAGTGAGTCAACGCGCAGGCCATTGAGTCCGTCCGGAATTCATTTGCCTGAGATGCACAGCAGCACTAAAATGCAGCCAATCTCTATACTCATTTTGCGGAACGCAAAGTGGCCAAATTCGTGCAGAAATGCCAAGCGGCAAACTGGAGGCGACCATGAGGCGAACAAGCTGGCTCGCTGGGGCTTTCCTTCTTTCGTTTTGCGCAGCCACTCCCTCAAACGGGCAGCAAATCGGCAAGTTCGTCCCGATACCAGCAGGATCGGAAGTGGACAAGGCGCTGACGGAGATCAACGCAGCGGCTGACCCGGCGCAGAAGCTGGCGCTGATCGACAAGTTTGCTTCCGGCCTGGCTGAGGGAGATATGGCCATCGTGGCGGACGAGCTGTATGTGAACTATTACATCGCGCAAAAAAATTATGACAAGGCGTTTGAGTATGGTGACAAACTCTTTGCGATTGACCCGGACAACCTGTCGAACGCGGTGAACATGGTCCGCGCCGCGAGCGAGAAAGGCGAAGCGGACAAATTGCTGGCCTATGGCGAAAAGGCTGCGGGTATATTGCAACGCTTCAAGGCAGCGCCTGCGCCGTCGGGAGAGAACGCGGAGGGATGGGGACAAAAGAAGGCGGAAGTGCTTGCGAGCAACAAAGACAGCATTGGCTATATCGAGCAGGTGGTCTACAGCGGCGCCTACCAGACGAAGGACGCGGCAAAACGGGCGAGCATGCTGACGCGATTTGCGCAACTCTTCCCTGACTCGCCATATGCGAACCCGGCGCTGGGCGTAGCCGCGACATCGTATCAACAGGCGCAGAATCCTTCGAAGATGTTGGAAGTGGCAAACGGCTTGCTCGCAAAAGACCCTGAAAACCTGGGCATGCTGCTTCTGCTCTCTGACTACTACAGCGAGAAAGGAGAGCAGATCGACAAAGCAGAGGCGTATGCAAAGAAAGCGATATCGGTGCTGGCGGCGGCCAAGAAGCCCGAGGGGTTGAGCGATGAACAGTGGAAGCAGCAAAGTTCGCTGCAAAAGGGGCTAGCGCTGAGCTCTCTGGGCCAGGTAAACATCGAGAAGAAAGACAACGCGCAGGCGGTGGAGAATTTCCGTGCAGCCGCTGCGCTGTTGAGCTCGGATGCCGGAAGTTACGGGCGCAATCAGTACCGGCTGGGGTTTGCACTGCTCAATTTGAAGAGAACAGCTGAGGCGAAAGAAGCTTTCACGCAAGCCGCTTCGGTGAATAGCCCATACAAAGCTTTGGCGCAGGAGAAATTAAGGGCGATTTCGGGAGGCCCGGCGGCAAGGAAAAAGGCTTCTTGAGCCGGCGTTGGCGGAATCGAAAGGGGCTGCTGGCGCATCTAATCACTTACGCAAAACGATGCAGCGGTCGTGTGGCAAAGGGAGAAATCCATGGCAGAGGTTGCGACATTCGGTGCGGGTTGCTTCTGGGGCGTAGAGGCGGCGTTTCAAGGTGCGCCGGGAGTGATAGATACAGCGGTAGGCTACAGCGGCGGGCACATGCCGAACCCTAGCTACAAAGATGTATGCACGGATGAGACCGGGCACGCCGAAGTCGTGCAAGTGACGTTTGATCCCGCAAAGGTGAGTTACGAACAGTTGCTAAATGTGTTCTGGCAAGCGCACGATCCCACGCAGATCAATCGGCAGGGACCGGATTTCGGCGCGCAGTACCGCACGGCGATCTTCTTTCATTCACCCGAGCAGGAGGCGACTGCAAAAAAATCGCTTGCTACCCTGGAGGCCAGCGGAAAGTTCAAGCGGCCGATCGCGACGCAGATTACGCCCGCAGGGGCGTTTTATCGGGCGGAAGAGTACCACCAGAAGTATCTGCAGAAACGCGGCGCCGCAAGCTGCCATTTCTGAGGTGTCGCAACATTTCATGCAGGGCAAAGGCTGGGCAGGACCGCCCGGCCTTTTTCATGTAGAAATCATTTGTCCCTGCTGGGGTGCATGGCGGAGAGGGTGGGATTCGAACCCACGGTACGGTTCCCCGTACGCTCGCTTTCGAGGCGAGTACTTTCAACCACTCAGTCACCTCTCCGCAGGGGTTGCTAAACTAATTTTAACAGAGGGTTCCGAGTCTGAGCAATGCAGCAATTTTACGAGAAGAATGCCTAGCTGAACCCTGCGCGACACAAAACCGAGTGATAGAGCGCGAGAGGAAGAGCTATCTGCGGGTAGAGAAGAAGAATTGAAGAAGTGCGGTGGCTTCGGATGCCAGGACGCCGGACGTGACTTGGACCTGGTGATTGAGGCGCGGGTGGGTGAGGATTTCGAAGCAGGAGCGGACGGCGCCGCCTTTGGGGTCGTCGGCGCCGTAGACCAAGCGGGGAACGCGAGCCTGAACGATTGCGCCGGCGCACATGCTGCAAGGCTCGATGGTGACATAGAGCGTTGTATCAGCGAGGCGATAGTTGCCAAGGAGGCGGGCGGCTTCGCGGAGGACGGTGATTTCCGCGTGGGCGGTGGGGTCGCAGTCGCGAATGGTGCGGTTGCCGGAGCGAGCGAGGAGTTTGCCGTCGCGGACGAGGACGGCACCGATGGGAACTTCGCCGGCGGCGGCTGCGGCGCGGGCTTCGGCGAGAGCCTCCTGCATGAATTGAATGTCAGCTTCCATGTTTGGCGAAAGAATAACACGCAGCAATAAAAGGAGAGGAATTAACGCAGAGACCCACAGAGTGCACGGAGAAACGAGCAGAAAAACAATTAGACGCTTCGGGACTGAGAAAACAGGGGCGAGAAGTGCGCCATGGGAGGAGAACTAATGCAAACGCAGATAAGAATGCGGCGGCTTGACAATTGGGGAATGGGGAAACAAACTACAGCGCATGCGAGAGCGCGCGGGCAGGCTGTTGCAAATCGATTTTTTCGCCTATTTTGCCGTTTCCTTTGGCGAACGGCGAGCGAAGTCTGACCTTCACTGAAAAAACCTGCATGGAACTGCGAAAAGATCCCATCACACAGAGCTGGGTGGTCCTGGGGCAACGGGAAATCACGGGCGAATCCATCACCGAGTGCCCTTTCGAGCCGGGAAGGATCGAAAAGCTCCGACCGATTTTGAGCTGGCCGGCGGAAGGGCCATGGCAAGTGCGCGTGATGCCGCACCCCGACCCGCTCTACCGCATCGAGGGCGATCCGGGGCGAGTGGCAGAGGGCATGTACGACAAGATGGGACCGCTGGGCGCGCACGAAGCCGTTGTGGAGACTCCGTCGCACGAGAAGAGATTATCGCAATTCAGCGACGAGGAAATCGAGCACGTATTGTGGGTGTGGGCCTCGCGGATCGCAGATTTGAAAAAGGATGCGCGGTTCAAGTACGTGAGCGTCTTCAAGAATCAGGGCGTGCTCGCGGGAGAAGAATGGCCGCACGCGCACTCGCAAATCACCGCGACGATTTTTGTGCCGCGCCGGCTAAAGTACGAACTGCACGCGTCGCACGATTGGTTCAGGGACAAAGAGCGCTGCATCTTTTGCGACGTAGTGCGCCAAGAGGAACGGCAAGGGAAACGCATCGTAGACGTGCAGGGCGATTACTATGCACTGTGCCCGTATGCGTCGCGTGTGCCGTATGAAATCTGGCTAATGCACCGGCGGCACAATCACCTGTTCGAGCAGCCCAAGCCGGGGTCCAACCGGCGGCAGCTTGCTGCGCTGCTGGGGCGAGTGCTGCGGAGGCTAGAAAAGGTTGCACCGGCGTATCACCTGGTGGTGCACACGGCACCGAATACGAAAAGTAAGAAGGGTGAGTTGGCCGGTTATTGGAAAACACTGGCGGACGATTACCACTGGCACATCGAGGTCTTGCCGATTGTGGAAAAACGGAGCAAGTCCTACAGCATCAAAGAGGTGTACTTCAACGCGGAGCTGCCGGAGCAGGCCGCGGAACACTTGCGGGCGTTAGACGCAAACTCATGAAGCTCCGTAGTACGAAGCAATGGGACCGGGCGCAGCAGGGCGGAATCCTCACAAAACTCATCATTTTGCTGTTTTTTGCCCTGTTTTGCGCCTTTTTGTTCCTGGTGCGGCATCCGCTTCTGCGATTCACAGCTGAAGCGTGGATTATCGAAGATCCGGTGGCGCCGGCGGATGCGATTCTGGTCTTGAGCGACGATAATTTTTATGCGGACCGTGCGACGCGCGCGACGGAATTGTATCGGCAGGGAATGGCGCCGATTGTAGTAGCAAGCGGCCGGCGGCTACGACCATACGCAAGCATCGCGGAGCTGATGTATCACGACTTGAGTGATCGGGGAGTACCAAAAGAGAGGATTGTGCGGTTTCCACAGGATGCGGACAGTACGAAACAAGAAGCCGAAGCGCTGGCACAACTGGCGACCGAGAGAAAATGGCACAGCGTGCTCGTGGTCACGTCCAATTACCACACGAGGCGGACACGATATGTTTTCCGGCGGGTTTTTCCCAAGGGCCTCGAGGTGCGCGTCGCGAGCGCGCGGGATGGGGACTTCGACCCCGAGCATTGGTGGGAGAAGCGTAAATCCGTCAAAGAGTTAACCCGGGAAATGGCGGGGATGATGGTGGCGATGTGGGAGATGTAAAGGCGAAAGAGGAGGGAGGAGATATCACAAGCGGTAGTGGGTCCGGGAGGGTTGAAACCACATTCTATAGTATAGCATGTCACGTAACACCCTAGATTTGCTACCCCGCATTCTTGTTTACAGCCGCTAAGTGCTGTACTATGTTCACTCTTCTGAGTCGCGGCTCCTACCCAGCTCATGATCGGCGACTTCGAAAATCCAATTTTCGATGTCGAGGTGTCTGATGTGGAAAAAAGAAGATGCAAAGGCGCAAGGAGCTCCCGAAATTTCTGCAGCGCCCGTAAATGCCCCCGCTACGCCAAGCGCAACTTCAACTAGCAGTCAACAATTTACTGCGTCGCTTCCCGTGTCACCAAGAGCAGCGGCTTGCATCAGCCAGGGAATCAAAATCAAGGGCGAGGTGACGGGGAGCGAAGATCTTTTTGTCGACGGCCACGTCGATGGAAAGCTGAACCTCGCGAATGGAAGTTTGACGATCGGGCCGAATGGAAGCGTAAAAGCGGATGTGACGGCGCGGGAGGTGATAGTACGGGGGAAAATCGAGGGAAAGGTTACGGGGCGCGATAAAGTTCAACTTTGTAGCACCGGGCAAGTGACCGGCGAAGTGCAGACCGACCGGCTGGCGATAGAAGACGGAGCGACGCTGCGCGGAAGAGTGGAAGCGGGAAAACAGGCCGGCAAGCCCGCAGAGGCGCGAGCGGCGTCGGCGACGGCAAGTTCACCGGCGGGAGAGAAGCCTTCTGGCGGAGCATCGCTAAGTTCCGGGACGGCGGCAAACTGATCCATGAGCTTCTTGAATAAATTCGGAATCGGGATCGGCGGTGGAACGGGGAGCGGGATATCACGTGGCATTCCGCAAAGTGGACGGCCGAGAAATAATGGGCCAGTGGCGGCGAGTTCACCGCGGGCACCAGAGAAGCACGAGGCCACGCGGGTCTCGAACGGGTTGAAAGAATTCTTGTGGAACCTGGACGGGCTGGGCCGGGGAACACTGCTCGATTTGGGGCCAGCGTGGCAGACCACGTTGAGCTTTTTCATCGAACGAGGATTTCGCGTTTCTTCTGAGGATTTGCTCCGGGCCTGGAAGGAATTCCTCGCTGAAGAGGGCGAGCGGTTGAAGCAAGGCGGCGCGGATGCTGCCGCTACGGTGGACATGACGCCCATCGGCCGAACCACGCGGTTCCTGGAAGGAAACCTTCAATACCCTCGCGCGTCTTTCGATGCGGTCTTGCTCTGGGATTTGCTGGATTATGTGGAGCCCGCATTAGCCAAGCAGATGGTTGCCACCCTGACGGAACTCCTCCGGCCGGGAGGGATAATCTTCGCTATGTTTCACAGCAAGAAGCCGGAGGGATTCCAGCGCTATCGCGTGGCGGATTCGAGCACGCTCCAGGTGATCTCGACAGCGGTAATGTGTCCGGCGCAAAAGGTCTACCAGAACCGCGAAATCCAGGATCTCTTCAACCGCTTCCGGACGATGAAATCGTTCGTGGGCCGGGACCAATTGCGCGAGACGCTTTTCATCAAGTAAAAAACAGGCCTGGCTGAAGAAAGGGAGCTGTGGGTTTTGTGTGTTCTCCAACCTTTCGCTTGCAATTGCCCGCGCCGGGGAGTACAAGCGGGACGTGAGCTCATGGAGCTCCGGAGGGGATATGACTCCACCGGGCTTAGAGCTGAACGAACGCTGAACACACCGCTCTTGCGGTGCGAGTCGCTCGCGAAACATACGTGCATTTAGCGCGCTTCCGAGACGACACAGCAAATTGGTGAAGGGGGAGCCGCCCGGCTCCCCCTTCACTTTTGGAGGCTATTGACGCGCGAATTTATTGCGATGATGGCGATGATGCTTTGAACTGCGGTGCCGGCGATGGTGGCGATCATGGGCCGACGCCGGACTGGATGACTGGGAGTGAGTTGTTGCGGAATCTGCTGGCGCAGGCGATTGAGACGCAGAGCCAGACTGTTGCGCCGAGGAAGCAAAAAGGGCGGGCGCAGCGGCGAGCAAGAGAAAACTCAAAGTTCGTTTCACAATAAATCTCCAAGTAGTCGAGAATCCCCTGCGCGGATATTGAACCACAAGCAGGGCACAAAGTCGCGGGTGATTCCGGAAAAAAGTGATTCAGGGCGGGAGGAAAGATTCATGACTGGCTGCGAAGAGGGGGAGCCGGGCGCACCGAGGGTGGGTGCGCCCGGCGTCCTGTGGGGCAGGGCGAGGAACTTAGCCACCAAACTTGAGGCTCTCAAGCCACCGGATTGCTTCTCGCTGATCCGCAATGACCTGAGCCTGCCAAACGAGGGCGAGGGTCATCAAGCTCATCGTAAAAACACAAAGACTAAGAACGATTCCCATGTGAGATTCAGTGGCGGGGACGCGAAAGGTCCGGTTTAGCCAGGACATAGTCAGAGGTCTCCTAGTACCTGATTCGCCCCGATCCGCCATCTCAAGCGAATCTGTGAGCGCGGAATGACCAACAACGAATTCCGCTGGAGAAGATCAGGGCAATCAAGGGGCCATGAAGGCCAAGGAAGCACTAGCAGCCATCATGCAAGAAACAAACGAGTTGGGTAACGATTCTCAGCCCGGATGGACTGGGGCAGTCTCGCTGTGTGCAAATGGGCGCGAATAATAGACACTTTCTTTCCAATGATTGCTAATTCCTGGCTCTGACACTCTCGATGAGTTTCACCCAAGTGTCCGCCCCGGAGAGGGGAATCCGCTTCAAATGCCGGGATCCAAACTGGTGGGCCAAGATTTCCTGTTCTCCATTACTCTCGAGGAGAACGGCCCGATCACAGGCTGAAAACAAGCCGTCCTCCTCAGCCGGAGTAGAGATGCCGATGCTTACGGCGTGAGTCCGCAGCGCGCGATTATATAGCCGGGACAGTTCCCTGACACAAAGCGCCGGACTAGCGTCGACCGCCAGAGACCACAATACGCCGCGCTGACGAAGCTGAAATCGACGGCGCCGGCCCTCGGCCAGGAAGCGACCAATATCCTGCGCGGAAGCACCGGCGAAGAAGAACAGCTCGTCAAAGTCGCGTTGGCGGGCGAGATCGGCTTCGCGAGACGGAAGGCCAGAGTTTTGAGCCAACTCCCGAGGCGAAAGGGAACGCAAGGCTACGACGCAAACCGCCGTGTCTTGGGAGAGTGTCTCAAGGGCCTCGGCGGCAGCGGGATGGGGGGTTGCGATGGGGATGCAAGTAAAACGGCCGAGCCGCAGGGTTGTGGACTTGCGTGAAGGTGACGGGCCCGAAGTGGGACGAAGGTGAAAGTAATCCTCCGGCAGGAAAATGCCGCAGCCGCCCTCGGCGATGAAGGGATGGTTGTGGGCGTATTTGCGGCGGGGTTCGTCCATCTGCAGCCTGGTACGATTGGTGAGCCAGACGGCGGGTATGCCAGCATGATCGAGGGCAGCCGTAAACTCGTCAAAGCCAGGAGCGGCCCTTCCGCTTGCGGGAATCAGATTATCGACCGTGATGTAGAGAACCGCAGAGGTCTGGCGCAAGCCTGACTCCCGAACACCGGAAAGCATCTTAGCGGAAATTCAGGCTGTAGCGAGTCTTGTAAACGCAAAAAGAGCGGGCAGGATTTCCTGCCCGCTCTTCTCTCCTATTCGGCCAGCGCGGCCGAGGGTTGATCGCTGCCTCTTACTTGCCAGAAGTTGAAGAAGCGGATGCCGATTGGGCATTCGCTTTCGGGATGCTGACGTAGCCGCTGATCTGGTCCTTGCCAACTTTGTTGATAACGATTTCTTCGGCAAGATGGGTGCCGGAAGTATAGAAGAAGATGGGTTCGTTGATGGCGCGGTTCTTCTTTTCGAAGCGCTTGTCCTCAACGGTCATGGCAATATTGACTTGATTCTTCTTCTGGTTGATGCCCTTGAGCTCGACGGTGACATTGGCAACCTTTTGAGGCTTGTTCCTGCCAACGACGGTGAACTCGACGTAGTCGCGCTCGCCGAGGCGGCGGAGCTGGTCGATTTCATCGTGGTTGCGGGCGATGAGCGTGCCCATTTCGCTCTTGGCCATCTTCAGGTCTTCCCGAGTCGTATTGAGATCGGTGCTGACCTGGGTGACCTTGGTGTCAACGGTCTTCACCTCTTCCGTCCCGGCTTTGGTCGCCAGTTCGGAGTGAACGGAGGTGTCCAGCGCGGTGAGCTTCTGCGAGGTTTCGTCGTTCAGCTTGGCTGCTTCCGCGCGCGCTTTCTTGAGTTGGCCCTGCGTGATCTTGAGCTTGTCGGTGACAACCTTCAGGTCGCCCTGCAGGTCGGTGTTGGCCTTCTCGTCCTGCGCGATACGGTCTTTCAACGAAGCCATATCCTGCTGCACGGACTGCTGCATGGACTTGACCTCGGTGGAGACCGCTTGTTGCGTGCTATCCAGCTTCGACGACGCGTTCCAACCAAACCCCAAGCCACCTACGGCAACCAAGCCAAGGACAACAATCGCCGGCAGTTGCCACGATGACCCGTTTCTTGCTTCGAATGTGTGTTCCTCTGACATATAAAATTCTTCTCCTTGCCCCGAATTGGGCAGTGTGAGTAACCAGCCTGTATAAGGGGATGAGCAAACTCGAAGCCAAATGGCCAATGGGACAGGTTCCCGGACAGGTGCCGGAAACCCATGAAAGAGTTGGGCTTGGCGGAATGTGTAGAACGAATCCCCGTAAGAGGCTAGTACTAGTCCTAGCAATCTTTACGCTAAAGCAGTGCTTTCCGGCGTTTCTTACGCCCAACAGGCTATGTGATTTCGATCCCTGAGGCCTGAAGATCGACCCGAAGCTGGGCCGGGGAGACGTACTGAATTCCGGCCATCCCGAGGCGGCGGGCAGCTTCCGCGTAGGCGGCCACATCGTCGACGTAAATGGCCTCAGGCGCCCGAACCTTGCAAGCGCGCAGGGCCTGCTCATAAATGAGCGGATTTGGTTTGCTCACCCCTGCGGTACACGAATAAATGCGCACCGGGAAGAATCGGAAAAAATCGTAGGTGGCTTCCAGATAAGAGATATGGATGGGATCGGTGTTGGAAAGCAGCGCGAGGCGGTAACGTTTGGCGAGCTTTTCCAAGAAACCGGAGTCTTGGATCGGCTCGGGGTCCAAGGCACGATTCCATACCTCTCTGAACTGGTCGAAACTGAGCGAACTCCCGAGGCGTTTGTTCAGATGAAGATACCACTCGTGTGGTCGCATGCGGCCCTCTTGCCAGTCTTGCCAGTGAGGATCTTTTTCGATGGCGGACCAAAGATCCGCAGGAGAGAGAGATAGGCCGGAGGCCAATCCACTCATGGCGCGCGCAATTTCTACCCGTACGAGGACACGGCCGACGTCGAAAATGATTGCGCGAATTTTTGTGGATGACACCGACTATTTGCCGCCAGGGCCGGAAATTGCGGCGGAGCGAGCGGCGCTCGCTACGGTAGAAGCACGCCTGGCGCGGAGGATGCTGATCACGACGGGAAGGACAGAGAGGATAACCACGACGGCAATCACGTAGTGAATGCGCTGGCCGATATTCGGAACCGAGCGGCCCAGGAAGTAGCCGCCGAGAATCATCGCGCCGACCCACAAGACTCCACCGAAAATATCGTAGGTGAGGTAGCGGAAGTAGGGCATACGCGCGGCGCCTGCAACTGGTGGGCAAAAGGTTCGAATGATGGGAACGAAGCGCGCCAGGATGACGGTCTTCCCGCCATATTTTTCATAAAAATCGTGGGCGCGTTGCAGATGGCTGCGGCGGAAGAAGAAGGAATCTTGGCGGCGGTAGAGTGAGGCGCCGGCAGCGCGGCCAATCCAGTAGCCTATTTGGTCGCCGACGATGGCGCAAAGCATTACCGGAAGAAGGATCCACGCCAGGGGAATAGCTCCGGCGGCGGCGAAGACGCCGGCAGTAACGAGGAGGGAGTCTCCAGGAAGGAAAAAACCGACGAAAAACCCAGTTTCGATGAATACGATGATGCAAACGAGAAGCGGGCCGCCCCAGCGGATTAATCCTTCGACGTCATAAATCTTGTGAAGGAGATGGAGGATGGATTCGAGCACGCGGCGCGGGTCCTCACCATTGTTTCCTGAGATGCGGGCACTGGAACGAGCGCGCGCGAACGCACCGTCGTAAGAGCCCCCTGACCAATACGGTAACAGAAAACGGCAATATCTTCTCCGCATTCATGCCAGAGGAGTACCGAAGAGAAGATGACGGTCAAATATGCGGCGATGCGGGTCATCGGAGAGCCTCGGCGAGCCAGAGATGACTCTGAGATTCTGCTTCGTGCTGGGTTTCGAAATCAGGTTCGGAACCTTTGGCGTGTTCAAGTAGCTTATGGATGCGCGGCAGGGCATGGCGGGCCGCCGTGGCCCCGGCTTCGATGGCTTCCTCGGCGCGGCCGAAGTCATCCCAGGCAAGAGATTGTACGTCGGGCCGGAGGACTAGGTCGGCGTGGCGCTCCCAGGCTTCGAGTTGATGCTTCTGCGCGGCGCTGACAGCCCGGCTGACAACCTGGAAAATGTTGGTGGGGGCGCCCCGGTAGCCGTCATGAACGCCAACCGAAACGCCGATAACAGGTGCGCCGCCCAGGTCGCGTACCGCCTGCGTCGGGACGGGCGCGACGAGACCTCCATCGGCGAGCCAGCGTGTGCCGATTTCGACCGGTTCGAACAGGCCCGGGAAAGCGCAACTCGCGCGGATGGCGTCAACAAGGCTTCCGTGTGTGAAGACGACCGGTTCACCATTAGCCAGGTCGGTGGCGACGACAGCAACAGGGATGCGTAAATCCTCGAAACGGCGGGACTCGAAGACGCGCTCGATGATGTCTCCGAGGCGGTGATTGCTAGCCAAGCCGAGTCGCGAAACGCGCCAACGGGCGATATCCCGGAATCGAAGTGTCTTGCAAGTGGCGATGATCCTCGCCAGAGGCGCACCGCTGGCGTAAGCGGCGCCGAGGATGCTGCCCACGCTTGTCCCTGCAATATGCGAGACGGGAATGTGGTTATGCTCCAGAACTTGGAGAACACCTAGGTGCGCGAAACCTCGGGCAAAGCCGCCGCCAAGAGCCAGACCAACACCTGAACGGCCGGCCGGCGTGCTTGGACGGGAGGCCAATAAGGCATGGGCGGAGCGCGTCATTCCGCAAGGATGCCAGCAGTCCCTGCTTAGACCAATGGACCAGGCGTTCCGGAAAGAGAGTACGAGGGTACCCCGGCGGAAAGTGAGGCCAGTTCTGGCGCGAAGGCCTAACAGTACCTTCTTACTAGTCCGGTACCCTCCCTGTACCATTGTGAAAGGAGGAGCGTTCCGCGATTCTCACTCCCGGCACGATGAAACTTTCGCAGGAGGGGGAATGGACAGCGCCTACACAGCCTGGATCGGTCAGCCGGTGGTGCTGCAAGTAGCGCTGGGGGATATCAAGGTGCCGTTGCGGGGAAGGCTGCTCAAAGACGGCGGCGAAACCATACGGATGAGAATCGGCGAAGGCTGGGACGTAGATATTTATAAGGCCATGATCCTGGCCGTAGAGCAAGACGCCATGGCGGCACTGCCCGCGTGAGGCCACCGATGAATGGTCAAGTACCAAAGTATGTCACCCAGGGACGTGCAGCACTGCTGCTAGGCATATCGGAAGACGAGCTTCGGCGGCTCTCGAGCGAGTCTGGATTGGGGCACAAAGAGCGCGCTGGCGATCAGGAAGAGACATTCTTTACGTACGAAGAGTTAAGGAAGATTTGTTTGCTGAGCGTGCACCACGTGCATTAAGAAATCGAGTTTCCTCCGGCCCCCCTCTGCTGTAACCCCCACCCCGGGTCGCTTACCCCCCGCGACCCGGGGTTTTTCTTTCCGATTGCCTCCGAACATCCGGTACTCGCCTCCCCCCAAATGCTTCTCCTACTGACCACTAAAAACTGAAAACCCCCTGACAGGGACGGCAAGCCCTGGCCGGGGTCACGGAAAATACGGGAAACCGCTAAACTTTCGGAAATGAGGCTTCGTTCCATTACGGAACAAAGTCCGGCATTGAAACGGATTTGCGCGAGTGGACGCTAAGAATTCACGGACCTATGCCTAACCGACTGATTTTGTACGGCTTCTGAGTTAGCAACTCACGGCCGAAATGGTCGTTCCCCTGCAGCAAGAAACCGAACTGGCGGCTGTGCAGGCAGCGACGTGGGACTTAGATGTCGCTCCGCGCGAGTATTGCACTTTTGGGCGGGAAAAGACCCGTGGCGACAGAATCTGAAGAAGCAACAAACCCAGCGTCTATTTCCGGCGCTGTTGCGGCCGGTTCACCTCATCGTTCCACCATCCAAGTGCTGATCGTCGACGACGAACCTTCCGCTCGAAATGTGCTCGGCGTGGTGCTGGCCCAAATCGGGTTGCGCTGCGAAAAGGCTGCTAATGGAGAAGAAGCGCTCCGGATTCTTGAAACCCGGCAGATCGACGCAGTGATTTCTGACCTGCATATGCCGGGAATTAGCGGGATGGAGCTTTTGGCGAAGGTGCGGCGGTTATACCCACATCTGGTCTTCTTGATGGTCACCGGAATGGATGATGTCCGGGTGGGCATACAAGCGATGCAGGAAGGCGCAGACGATTATCTAGTCAAACCCTTTCAGGTGGAAGCCCAAGTAGTTTCGGGCAGTCTCACGCGCGCCTTGCACAAGAAACGATTGGAAGAGGAAGTCGAACGCTATCGTCACGGGCTCGAGAAGATTGTGGCGGAGCAGACGCAGCAACTTCGCGAGGCCTTGAGTCAGATCGAGCGCAGTTATGAACACACCCTTGAGGCGCTGGGAGCGGCCATAGACTTGAGGGATAGTCCTACAGCGGGGCACTCCTGGCGGGTGTTCCGATACTCCATCGAAATTGCCAAAGGGATGGGAGGCCTGGAACATCAGTTGAGGAACATTGCGATGGGAGCTTGGCTCCACGATATCGGCAAACTGGGGACACCCGACGCAATTCTCCTCAAGCCGGGGCCTCTTACAGAGGAAGAGCTACAGATCATGCAGCGCCACGCGCAGATCGGATATGATCTGGTCAAGGGCATCACCTTCCTCGCTGACGCTGCGGAAATCATCTTTGCGCATCATGAGCGTTGCGACGGCAGCGGCTATCCGAGAGGCCTCAAGGGGAAAGAGATTCCTATCGGAGCGCAGATTTTCTCTGTCGCTGACACCTTCGATGCCATGACTTCTGACCGGCCCTATCGTTCCGCCCTTCCGTTCGAAACAGCAAGCGAGGTGATTGAACGCGGAGCGGGGAAGCTTTATGACGAGCAAGTGGCGCGCACATTTCTGGACATTCCCAGCCAGACTTGGGTAGATATCCGCGGGGAAACAGCAGCCTTCAAAGTATTCCCGGTGGCGGCCGCTGCCAACCTCGGGGCTTCGGGCAGGCTCCCGGAGCCATAGCGTGGCCACAAGGAATGAATCAGGCAGTCACACTCGCAGCTGCGTTTGCTGGAGCGAGAGGATTGGACCTGCAACCAACAAGCCGGTGTAAAGGAGCTATTGCAAGACCCAAGGGCCGGTTTTCTCGGTGAAGCGGCATCCGTAGCGATGAGGTGGGGCCAACTTCCCATCCGCGTGTACGATCTCGGCTTTACCTATATATTCGTCATGCCCGGTCGCCGTCATATAAATGTCTATGATCGAATGCACGGGGATATCCGTCATGCAGCTGCATAGGAATCCGCTCAAACTTAGGTTTTCTGTTGTTGCAGACTCTTCAAACCCATTTCCGCGAGCGTCTTTGCCACGCAGCTTGATTGTGACTCGCAAGCGGACACGGACCTCACTGCGAGGAGTGTGTAGCCGGGTCTTCACAACTTGGCTGAGGCACGCCTTGAGCGCGTCGAAGTCCACCGGCTTCTCAAAATAAGCCGCCGCTCCCAACTGCTTGCAGTGTTCTTTAGTCTGCGCCCCAGCTTCACCGCTCACGATCACTACGGGAATCGTCTGCGTCCGGCTGAATGACGTGAAGGTCTAGCACAGTTCATAGCCGGAATATTTCGGCATGCGTAAATCGAGCAATATGGCGTCAGGGCGGTGCTCCAGCGCTAGAGCCAAACCCTGGTCCGGCTCCCCGGTGCCGATGACCTCGTAGGTATCGGCGAGCTCCAAGCGCATCAGCGTTCGCAGTGCTTCGTCGTCGTCCACAACCAGCAGCTTTCCCATGGGTCGGCTTCTCCTATCGGTTGGAGAGAATCCCGTTCTTGGGGGTCTCTGTCCCTGCGCTCGAACCTGCCAAAGGCTTCCTGCCGCTATCCAGAACCTCGCGGACCTTGGCGACCAGATCCTCTTCCGTGAACGGTTTGTGCAGGAGATTGGTTCCGGGCTGCAGAACTCCGTGCCCGGCAATAAAGCTGTCTGTGTACCCGGACATGAAAAGCACCTTGAGTCCAGGCTGGCGGGCCGACAATTGCTCTGCCAAGACGCGGCCATTCATGCCCGGCATGACCACGTCGGTGAGCAAGAGATCGAGGAGTCCGCTGTGCCCTGCGACCACCACAAGAGCGGCTTCCGCGCTGGGGGCGGACAAAACGCGGAACCCGTTTCCTTCCAGGAATGCTTGCGCGAGCTTCCGCAACGGGTCCGCATCTTCCACGAGGAGAATTGTTTCTGATCCTTGCGGCTTCTGGCGTGATTCGGTCTCCGGCTTGGAAACGGGAACCGGCTCCGCATCCCAGTACCTTGGGAGGAAGATCTGAAAAGTCGATCCTTTTCCCGGCGTGCTGTCCACCCAGACATACCCGTTGCTCTGTTTAACCACTCCGTACACGGTAGAGAGGCCCAGGCCGGTGCCTTTTCCTCTTTCCTTAGTGGTGAAGAATGGCTCGAAGATGTGCGCAATCGTCTCCGCATCCATTCCGGTTCCGGTGTCTGAAATGGCCAGCATCACGTAATGTCCCACTTTCGAGCCGGGATGATCACGGGTGTAGGACTGGTCCAGTTCGACGTTGGCGGTCTCGATTTTGAGTTTCCCGCCCGACGGCATGGCGTCTCTTGCATTCACCGCCAAATTCATGATCACTTGCTCGATCTGGCTTTGGTCGGCTTTGACATTCCCAATCTCCGGGCCCAAAGAAAGTGACACATTGATGTCCTCGCCGAGCAGGCGCGGAAGCATTTTTTCCATGTCGGATACGAGCGAATTCAAGTTCAGGACGCACGGGGTCAAAACTTGCTGCCTGCTGAAAGCGAGCAATTGGCGGGTTAACGAGGCCGCGCGCCGGCCGGCTTTTTCAATTTCCACGGCGTGTTCATAGCTGGGCAGGGCCGGGTCCAGGGATTTCTTCAGGACGCCGCTGTACCCGATGATGACCCCCAGCAGATTGTTAAAGTCGTGGGCAATCCCCCCCGACAGTCTTCCGATGGCCTCCATTTTCTGGGCCATTCTTAGCTGGCGCTCGAGAGTGCGTCTTTCGGTGACGTCTTCCGCAAACACTTCGAAGTACCCCGGGCCGCCGTCCTTGTCGTCCACGCGGTGGCCCGAGCACCGCACCACGATGGGCTCGCCGTCCCGCCGCTTCCATTCCAATTCGATATCCTTGAGTTCCTTCAGTTCGGTGAGGGATTCATTCATCCGGTGAAAATCGGCGGAATGGCGAAAAACTTGTGTTGCAAGATCTGCTTCGCAGAGTGATGGTGCTGAATCATAACCGAGCATTCTTTGGAGAGCAGGGTTCACCTGCAGAAAGTGTCCGCTCATGGTTGCCCGATAGATCCCGTAAGGCGCGCCTTCCACAAGAGATCGGAAACCCGCCTCCGAGCGGAACAAAGCCTCCTCGGCTCGTTTCCGTTCCGTGACGTCGCGGTTCACGATGACAAGTTTTTCCGGCTTGCCATGAGTATTGCTGATGACGCTGGCGACAGACTCCAGCACCATCCAATCGCCGTTTTTGTGGCGGAAACGGTATTCAAGAGTTTTGCCTGCACCCGTCAACCGGGCTTCCTCCGCCGCTTTCTTTACCCGCTCACGGTCTTCCGGATGAATCTGATCGAAGGACGATGAGTCCTGCAGCTCGTTTGGCGAATACCCAAGGATTTTCTGGTAGGAGAGACTGTTGTAGAGTCTGCGGCCTTCCAAATCCACGACGGCAATCATGTCGGCCGCATTCTCGCTGATTAGATGAAAGAGTTCTTCTCGCTCGATCAATTGCCGGCGAATCCGGTGTATCTGCAGATGCTGGTAGATGGTGTAGAGATCGAACAAGAAGACGAGGGCCACGAGGCCTCGCACGGCTTGCGGGAGAACATCTATCGCCCGAACGTCTTCGTGCGATGACTCATGCGGAACCACAAAGGATGCCAGTGCGGCCGTGAGGAGCAGCGTAATGATACCCGCTGCCGCCCACAACCACCATTCACGCCGCTCGATCTTCCTGAAGTTTGCCCGGAGAGCATTAGGTCCAATGTCCGGGAAGCCGTCCGGTGGTTTGCGGTTTCTGGGTTTCATAAATTGTAAGTGCGGCGCAGCTTAGCTCGCCCCAGCGTCCTCGTTTTCCTTCTTGCTACCTGAGGCATATCTTTCCGATGACTCTATGCACGCGGCCACCCAAGCAGGTTGCGTGTTGCTTCGAGGAGGTTGCGCAAGTTGTTGGAAATTGGACAGTTAGGACCTTCTGTCCTTCATAAGCAGGCCCAGTGAACGAGAGCCGGTGCCATTTTGGGTAGAACGTCGCAGTTTGGAACACTCCCCAAGCGGACTCTTCGCAACGCACGGACGTTTAGGTGAGCTCGACTCTCCTGGGGGAAGCCCCTTCGCATTCCACTATCTGCATTCGCCAGTTCCTCCCCGATCTCGAGAAGCCGGCTTGGAACGACCCAAAGATCAAGAAAAGCGCGGAGCAAACTTGGATTGAATTCGAGCCTTTGGCTTTGATTGTCCCGAATGGGCCCCGAGCTGAAGTTGAAGAAAAAATCGAAGTTGCTGTAAACTGTCTAAACTAAGTTCAGTACAACCGCGCGCCCGTAGCTCAGTTGGATAGAGCGTCTGGCTACGAACCAGAAGGTCGGGAGTTCGAGTCCCCCCGGGCGCGCCACTTTTTCCGCTCGTAGCGCTGACGTTCCTACGCTAATATTAGGTGCGACCCGACACACTTCAGCGTCCAAGAGCGCTGGTCTGAAACGATCCGGGTCACAGAAACCTGCAAATTCAAGCCGGAAATGGCAAAATCAAAGAAAGGCCGATTCAAAGAGGCCAACGCGCATTTAGCACGAGCCAGAGATCAATGGGATCGCGCGGCGGTCGATTCTTGGTCGCCAGAAGAGCCGGCAGAGTGCGTGACGAAATGTTTTTATTCATATGAGAATGCCTTAGTTGCGGCAGCTACTGCACTCGGCACAGCGTGGACGAAAAAGCACTACGAAAAAGCAGACCTTGCGAAAAGGCTCTTTGAACAGAACAAACTCAAAACTGACATCAGCGGCTTACTTGTGAGATTGAATGAGCTCCGGAAAGATGTTTCATATGGTGACCCGGGCGAAGAGCTGTCTGAAGTTGACCTGGAAGGTCTCGTTTCTCAGCTCGAAGTTTTTCTAGACGAAGTCGGCGAACTTGTGGCAAGCCTTGAAGAGGACTGATTAAGTGTCGGCGGAACCCACTTACACATCACTTACGCAAGATTTTGTGCGGGAAGTTTCTTCCGCGAACAAGGAGATGCAGATTTCCGTTATCCTGATCGGTTCTGTAGCCCGATCCACTCACACCTCGCAGAGCGATCTGGATTTACTGGTAATAGGCGACGGGCAGCCGCTAGTTGATCGTCACCCCGACCGGCTTCACGTGCAGGCATTGACCGCGCAGCAGTTCGCCAAGCGACTCCGCGCGGGCGATGATTTCGCTGCGTGGTGCGTTCGGTATGGTGTGCCCATTGTTGCAGCTAAACCGTGGCTTGATATCGTCAACTCTGCCGAAGCTGCCATCTGGCCCGACTGGCACAAGAAGGTCCGCCATGCCGCGCGGCGTCTGACGCTTGCTGCGGCTTTATTGGAAACTGGCGACATCGCGGCAGCAGGGGAAGAAATGCTGTATGCGGTTTCGCATTCAGCTCGTGCAATCCTTCTAGAAGCCAGAATCTTTCCGCTATCTCGGCCTGAAATCATCAGCCAACTTCGAGAGGCTAATCACGAGCGGTTGGCAAGGATACTAGAGGATCTGAGCTACCAAGAACCAACCAAGGCGGCGCTGAATCGCGATTTGTTGTATGTCAAACGGCTCTTGGTATTCGTCGATAGGCCGGCGTACCGCGAGTTCGTGCAATTACGCCGGCAGCGCCTGTTGGCCAAAAAGAACCGCTCATTAGATTTGGCCGGTCGAGGAAATGGCCGATCACCCGTCAAGGATCGATAGCAGCGTATTCAGGCAATTCCTTGCGAATTCGCCCCCATCCAGCGGTTCGGAAATCGTCCCCTAAGGCGCGCCACTTTCACTCGGACTGTGCCCTCAAACTGCTGACTCGCCTGGAACGAATACCCCCTCGATGTAAAGTCTTTGGGCGCTCAAGGCGCGTTTGGTTGTAGCGCGAACGCACTCAGTCTCAGTTATCACTCTCCGAATACTTCATTGTCTCCGAAGGATGGCCCAACGCAATCGAATCCGGCACGGCCGACTGATCAACAGGCGTGGAACTGTCGACCGGCTGCGCCCGGCAGCGCGAAGGGAACTAAGTGGGGCCCAGAGCGGAATTTAGAAATGAAACGTCTGATGTAGTGTTTTGCATGGAAAGTATGTAATCGAAGGACTGCTGGCAGCGTATCAAGGAAGGACCAGAAGTGGATTCGAGGGCAATCCTGGCAGCCGCCGGGCTTCGTAAAGAGGCAGCAAATAGCCGGGCGCGCCTGATTTTCATGCTCAGACGTCCAAAGGTGAAGATACCGGAGCTTTTGGAGAGACATTCAGCGGTGAGCGCCAACCATGAGAGTCGTTGGCCGGCAGGCGAACGCAGAGGGGAGATCAGAATGGTAGCCAAGAGCAGACTAACGGCGATTCTACTTGCTGGTGTTCTATCGATTGGGCTGGAGGCACATGCGGAACGGCTGTTGGCCTCGGTTCCCGCCCAAAACCCTGAGGCCAAACAGGATGCCAATGCTCCCCAAAGACCATCGCGCGGCGAAGGCAGAGGCATGGGCCTGTTCGGCAAGCTGACCGCGATTCACGATCAAAGCATTGAAATAGCCACTCCGGATGGAGGGACGGCAACTGTCAAGATCACTGCGGATACCCAGTTCAGAAAGGAAAGGGAGTCGGCCAAGCTGAGCGATTTGAAAGTCGGCGACATGGTATTTGTCCGAGGGCAGCAGAACCCCGATCACACCTGGACTGCGCAAATAATCGGAACGCGGGCCGCTGGCGGTTTCGGTGGCGGTCCCGGAGGCGGCCCTGGAGGTGGTCCCGCTGGAATCGCTCAGATGGGAGTCCTCGGAAAGGATTACCTGGTGGGCGAAGTTAAGTCGATCGATGCTCCCAAGCTCACGATTTTGCGGGAAGATAATGTGACCCAGACCGTCGAATTGAACGAAGACACTTCGTTACGCAGGGGGCGGGAAAGTATC
>Ga0099828_10000591_pt1 | contig 22472 bp, 20 predicted proteins | sample CZO8metaG_2_FD_79338 | JGI IMG/M metagenome (GOLD analysis project Ga0099828, IMG submission 79338) | Vadose zone soil microbial communities from the Eel River Critical Zone Observatory, Northern California, USA - CZOApr15con2H1.8 metaG | ecosystem: Environmental > Terrestrial > Soil > Vadose... | reverse complement strand
GTGTTTCATGGAAAAGAGGATGTTAACAAATCAGAAGACCTTCCGATTGCATGTTCTGGAGCCGTTGCTCGCAACGTCTCCCTCTGGAGAGATGGCCTATTGAGGGCACGCAAACGAGCAAACGGCGTTTTCTACAGAAATGCAATTTTTTAGAAGTGCTCGTCCGCAGCCCGCGTTCTTTCACCTAAAGCTTTGGCTTGAATAAGCCGGTCCCATGGTCCTCCCTGCCAATTGTCTTTCTTTTTCTCACTGCGAGTCCATTCAGGCAAGGTGAGGCGCAGGTTGCGCGCCAGGCCGCAGACATACGGTTCATAAAGCGATCGCAGATGCGCCAGCGTTGCCTCTGCTTCGTCGCCGTCATGAAGCCTCAAGCCATGCTCGGCCAGCGTTTTACTGAGGCGAGCCATTTCCTTCGCGGGCAACCGGTCAGGATTATGAGGATCGTAATGCGCGTTCACAACCTGAGCCAAATCCACCACAGCATGACGCGCCATGGCAAACGTCAACTGTGCCTGCTCGGGTCGAATGTTGTTTATCCCGATCATGATTAGAGAGGTCGTGTCGAGGATGGTTGTCAGTGCCGCCAGCCACGATTGATTGCCATGTTGCGAACGGAAAAAGCTCAGCACAGGATACGAGAGATGGCTCTCCAGAATCTCGGCGGCCCAGCGTTCCCAATCGCGCAAGACCGAGTCGAGCACTCCCTGGTCGGGACAGCAGCCTAGTCGCGCCAGCAACTCCGAAGCACTAGGCGGCGAGCCGGCGCGTGCATCCAGCAGCGAGATCTCAATCTCCCGCTTGGAAAATGAGGAGTAAATCGTTGGCAGGTATCCTATGACCACGCCCAAAAAGGCGAAGCCCATGCCGCCTTCCATAACTGTCAGAGCCCGTGCGATCCCCGAAACAGGCGTGATGTCGCCAAGACCCAGCGTGAAAAAAGTTTCCCCGCTCAAATACAACAGTCGCCCGAATGTGATGGGTTCACTGCCAAGTTGCACATGTTCGCCGAGCCCGTACTGCAGCAGTGCGAAACTGAGGATCAGACCAGCCGCCCAAAAGATCAGCAGCATAAGAATCGAGAGCGGCCCGAAGTAGCTGAGGAAAGCTTCCCGTCGACTGGGTGACTGAATGTGGTCCGAAATCTTCAGCCATGGAATCCAGGTATGGCGATAGAACCAGGAGGTCAGCCGGAACGAGCGTTTGACGCGCCGCGGAAGAACGACCGTCTCAAATGCGTCCAGCAGGACGATGAGGATGATAACGAGCCCGAAGATGGCGCCGAGCATGTGCATCGAGGTTCTTGCAAACAAAAACTTGATGAGCGAGAGATGGTAGCAGATTCAGAGCAACAATTTGGGGCGTGATGGTCTCACATCATAGCCGTGGCTTGAATAGTTCTAGCTTACGCAAAACCACCGACCAACAAGACGATCGAGGATGACGCGTGACCACCCCACTGGCATTTTAGAGCCGCAAGCATAATCACAACCCCGATGTATATTAGTAAGGTTTCTCGAGACTGTTTTGCCGCGCCGACCGAACTCGAAGCTCAAATTTGAAGGCTTTGAACTCGCGCCATGAATAACTGTCTATTCTGCCGAATTATTAGGGGTGAAATCTCCGCCAAGAAAGTCTATGAAGACGAGCACACCTTCGCATTCGACGACATCAATCCACAAGGACCAACCCATGTGCTCGTCATTCCCAAGAAACACATCCGCGGTTTGAAAGAAGCGCAAGTAGAGGATGCTGAACTGGTGGGCCGATGTCATCTTGTGGCGGCACACATCGCGCGCCAGCGCGGAATCGAAGACGGCTACCGCACTGTTCTTAATGTTGGTCCTAGCGCTGGACAATCTGTGTTTCACCTGCACGTGCATCTGATTGGGGGCCGAAGTCTGCATTGGCCTCCGGGATAACGCCGCTTCGCGAGTTCGATAACTTAGCGATTGTTGTGGCAGGTGTTCAAGCCAGCGTAAGACTCTGTCGTCGCGGCTTCGCGAAGCATCGGTGCGCTTGCCAGCCCACCTGGGGGCCAATCCTGTAATCGGGAGCGGCGATCGATTTGATAACTCCGTAAAACACTGCATTACGTGCCTCAGCAGCGTAGGTGGGATCAGACCGAGTAACTTACCTCCTTGGAACTGGGTGTACGCGAAAAGACAACCAGTTATCTATGGCAGAATGTGTCGTCTTATGTAAAGCTGCAAGAATCTGCGCCTGGCTTCAAGTCCGAAAAGGGATGCATCTCATGCAAGCGAGCCGGCAGCAATTTCTGAGACCGCAATATTTTTCAAGGCTTGCGGTCACCTTCGTATTGTGTTTCATCGGTGGCAAGGTGGGACTCTCCGTGCCGTTCACCAGCGGCAATGTCTCACCAATCTGGCCGCCCGCGGGTATCGCGCTGGCAGCAGTGCTTCTTTGGGGCTACGGCATGTGGCCGAGTATTGCATTGGCGTCTTTTCTGGTGAACTTTCTGACCCCAATACCGGTTTGGCCAACTCTGACCATCGCATTGGGGAGCACCTCAAGCGCTCTCGTCGGCGCATACCTCTTGCGCCGATTTACGGAGTTCGAGCCGTCTCTCGCCCGGTTGCTGGATGTCCTTGGCCTAGTAACGCTGCCTGCATTTGTGAGCACGACCCTTGCGGCTTCGGCGGGAGTCACCAGTCTCTTCCTTGCAGGCGTACAGCCGTGGTCCAATTTCGGTTCAGCATGGCTGGTTTGGTGGCTCGGCGATGCTATGGGAGTGCTGATCATAGCGCCACTCCTCCTAGCCGGCGGCCAGCTGGGTAAGTCTGTCACAGGTTTCCGGTGGCTCGAGCTACTCACGTTATCAATTGGGCTGGTTGTCACCTGTGTGGCGATTTTTGGCGGGCGTATGGGGCTGGCCATACGCGATGACGTGTTGGCCTTCGTCATTTTTCCTTTCGTCATCTGGGCTGCGATTCGTTTCGGCATTGCGGGTTCCACCGTGGCGAGTTTCCTCACGGCTGCCATCGCAGTTTGGGGCACAGCACAAGGGCACGGACCATTCATTGAAAGCAATGCGCTGCACAATGCTGCCTTGTTGCAGTTCTTCATCGCGGTCACGTCGGTCACCGGACTGATCTTGGCTGCGGTAGTGACCGAACGCAGGCACATCGGGGAAGCCTTTAAGGACAAGGAAAGAGCGCTCACGGCGCTCAAGCAGGCTCAGTACTCGTTACAAGAGGCACACGACTACTTGGAAACGCGGATTCGAGAACGCACTGCCGAACTGGCGGGATCCAATCTCGCTCTTCAAGCGGAGATCAAGGAACGTATTCAGACGCAGGAGGTCCTCGAACGACAAACATTCAAGCTGAAAGAGCAATCCCACCTACTTGATCTGGCGACCGATGCCATTTTTGTACGCAGTCTGGACGGCACCATTTCATATTGGAACAAAGGTGCGGAACGATTGTACGGGTGGACGAAACAGGAAGCTGTGACACAGGGCTTGGGCAAATTATTGCAAACCAAATTTCCGGTGCCATTTGAAGAAATCAAGCTGAAGCTTTTCCATGAGGGGAGTTGGGAGGGAGAACTCGTACACAACACCCGCAACGGCCGCCGCCTTACCGTGGCCAGCCGCTGGACGTTGTGGCGCGACCAGGATGGCACGCCCGTGGGATGGCTACAGATCAATACCGATATCACTGATCGCAAGCGGGCAGAGGAGGATCTTCGCGAGCTTTCCGGCCGCTTATTGTCCTTGCAGGACGAGGAACGCCGTCGGATAGCCCGCGAATTGCACGACGGCACGGGCCAGAACCTTGTCGCCTTACAAATGAACTTGGCTCGAATCCAACAGAGTGCAAAGGAGCTGGATTCAAATGCCTCACAGATGCTCTCGCAATGCATATGTTTGACCGAGCAAGTTCTGGAGGAAATGCGCACGGTTTCCTATTTATTGCACCCACCTCTGTTGGATGAAGTTGGACTGGCTTTTGCGCTGCGGTGGTACGTGGACGGATTCAAGGCACGCAGCAAGATTAAGGTCGATCTGAATCTCTCGCCTCAAGTAGGGCGGCTTTCACGAGATTTCGAGATGGCTGTTTTTCGTATTGTGCAGGAATGCCTAACCAACATCCATCGTCACTCCGGCAGTTCGATAGCCAAAATTCAGATTGCTAGAGATGCGAACCAAGTGACCCTCACCGTTGCGGACGAGGGTAGGGGTATGCCTTCCGAGATCCTCACCGCAGGGACTGAGAAGATGCCAGTTATGCTGGGCGTAGGCATTCGAGGCATGCGCGAACGAGTCACGCAGCTCGGCGGGAATATGCGAATCCATTCCAGCGATTCCGGCACTGTCGTGGAGGTTGTTCTCCCAGTCGTCGAGAAGGAGATTCTCAACGCCACCCAACACGTGGCAGAGGTCGGGATTGCAAGTGGGACGGGTAAAAAACCTCCGCACGACTGACCAGGCTGCGAAAAAACTCTAAGAGCATCTGAGATTGAAGCACCGCAGCCGCGTACAGCTAAATCCACGCCGCGACACGCCGCGGATATCTCAGACGAATTCCCTAATCCCCGGTTCCTGGTTCGGGCGCGCCATGGCGACGCAACAACTGCGGCAGGTTTTGTGAGAATGCAGAACGCGGCAGCACCATGTCACAGCCCACTTCGTGCGCCTTCTGCTTCAGATCACCCTGCACGTGAGAGAGGAACCCGATAATCGAAGTTCCCTTTTTCAGTTTGCTCTTCAGCTTGGGGATCAGCGTGAGCGGCTTGGCGTTCGCGTTGTTCAGGTCAAAGATGATCAGCGAGGGCTTTTCCTCACCATTTTCCTTCATGCGGTCCATCAAGTCTTTGTCAGTCTTGACGAACTCGACCTTCACGTTGAGCTTGCGCGCAGTCTCCTGGATTTTGGCCAGAAAGAACAGGTCATCGACGAATGCAAAGATGCGGGAGGCAGCATCTTCGCGCACCGGCAATGGCTCGGGCTCGCTCGGCTTGTATGACGGCCCAAAGCCGGGACGCCCGCGCCCTTTGGCCCCGTTGTCGCCCGCGGTGCGGTAGTTGTGATCCATGGGTGCGGTGTAGATACCACCATGGGTCTGGCGATCGCGGCCCATGCCTCCGCCGCGATGGTTGGGTGGGCGGCGTCCGCGACGCCGTCTGTTTCTCCCTCCGCCACCGGAGGGATTTCCCGGTCCTGCGTTCATAAGTTTGCTTTCTTTTGAATCCGTTACTCACATTCGAAGGGTTACCGTTCCGTGGTGCCCTGTTGCATCCCTTTCCGGTTTGCTGCGTCGCTGCACAATAGATGCGCGGAAAACCCAGTGCGGCTGGAAATTCTCTCGTGAATGATCTTTGTCCGTTTTGGCGCCTGGAGCTGCGAGACGCGGAGGGCCAGCACGGGAGCGTGGCCGCAGGGAACATTGATGATGTTACCCGCACCCCGCCGGGAGCGCAAGTGCAAAGTACTGCAGTTTTTCACAGGAATGACCGTAGTAGAGCTTCAACGAACTCCGCCATAAAATTCTTAACCGCAAAGCACGCAGAGAAATGCCGCTGAGTGTAAGAGCGGCAGACATTCCGTGCGGCAGACATTACTTGAGAGCCTACATAACGGGAGCTCTCTTGGTGCAAATGCAGACTTCCGGCACCCTCTCTTCAGGTTGCGCTGCTCACCTGACGAGTCCATTGCATCGCCTGCCAGTAAGACTCAGCTACCCCGCTTTCGCTAAGATGAAGCTGCTTGGCCAGTTCGCCGGCCTGCTGCCATTCCCCGGACTCCTGCGCCAGCATCAGTTGATAGAGCGGCCGCAGGCGGTTGGCGCCTCCGAGCAGCACCGCCTTGGTTTCCTGATCGACCGAAACTTTCTCCAGAACGGTAGACATTGGCACCTCGAGAATTACATCCATAATCGAGAGCAACCCCAGGAAAAATAAATCCGCGTCGCCGTGTTGTACCTTGGCCCCGAGCAATTCGCAGAAGCGTGCGCGGGTCAGCGCACAAAGGACCAATTCGTTGCATTTCTGCTGCCCGGCGGCGACGGTGGCCACTAGCCGAACCCAACGGCGAATCTCGCGCTCCCCAATCAGCGAGAGTGCATGGCGCACGGAATGGATTTCAGCGGCGAAGCCGAATACAGCGGAGTTCATATAACGTAGCAGACGATAGCAGAGAGAAGCCTCACTCTTAAGAGGCTTCTCGATTTCGCGCGGGTCCAATTCCGGCCGCGCCACGGCTTGCAGCATGCGCAGGTAATTGACCCGGTTTGCCGGGATCTCCCGCGCCGTCATCAGTTCGGGTCGGCGGAAAAAATAGCCCTGAAAGTAGAGAAAGCCCTGGTCGCGTGCGGTAACAAATTCTTCGTGGGTCTCGACTTTCTCGGCCAGCATGCGGCAACGCCACGGGCCATAGCGTTTGACCATTGCGGTGCGCTCCGCGGGTGTTGTGCGCTTCAGGTCCACCTTGAGAAAGTCGGCCAGTTCGGTCAAAGGCTCGCGCGGATCATTGGCCACGAAGTCATCGAGCGCGATCAAGTATCCGGCCTCCTTCAGCCGCTGACAAGCCGCGACCACGGGTCTGTCTGCTTCGACCGATTCCAGTACTTCGACAATGGTCTGCTCCGAGGGCAACAGAGTGACGTGCTCCTTGAGCAGAACGTCGCGGTTACAATTGATAAAGGCGCGACGCCCGTCGCACAGAACATCCAGGCCCGTCAGCAACGAGCTGTCCAGCGTGCTGCGGGAGGCGGCATCTGGGTCACAAGCGTTAAAGTAGTCTTCTATCCCGTCACGAAAGAGCAGCTCGTATCCGAATACTTTCTCCGCGCGGTCGAAAACCGGTTGACGAGCAACGAAGCGGAGACCTGCCCGGCCATTCACGCCTTTCGACTTGGGCGGAGCAGTAGTATCTCTCACTGAATGCACATCGGCAGTCTGGCGAAAAGCTGTAGCAGCTGAGGAAGTAAATGTCTTTCGTAAGACGCCGCCCAAAACCCTAACGGGCGCGAAATCAGTAAGAGCGTGAGCTCACCGTCGGAGCCTCTGTATCTCATCCAGCCCGTGGACATCGTTCGGAGCGAAACCGGTAATCGGGGAGGGGAACCATCCGGTCGACCTGCGCTACCATTGAACCGATGACCGGAGTGGGAATCACAATTACATCGGTAACAGTTTTCGTCCTGCTCGCGGAGTTCTTGCGCCACCGGCGCGCCCCGCTGGCGGGGTACGGATGGCTGGGGTTGATAACGCTAGGCCTTGCGGAGTGGCTGGTGTTTCGCGGTTTTCAACCGGTCACAATCTATTTCACACCGATCGCTTGGACTGCCTATCTCCTGCTGAGTGACGCGGCGGTACTTGCGATCAGAGGACACTCTCGCCTGCACGATCAGCCACGTCAGTTCGCTCGAATCGCGCTGTTTTCGATCCCGCTCTGGCTGGTTTTCGAGACGTACAACTTGCGCCTGGGGAACTGGACTTATATCGGCCTGCCTCGGAACTGGGCGTGGGCAATGTTTGGTTACGGCTGGTCCTTTGCCACGATTACGCCGGGGATTTTCGAGACTGCCGATCTGGTTGAAGCGTTCGGCTGGTTCAAGCCGGGAGCCCCGCTGAAATTCTCTTCGGCTGTCGAGTACGCAATGATGGTGAGCGGCGCACTCTGTTTGCTCGTGCCGCTGCTCTTGCCGCAGCAGATCGCACGTTACCTCTTCGTGCTGGTTTGGCTTGGTTTTGTTTTCCTGCTCGACCCCATCAATCACCGACTGAACCGGCCATCGCTCCTAGCAGACCTCGCCGCCGGACGGAGAAGCAGGTTCTACTCACTGCTCATTGCCGGCTGGATATGCGGCTGGCTGTGGGAATTCTGGAATTACTGGGCAGCCGCAAAATGGCATTACATCTTTCCCATGTTTCAGAAATGGAAAATCTTCGAAATGCCAGCTCTAGGGTACCTCGGGTTCCTGCCCTTCGCCCTGGAGTGTTTCGCCATGTATGTGACCGCGGAGTGGGTGCTCGGCCTCAGGGAAGGAAGGACGACCGCGAGTAATTGCAGCACCCCGACGTGATCCCCGTGAATCAGCGAGCGGCATTAGAGAAAGTAACGCAGCGTGAGGCTCGAAGCTCGGAAACTGCGGAGGAAGAAGCCCACGTACTTCCTAACTCGAATGGTGGGCGCTGTAGGATTCGAACCTACGACTTCCACCGTGTGAAGATGGCACTCTACCGCTGAGTTAAGCGCCCACTGCGGTTCGTATATTGTAGCAAACGAACAGTTTTCCGTGGCCTGCCCACGTGATAGCCTTAACCCAATGGGATGGCGGGCGGGCTGTCTGTGAGTTCCGCTGCTTACGGGTTTTTACCTGATGTCGAGCGACAGGGTACCTGATAAATCGTCTGCCGCGGGTTCTGCGCCAAATGATCGCGGCATCATTTCGGACGTAACGGAAGCGCAACTTTCTGCACCGGCGCGGGTTAACACCAGTGTGAGCAGTGTTGCCATGGACAGGGGAGTCCTCGCGATGACTTCTATCGCGTCCCAGGCCCAAGCAGAAACCGCTGCCCCCCCACCTGGAACCGCCGAAGGGCTGACCGACGCCGAAGTCATGTTGCGGGTGAAGGTGGGCGACGAGTCGGCTTTCGAGTACCTGGTGCAGAAGTATCGCCGGGCGATGGTGAACTTCATGTACCGAATGTCACACAACGCGGCGGTCTCTGAGGATCTTGCGCAAGAGGTGTTCCTGCGGGTCTACCGCTCGCGCTCGAGTTATGAAGCTAGCGCCAAGTTCACCACCTGGCTGTATCGCGTTGCGACCAATCTGGCGGTGAATCACGCACGCGATACCCGCCAAGAGCGTCCGGAGAACATGGTCAGCCTCGATGAACCGGATACAGACACCGGCATGACCATGGATGTGGCCGATGGCTCCTTGACCGCCGAGGAAGCGCTGGTACGGCGGGAGCGGCTGGCAGCGATTCGTAATAAGGTGCAGGCACTGCCGGAGCGGCAAAGGATGGCAGTCATCATGCACAAGTACCAGCAGATGGATTATCGCCAGATTGCCGATGTATTGAAGCTCAGTGAATCGGCTACCAAATCGCTGCTGTTCCGGGCGTACGAGACGCTGCGCCAGCAATTGAAAGAGTTTATCTAGAGGTCATGCTTATGAAGTGCAACCAGATTCGCGAACTGTTGCCGGACTTGGCCGCCGGACTGAACGCGGTTACGCCCGAAACGCAGGAGCACATCCGTGCCTGCCCGGCCTGCGCGGGCAAACTGGAGGACATCCGGAAGACAATGGACCTGCTCGATGAGTGGCAGGCTCCAGAACCTTCGCCCTATTTTGACGTGCGCTTGCAGGCGCGTTTGCGGGAAGAAGCCGCACAATTGCGGGCGGGTTGGTTTCACCGAATTCGCATACCCGCTCTAGCATTGGCGCTTTCGATGATGATTGCGGTGGGCGTGGGCCTATTCCGCGGCGATGGCAGCAAGGTTCCGCCCGTGAGACCTGTGGCGCTTGAAAAGCTCGAACCAGGTACCGCAGTGGGCGATCTACAGGCGCTCGATAAGAATCACGAACTGTACGCTGATTTTGATGTACTGGACGACTTGGAAGTGCAGCAGGATGTGACCGCGAATCCGTGATGGTGACCGTGAAATTAAATAGGTTGGTTGTTTAGAATTCGGCGTCCGGCTAAAGCCGGTTTAATTGCAGACCGGTTGCGGTAAGGCTGAAGCGATACCCTGATACGAAAAAAGCTGACATGCAATAAATTCTCAGTTTCGAGTTCGCGAGCTTTCACTCAAAACTGAGAACTAAGAGTCCAACCCGGGGAGACGAGAGGTAAGCAGTGAAGTTGAAATTAATCGAGGCGCTGGCGATGGTGGGTCTGGCGGTGGCGATCGCGGGACCTCTACCCTGCCTGGCGCAGGGAAGCCGGCAAGCTCCGAATCGGAAAACCGAACAAGGGCCACGCAAGGAACAGCACCAAGAACAGCGAGAAGCAAAACAACCGCAGCACCATGCCGGTGACTGGCTACGGCGCTACAAAGATCTTCCTGCAGGTCAGCAGGCCAATGCTCTCGAGAATGATCCTCAGTTTAAGCGGCTTGTGCCTGAGCGGCAGCAGCAGTTGCGGCAGCGGCTGCAGCATTTCAGCAGCCTGCCCCCGCAGCAGCAGGACCGCATTCTCAATCGCATGGAGACCTGGGAGCACCTGACTCCCGAGCAGAAACAACAGGCACGTCAACTCTATTCGCAGATCAAAGACTTGCCGCCGGAGCGCCGCCGGATGATGCAGACTGCCATCCGTGGTCTGCGCCAAATGCCACCAGATCAGCGTCAGCAGGTGCTCGAGTCCGAACGCTTCAAGAGCATGTTCTCGCCGCAGGAGCGCGATTTGCTAACCGGAATATCGAGGCTGCCGTTGGCGCCCCCGGAGGGTGGGCAGAACGAACCACCGGAAGAGTAGGATAGACGCGGCTCGTAGCTCGCAACCTTCAGGAGTCAACGAAAAACCTGACCGGAATCCTGTCCACCTCAACGTAACCATGCGGGAAAGCTAAGAATTTGCGGAAGGCATTCTGCGTCCCGCCCATTGGCACCGGCGATCTGACACCTGTGACCTGCATCCTGGCCGCTTAATTCATCAACGCCAGCATCCTTCGGATGGACAGGGCGGTTTGGCGGATTTCGTCAGCGTCGGAGGCGTCGGGCGACATTTTCAGATACTCCTCCAGATCTTCCATAGCGCCTTTGGGCTGGTTGAGGCCGTAGCGCAGCAGCGCCCGCTGCTTCACATCTTCTGGTGAGCGCGGATAAATCACCAGCACTAAATTCACAATGGGCAGAGCTTTCCTGAAGTTCCGCGCCGAGAGATAGATCGTCTTCAAGTTGTTGAGCATGCGGGTGAGCATTTGCCGGCGGCTCACCGCGAAAAGAAATTCGGGCCGCAGCGTCAGCTGGCCGGAGTAGATTTCGTCGAGCCGGCGCTGGCAGTCCTGCCGGTTCAGAATGTCGCCGCCGTTGAAGCAATCGATTAGCGTTTCGCGCCCGTCTATGTCGTAGTGCTTGAGCAGAAAGTGTCCGGGCATGCCGACACCGACTAGCTGGAGGTTGATGCGGCGCGCGACTTCCATGTAGATCAATGCCAGCGTGATGGGGATACCTACGCCGCGATCCAGAACATCGTTGAGAAACGAATTACGTGGATCGTAATAGTCCTCGCGATTCCCGCGAAGACCTAGTTCGCTGAAGAGCACCTGGTTAATGGCGGCAATGGTCTTAGGGATATCGTCGACATCGCTGATATGGGCGGCGACGCGGCGGGCCAGTTCGTCGACACGATTGACGTAAGCTTCAAGATAGAGATCGGGATACTCGGTGCGAGCGATAATTAGGGCGGCGCGAACCAGATCAATCCGTTCGTCCTCCACCTCCGCACCGACGAGCGCAGCGAATAATTCCCTCAGTTCAGTTTGGTCCGTATTGCCCACATTTTAATGTTAGCAGAAAGTGGGCTGAATGAGGCTTCCGGCCTTGCTTTTCGAGAACTAGAGACCGGCTTGCCGCGCCTTTTTGAGCGTCCTCGGCTGGATTCCTCGGTGGACTCTGTGCTTAAAGAGGTTTACCGCAGAGAGCCCTGATCTGCGTGAATCTGCAGCAAAGAAATCCTACGCACGGAACAGGTTTCTAACAACGAACAACACATTGGCAGGGCGCTCGGCGAGGCGACGCATCAGATATGGATACCACTCCGTGCCGAATGGAATGTAGACGCGCATGCGCCAGCCGTCACGCACCAGGCTGCGCTGCAGATCCCGGCGGATACCGTAGAGCATCTGGAATTCAAATGCTTCACGGGGAATGCCCTCACGCGCCGCGAAGCTCTTTGCTTCCGTGATAATTTTCTCATCATGTGTTGCCAGGCCGTGATAGATGCCGCTCTTCATTAAAGTCTTCATCAGCTTGACATAATTGGCATCGACCTCAGACTTTTTTTGAAACGCAATCTCCGGCGGCTCCTTGTATGCGCCCTTGCAGAGGCGAATGCGGATGCCGTCGGCGAGAAGCTTTTGAACGTCGCTTTCCGCCCGCCGCATATAAGCCTGGATCACCGCGCCAACGCAGCCCTGATTGCCGGGCAGGCGGTGCAACTCGTGGACGAAGTCAAGCGTGCGCTGCGTGTAGGTAGAGCCCTCCATATCCACGCGAACGAAATTCCGCGGCACCATGGTCGCGGCCTTCGCCACCAGGCCAGTCACAAGTTCGCGGGCGAGATGTTCGTTAACATCGAGACCCATGTGGGTGAGCTTGAGGCTGATATTCGCGTTCAGCTTGCGTTCAGCGATGGCATCGAGGAGTTGGTGGTAAAGGGCGGCGCTGGAGCGGGCCTCCTCGACATTGGCCACGTTCTCGCCCAGGTTGTCGATGGAGACGCTGGCGCCTCTGCGATTGACCGCCTCTGTCGCTCGGAGCACCTCCTCCACTTGTGTGCCAGCTACGAAGCGGCCCGACATGCGCTGACCAATCGCGGAGCGCTCGGCGATTCCGCGCAGCCAGCGGCTCTCTGAGAGTGCAATAAAGATCGCCCTCAGCACGGCGCTCCGGCAGCGCCATCGGGGACGAGATTAGAAGTGCCCGGCACGTGGATCAAGATTACAGAAATTTGTATCACGAGTTGGGCGCGGGTCGTTAGTCGGTGGTCGGCAGTCATTAGTCATTGGTCAGCCAGTTCTGTTGAGCCCGAGATGTTTCAAAATGCGATCCATTCTACGGGCATACCCTTAATTGCTTTCCTACGTGCCTGTAGAGCCCGGCTCGGAGACTTTCCACCTCGCGCTCCAGTACAGCAACAACCCGATGGAAGTAGAACTGTGCGAACCCTAGACTAAGCGTCACCTGTGCACGTTGCAGGGGCGTTTGTAAACTGGAGATGACCAACTATGCTTTGGACGATTTTTGTGATTCTGCTGATCCTGTGGCTATTGGGTTTCAGTTTCCACGTAGCCGGAAGCCTGATCCACCTGCTGCTGGTGATTGCGGTGGTGGTTCTGATCATTAATTTGCTGAGCGGACGTAGCACCGCAGTGTGAGGTGTCGCCATGAGGTTTTTTGTGCGCGGAGTGTGCGTTCTTGCGCTCCTCTTCGCTCTTGTAGGGAATGTTTTCGCCCAGTCGAATCAACCTGACCAGGGCGCAAAGAGCGACGTCAAGGAGGCTGGGAGCTCCACCAAGCGTGCCGCCAAGAAAACCGGGCGCAAGGTGAAAAAGGGAACACGAAAGGCCACTCACAAGGCGGCCGAGAAAACGCGCCAGGGTGCCCAGAAAGTAGAAGATAAGACTGCACCGCAATGAGGCTCAGCGCGGCACCCCAACGACGAAGTGGAGCTTGCAGTCACAACACCTTTGGGAGGAAGTCCTAAATGCGTCTGAAGATGTTAGCGTTTGCAGCCATTCCTGTGCTGTTGATCGGTATTGCGTGCTCGTCGAATCAGCGCGCAACTAATGCCGACAACGTAAACAGTGCCAACAACCCGTCTTACAAAGACAATGTCAAGAAGGCGCTCGAACAGGCGGACTTGAAAGATGTGACCGTCGAGGAAGACCGTGATAAGAACACGATCACATTGGGAGGCACGGTCCACTCGGAAAACGCCAAGCAGCAGGCGGCCGAGGTCGCAAAGGCGGCTGCTGGGAACCGCGTCGTCGCCAATGAAATCGCTGTTCGACCCGTAGGCCAGGAGTCGGAAGCCCGGACTATCTCGTCTAACCTGGATTCCGCGATTGAGAAGAACTATAAGGCGGCTCTGGTTTCTAAGGGACTCGACGAGCAGCACATTCGCTACGACGCCAAGAATGGCGTGCTGACGCTGAAAGGGACTGTAAAGACTCCGGAACAGCGCAAGCAAGCCCAGGAGGTCGCGGCCAGCATACCGAATGTGCAGCAGGTATTGAACGAACTCGAAGTAAGACGCTAAGTCAGCTTTGGACGAGGCCACGGAAGGGGCATGCGGTACGTGCCCCTTTTTCTTCTCTAGCAGTTTTCAGCATGCTGGAGTCGCAAACGCGGCTTTTGCGGCCCCACTCTGCTGAAAAGCTGTGAGCCACAGTTCCTCGGCCTACAAGCCGCGGCGCAATAGACAAGAAGCCGTGAAGCCTGAGCTAACGGTTCATCTGCAATTACGGCTGTGTATCCAGCGGATGCTTGCTCTTCTCGTAGAACTCGTTCTGAAGCTTCAAACTGTTCTGGTCCGCTTTGACGGCGCGGATAGCATTCACGATTCCGCTAACCCAAGCCTTCATGTCGTACTCGCCCAGTTCATGGGTTGCCAGTGCACCTTCGCCGGAATAGTGATAAGGGAACCGGGCGTACCACCAGATTCCGGTATAGACATTCTCCGGCAGACTTAGCCGTTTCTGGTCAGCGCCGGACTCGTTTGCTGCGCGATCCATGTGGACCAAATCCGGACGGGAAATCATCATATGGGATGTTTCCGATTCACCCGCATGCCAATTTATGGCGGTGCTCTTGTGAGGCGGCCCGCCGGGCGGCGGTTCGACCGACCCCAAAACATAGACCACATAGTCGCGCGGCTTCTCCAACTGAGACTGGGCGAAAAAGGGGAGAAGATGCTCGTTCCCGCCGTGCCCGTTCACGATAAGGACCTTCTTGCAGCCGTTGCGGGCCATCTCGTCGGTAGTCTCCTGCAAGAGCGCGAGTTGCAGCTGCGTGCTGTAGGCGACGGTGCCAGGTTCGTGTTTGGCTTCGAAAATCTGCCCGAAGTAGTACTCGGGAAACACCACCGCGTACTCCTGGTCGGCGGCATGCAGTGCGGCATAACGCACGTCCAGAAGATCAGTGCCTAATGGCAGGTGTGGGCCATGCTTTTCAAGGATCCCAAAGGGCAGCAGACACGTGCCTTGCGACCGGCGAATGCCTTCGCGGAAATCGCTCGCGGTCAGTTCCTCCCAATGAGTAGAAAGTTTTGTTTGGGACCAGGACAAAGTCGTACTGAACAGCAGCATGAAAACCGCGATTATGCTTTGGCGGAGCATAGAACTATTCTCCTCAGCGGTGAAAATCCTAAACTGAATGCTTTTATTAAAACGAACTCGGCGTCAAGCGAAAAAGTGAGGAGAGCTCCCCTTCCGCGGGCGGTTGGTCCTACTTCAGATCTTTGTCAGCAGCGCAAAATCCGTTGAGGTTTGATCGCTCGGCTTTGAGAGTTGGGCGCCTGCGCGGACTAAAACATTATTCCGGATCAATTGACCGGTCGAGATAAATCCAGAGTACGCGCGAGAAGAGTGTAAGCGTTGGAGCCAGTGGCACGAATAATAGAACGCTGCGCACGACAGTTTTCTCAATCGACCACCTGGTGAAGGCCCACAGTAGGGCGGCCACTACGGTGATGGCGATGAGCGCCAGGCCATAGCTGATATACATGGCTCCGAGGAAATAGCCCTCTTCCCGCTCAAACTTCAGACCGCAGACCGGGCAGCACTCGTGCATTTTGGGAAAACCGCGGAAGATCGAGGAGCGAAAGATGTCCCCCGTGCGGCACCTGGGACAAAGCTGGCCAAAAATGCCCCGCGCAGCCGATACGTTTGCTCTGGCGTCCATGGGAAGAAGTTGCTGCCTTGTTTAGCCAAGTGCCACTCTTTCCACGCCGGAGGTGGAACAGCACCCGGTCAGGAGGGCGAGAGCAGGACACCGCGACTCCACCGGAACAAAAGGAGCACGCGTGAGCGTGCCCCGAAAAACTGCTCTGGCGACCCGCGTAACGCACGAGCCGGAAAGAAGCCCGCGCCTTCATTGGTGATTTCCCTACGGTGCCTCGATCAGCTCCATCTTTCCATCGCGCGTGCGGTGCAGGATCATCACCCTCCCTTTCGGATCGCGGAAGACGAAGACGTCGCGGTCGCGGAAGTGGGCCTCCTTGATCGCTTCCTCCAGTGTCATGGGGTGCCTGGCAACAGCTTCATCAGAATGCACCAGGTGAACGTCAGTAGTTTTCGCAACGGCAGGAAATTTGTGCACTACCATGGGCACAGCGGTCATCTGGGCAACCTCCACCGCGGTGGTGACTTCTTCCTGCGATGACTCGCCGTTCCATTTTTTGTGCGCCTTACGTTTCTTCGTACGCCAGCGGGTCTTGTATTTCAGCGCCTGCTTTTGGAGGTGCTCAAGCGCTTCGTTTACGGCGGCCTTCATGTCTCCAGCCTCCGCCAGCCCGACGATGGGGCCATTGCGCGGGCTGATGGTGATTTCCGCCTTGTGGCGGCGCTTCTCCACTACCAGAATTACCTTGGCTTCAAACTTATCACCCAGAATTTTGCGGATTTTCGCTAGCCCGATTTCGACTTCTTTGCGGATGTCGGGAGCGATTTCGTACTGCCTGCCGGTGTATTCCACGTTCATGAGCGCCCCTCCTCGGATTCTTACTAGCACAAATTGGGCACTGCATTGGGGGAAGTCAGAAGTAAGAAGTTAGAATGCAGAATTGAAAGAATCACCAGCGCTGCATTCCGTCTGCTCACCTCCGAGGTTTTACTTCTGCACTCTGACTTCTTACTTCTGCACTCTGACTTCTTACTTCTGCACTCTGACTTCTTACTTCTGCACTCTCTTACTTCTTGACTCTGCGCTGGTGAGTACTTGGGATGCGCATGTCCTCACGATACTTCGCCACCGTTCGGCGAGTGACCTGGATACCCTGCGACTGAAGGATGCGGGTGATCTGTTCGTCGGTTAACGGCCGGGTGGGATCTTCCTCCTCGATGAGCTTTTTGACACGGCGCTTGAGGATGAGCAACGAAGTGTTACCGCCCTCCGGCCCCTGCACGCTCTCGCTGAAGAAGTAACGCAGTTCGAATACGCCCTGTGGAGTGTGGGCGTACTTGTTGGCCACCGCGCGGCTGACGGTGGACGGATGTACGCCGATTTCTTCGGCCACCTCCTTGATCATCATGGGTTTTAGACAATCAATTCCTTTTTCCAGGAATTCCTGCTGGCGGGCCACGATGGAGTAGCAGACTTTCATGATGGTCTGCTTGCGCTGTTCGATGTTCTTGATCAGCTGGATGGCGCTCTTGTAGCGCTCCTTGACGTAGTTGCGCGTGTCTTTGTCGTTGGTGTCGCGGGTAAGCAAGCGCTTGTATGCTGGATTCAGGCGAAGCTGAGGAACATCATCATCGTTCATCAGGCATAGCCATTCGTCCCCATGCTTGATGAAAGCCACGTCGGGTTCAATCAGGCGCGGCTGCACTTTGTTGTAGCGCAGGCCGGGACGCGGATCGAGTGTCCTGATGTAGTCCAGGGCCTGTTGCACGGCCTCGATACGATGGCCGATGGCTTTGGCAATCTCTTTGTGTTGCTTGTTCTGAAGCGCGCGCAGATGCTGGTCCACCACAGCAATTGCATCGGCGATCACCTGGGCGGTGGCCTCTCCGTTGCCGTTCTTGAGTTGGCTGAGTTGCTGCTGGTGGTAGCGCAATTGATAGAGCAGGCACTCGCGCAAATCGCGGCAGGCGACGCCCGGAGGATCCATCTGACGCACTACTTCGAGAGCTTCGGCGAGGTCGCCTCGGTCGAAGCCGGGCTTGTAAGTGGGTCTGCTGACCGGAGTTGCCGCTTTTGCTGCTTGCTCAACGGGAGCGACCTTTGATTGAGGTGCCGCTGCGGGTTCGGCCACGATTTCGGGCGCCGGTACGGCAGCCGTAGCTGCAGAAGTGTCACTGAGTTCGGCAACTTGCGCTTTCCAGTCGGCCGTGCGGGAATCAGCCTCTTCCTCTTTACCGACTGCAGCCAGTCCGAGCGCCGCGGCTTCCTTCACCACCATCTCCTGGGCTACCGCATCCGCCTCGGGTGGAGCGGGAGCAATTACGCCCATCAATTCGTCGTCGCTTGCGATCAGGTATCCATCCTCGTTCAGATTGCCGATGATGAGTTCGGCAGCCTCTCGCACTTGAGTACGAACCGGGATCGCGCCCAATTGCCACGTCAGGTGATCCGTAAGATTGCTGGGCTTGGAAAGAAAATTTTCGAAAGACGGACGTTCGACATCTTCCATTTCGCCCGGGCTGCGGTAGCCGGGATCGAGGTAGTCCTGAAAGAAAGAGCCAAAATCAATCTCTTCGAAGGGATCTTTCTTCTCCTCGGGTGTTACAGGAGTGTCTTCGGCGGCGGGGCGGTCGCGCTCTTCCTCGCGGCGGCCTACTTCATCGAGTAGGGGAACCGAGTCTTCCAGTTCTTCCAGAACGGGATTTTCCACCATTTCAGCGGTGATCATATCCTTGAGCTCAAGCTTGTTGAGGGCAAGGACCGAGACCATCTGCACCAGACCCGGGGTCAGGATCTGCCGCTGTGACAGTTTGACGCTTAACTTGTGTTGCAGCAACACCATAGTTCAGCCGGAGCTCCTTGGGACGAAAGCCCCGCATTCTTTCTGTTTCTAACCACGAAGGTCATTAAGCTTCACCAAGGAGTTCCCTCGTGTTCCTTCGTGTCCTTTGTGGTTAATGCTTTCTCACACCAGCGAGAAACTCTCGCCCAAATACACCCGCCGCACCTCCGGGTCGTTACCCAACTGCTCGGGGGTCCCGGAGCGGAAAATTCGTCCCTCGTTGATGATGTATGCCCGGTCCGTTACAGACAAGGTCTCACGCACATTATGATCGGTGATCAGAATGCCGATGCCACTGGCCTTCAGATCGCTGATGATCTTCTGCAGATCTAGCACAGCGATCGGGTCGATCCCCGAAAACGGTTCATCCAGCAGGATGAAGGTCGGATTGATGCAGAGGCAGCGAGCAATTTCCACGCGTCGGCGCTCGCCCCCGGAGAGAGCGTAACCGCGATTCCGGCGGATATGCTCCAGCCCCAATTGATCGATCAGCATATCCATCTTCTCGCGGCGCTCGTGCCAGGAAATTGGTTGCGCCTCAAGCACCGCAAGGATGTTTTCTTCAACCGTCAGCTTGCGAAAGACGGAAGCTTCCTGGGGAAGATAACTAATGCCATACTGGCGCGCCCGCAGGTACATCGGCACATCAGTGATGTCTTCTTCATCGATTAGGACGCGGCCTGTGTCGGGGGGTATCAGACCAACGATGGCATAGAAGGAGGTAGTCTTACCAGCGCCGTTAGGTCCAAGTAAACCAACAACTTCGCCCTGCGCTACGCGCAAACTTACGCCGTTTACGACTCGCCGGCCGCGGTAGGATTTGCCGATTTCGTCCGTGGCCAGCGTATGCATTTATCTTGCCACTCGCGTGTGGGTGACCGTTGGGGAGGTCTTTCTTCCTTCCACCAAAACCCTATCATCGCGTTTGTAGAAAGTCAACGAATCACCGGTAATCTGCCCGTGTTCGGCATCAAAAATGCTGGGCGATCCGCCCGTTAGCACGAACTTGTCCTCTGAGGCGATGTAAACCAGCTTCTCTCCGGTGGCCCGACGCGTGGGTTGTTGGATAACGATATTACCATCCGCAACAATCTTATCGAGCCGTCCTTCACCTGCAAGCGACTGATTCGTGGAAGCTTGAGTGCGCGGAAGGAGGAGGACATCCATCTGCTTCGCGGTGATGGTCATGTCTGCTCCTTTGACCAAGACACCACCCGCGAAATGCACCTTGCGTTGGCTATCGGCATACCTGAGGCTCGTGGAAGTGATCGTGACGGGCGTGGCTATGCCGGTCTTGTCGACTTGGACGAGGACAGTGGATACCGGCTGCCCATTTCCCTCAGCTGTGACAGAGCGCCGGTCGCGATCGAATTGGATGCTAGGCGCCTCGACGACATTGGCGTTCTGCCAGAGCCGGGCGCCGCCGGTGTAAACAGCGACTGCGGGGCTGCGATGCGCGGTCATGCCGCGACTGGTCACATGGATGGGATCGGAAGAAGCCAATAGGGCCCCACTGGGTTGTTCTTTAAGCTGGCTATACGTGCTCTTCACATCGCCATCGGCGAAGGCGTCGCCGCTCACACGGTTGATGCGCATGGTGCGCGCGGTCGTGCTCATACCGCCCTCGACCACTCGTGGAGATCCGATGAGCGTGAGCATCTGGTCAGCCGGCGTGTAACGGGCGCGATCTGCCCAAGCCTTACGGTCGCCATCGGAATAGGCAAAGCCCCCCTGCTGCACGATGGACGCTACGCCCCCCTCCGGACGGAAAACAACATCAAGCGCCTTGCTGGTGGTCACGCGATCGGCTTGGCCAGGAGTGTTGGTAACAATCTTCGTGTCAGGCTCGCCGTGGAGGGAGGCGAGCCGGCTGCCCTCACCGAATTTCGCTTCGAACCTGCCGGCGGTCACAATTGTGCGCTGATTGGAGTTGGCTTGGAGAATTTGGATCTGGGCGGTGCCGGAGGTTTCCGCCCGATTGATGCGTTTGCCATTCTGGACGAAGAAGTCCATCGCAGGCGCGGTGATTTCGAGATCCTGCGCATTCGTCCCAAGCGCATTCGATGTGGCCGTATTCGGCGCTGTGGTCGTCTGCGGCGGCGCTTGATGCTGCGCCAACTTTACCCCTTCTTCGGCGTGAATTTTGTCCAAGCGGTTCTTTCCAGAAAAACTGAGGATGACGCGGCCGGCATTGCCCTGGATGTTGTGCCTGCCCGTGGATTCGATCTGCACATTTCCTGAAAGAACAGCTGTATGCAAAGTGGCGCGGTCGCCGGTCATCAGCAGTTCGGCTTGCGCCGCTCGGGCCTGCATCTCGGATCGTCCTTTCATGTCTGCCCGCACGTCACCAGACGCCAGAATGCGTTCGACAGCATTGTCATCGCGCAGGAAGAACGTAGCTTTTTCCGACTCCAGTTTCTCGTCGCTGCGCGTCATGCGTGGACGCTCGAGCACGACCTGGCGTGGCTCCTTGGTAATGACACCGCGCCTGGCAGTCACTCTGGACGGATTCGGACCATTCAACAGAATGTCTATCCGGGACTGCAATGTGAGGAGATTCCCTTTGGCCACGTAATCCACACCTGTGGCGGAGCCACTGGCCTGCGGTACGCGAAACTCGACTTTTTCTTTCGTGTAGGCGTTGCCGGTCTTCTGGTTGAATACCAGGCCGCTGGTCTTGAGATGTATGGGATTTTTCAGTTCCTTGGGCGGGGCCTGGTCAGGGCTGGCAATGCCTGCAGGATTCGCCTCAAGGTCAATTTGGACATCCCCCTTGGCGCTTACATCGCCGGACTGCGGGTCATATTCGAAATCGGCCCCGTAAATCCGGTCGTAGCGGCTGGCATCGCGTCCGTAAACAATTATGTACACATCGTGCAGCTCGGTGCGACCTCCCTGCTTGAATTGGACAGCCTTGCTGGCGCGTACCGTGAATATCGTGCGTCCCTGTTCAGAGCGAGAGATGGTGAACTCCTGCGCGCTTTGTTGGACTTCATATCCGATTTTCTTGGGGACTCCCTTCAAAGCATTGCGCACCTGCCAGTGGCCAAAGAAGTATGCCGCGGCGACAATCACGGTGATGATGATCGCGCCCAAAGCAAACCAGCGTCGCAGACGGGCGATAGGAACCAGCATCAAGGTTCAGTTTACTTGAAGGGGCTTGAAGGGGTCAGACCGCTACGAACTTCAGGGGAACAGGGACTATTGGCCGGCGCGAAGCGGCGAGATCATCAAGCGGCCAGGGTTTTTCTTGGCGTCACTCTTATCGGGTTGGTAGACAAGATCGAGGGCGCCTTCAGTGGACGTAGAAGCCTGCGCCAGCATGGCTGCGAGAGAAATGAGCGACCGGCTCACCTCATGATTGTCTTGCAGGGCCACCGGTACGCCCTTATCAATGGCAGGTCCCACCAGTTGATAATTGTTCGGAACCTTCCAAAGGACTTTACAGTTGGTAGCTCTTTCGACATCTTGTTCGGTGAAACCCGGAATTTTCTTGTAACGATTGAGCACCAGTCGCAGCCGCTCACGTCCCACCCCTTCTTCGAGGAACGCCTGAATGCGGCCTGCGCTCCACAGGGAAACCACATCGGCCTGTGTCACCAGCAACACCGCGTTCGATAAATCACACAGTTGGCGGGTGGTCTGATCCATGCGACTGGAACAATCCACAATGACGTAGCTGTAGTGGCTGACCAGGAGATCGAAGAGGCGAGCTAGCTCAGCGGCTGTTGGCACCACCGAATAAGGCTGCTGCGGTCCCGCAAGCAGCCGCAACCCCCCCCTGTGGGAACTCATGAAACCGTCGAGCAGAGATGCGTCCATGCGATGCAAATTCTGCAGCGCGTCAAGCACCCCGAAGCTGGGTCGCACATTCAGGTGCAGCGCGGCATTGCCGATAAGAGCAAAATCAACCAGCACGACTTTACCTTGGTTCTCCTGCAGTGCAATCGCGGTATTCACAGCCACAGTAGTTGCGCCAGAACCACCCTTGGCGTTCACTACGGCAAAAACTTTGGCTTTACCGGCGTTACTCCGTGTTTTGCTGCGAGAGGTGGTATGCCGGGTCAGGGCTTCGAGCAAGGCGTCTC
>Ga0099828_10000590_pt1 | contig 22509 bp, 20 predicted proteins | sample CZO8metaG_2_FD_79338 | JGI IMG/M metagenome (GOLD analysis project Ga0099828, IMG submission 79338) | Vadose zone soil microbial communities from the Eel River Critical Zone Observatory, Northern California, USA - CZOApr15con2H1.8 metaG | ecosystem: Environmental > Terrestrial > Soil > Vadose... | reverse complement strand
GAGTCCCCCGCTCAGCACGAGTACCACAAGCCGCCCGCCCGGCAGGAGCCAGGCGAGTCCCCCGCTCAGCACGAGAGCCCCGGGCCGCCCGCCCGGCAGGAGCCCGGCGAGTCCCCCGCTCAGCACGAGTACCACAAGCCGCCCGCCCGGCAGGAGCCAGGCGAGCTCCACGCCGGCCGCGCGGGCGGCCTTGGCGGGCCGCAGCACCGCGATCGAGGCTGAGCTGCGCCGCGCGCCGCAGTCCTTTCGCATCCTGACCGGCGACCGGCCGACCGGGCCGCTCCATCTGGGCCACTACTTCGGAACCCTGCAGAACCGGGTCCGCCTCCAGGATCTCGGCGCGGACGTCCTCGTGCTCGTCGCCGACTACCAGGTGATCACCGACCGCGACGCCGGCGCCGGGCTCGCCGCCGTTGTCCTTGACCTCGTCGCCGACAACCTCGCCGCCGGCCTCGATCCGGCCCGGACGACCATCTTCGCCCACAGCCAGGTCAGTGCGCTGAATCAGCTCATGCTGCCCTTCCTGAGCCTGCTGAGCGTGGCCGAGGTCGGCCGCAACCCCACCGTCAAGGAGGAATTCTCGGCCAGCGGCGCCGCGGCGATGTCGGCGCTGATGTTCACCTACCCGGTCCACCAGGCGGCCGACATCCTGGCCTGCCGGGCCAATCTGGTGCCGGTCGGCATGGACCAGCTGCCGCACGTCGAGCTGACCCGCACGATCGCGCGCAGGTTCAACCAGCGCTACAGCCCGCGGCAGGAGTTCTTCCAGCCGCCGGACCCGCTGCTCGGCAGCGTGCCGCTGCTGCTCGGCCTGGACGGCCAGAAGATGAGCAAGAGCCGCGCCAACGCCATTCCGCTCGCCGCCACCGAGGACGAGACGGCACGGCTGCTCAGGGGCGCCAGGACAGACGCGCAGCGGCATATCAGCTACGAGCCTGCGCGCAGGCCGGAGGTGGCCAACCTTGTGCTGCTCGCGGCGCTGTGCCAGGGACGGGCGCCCGCCGACGTCGCGGCCGAGATCGGCCGCGGCGGCGCTGCCCGGCTCAAGGCCGTCGCGACCGAGTCCGTCAACGAGCACCTGCGCCCGGTCCGGGCCCGCCGCCGCGAGCTGGCCGCCGACCGGCCGTACCTGCAGGCAGTGCTCCGCGACGGCAACGACAAGGCAGCCGCTCTCGCGGAGGGCACCCTCCGGTGCGTGCGCGAGCTCATGCACACCACCTACTGACGCTTGCCCGTTAGCACGGCAACTTGGGGGGGCTCCAGCCCTTTCTTTCCGCGATCATGAAACTCGGCGGGGCGGCTGGTCGCCCGGCCGGTCTTCCGGGCCGCGGTGAGAGCGCCGGGATGACAGGACGCCGGGATCTGGGAGGAAATCGACGTGGCCGCCGCCGCGGGCACCTCGCGCCCGGCGGATCAGCTCCCGGCGGGCGCCTCGCAGACCGCGCCGCGGTCGGCGCCCGAGACCAGGGCCGCGTATTTCGCCAGCGCCCCGGTCCGGTAGTTCGGCTCGGGCCGCGTCCACTGCGACCGCCGCCGCGCCAGCTCAGCGTCGTTCACCAGCAGCTCAAGCCGGCGCTCGGGGATGTCAAGGACGATCGGGTCACCCTCGCGCACCAGCGCGATCGGGCCGCCGTCGAACGCCTCCGGCGCCACGTGCGCGACGCAGGCACCAAACGTCGCACCGGAGAACCTGCCGTCGGTCACCAGCAGCACGTCACGGCCAAGGCCAGCGCCCTTGATCGCCGCGGTTACCGCCAGCATCTCGCGCATGCCGGGACCGCCCTTAGGCCCCTCGTACCTGATCACCAGCGCGTCGCCCGCGGCGACCTGGCGCGTGGTGACCGCGGCCATGCAGTCTTCCTCTCGCTCGAACACCCGGGCCCGGCCCTCGAACCGCAGCGTCTCGATGCCGGGGGTCTTCACCACCGCGCCGTCCGGGGCCAGCGTGCCGCGCAGGATGGCCAGGCCGCCATCCGGCTTGAACGGGTCCTTGACCGCCCTGACCACATCGCCGTCCGGGGCGAACGCGTCCTGCACGTTCTCCGCCAGCGTGCGGCCATTCACCGACAGCGCGTCGCCGTCGACGAGCCCCGCGGAAAGCAGTTCCCTCAGCACGACAGGAAGGCCGCCCGCCTGGTCAAGCTCGCTCATGATGAACCGCCCGGCCGGCCGCATGGAGACGATGTGCGGCGTCCGCCTGCTGACCGCGTCGAAGTCGTCCAGGGTCAGCTCGACCTCCGCCTCATGGGCGATCGCCAGCAGGTGCAGCACGGCGTTGGTCGAGCCAGCCGTCGCCATCACGACGGCGGCGGCGTTCAGGAAGGCGGCGCGGGTCATGACCTGGCGCGGGCACAGGCCGGCCGCCAGTGCCTGGACCACGGTCTCGCCGGTCCGCCGGGCCAGCTCGGTGCGCTCGGCGGAAACGGCGGGTGCCGTTGCCGAGCCTGGCAGCGCCATGCCCAGCGCCTCGGCGCACGCGGACATCGTGTTCGCCGTGTACATCCCGGCGCAGGATCCGGCGCCGGGGCAGGCCGCCCGCTCGATGTCGGTGAGCTCGCGGTCGGACATCTCGCCCGCGGCGTGGCTGCCGACCGCCTCGAACACGTCCTGGATCGTCAGTGACCGGCCGTGCGCCCAGCCCGGCAGGATGGTGCCGCCGTACAGGAACGCGGCGGGCACGTCCAGCCGCGCGCAGGCCATCAGCATCCCGGGCAGCGACTTGTCGCACCCCGCGATCGCTACCAGCGCGTCGAACCGCTCGGCGTGCACCATCAGCTCCACCGAGTCGGCGATGATCTCCCGGCTGACCAGTGACGCCTTCATGCCCTCGGTGCCCATGGAGATCCCGTCGGACACCGCGATCGTGCCGAACTCGAACGGCACCGCCCCGCCCTGCCGCACGCCGTCCTTGGCCGCCGCCGCCAGCCCGTTCAGGTGCAGGTTGCACGGCGTCACCTCGTTCCAGGACGAGGCGACAGCCACCTGCGGGCGGTCGAGGTCTTCCTCGCTCAGCCCGACCGCGCGCAGCATCGCGCGGGCGGGCGCGCGCGACGGGCCGGTGGTGAGCGGGCCGGAACGCGGCCGCGGTAGCTTGCTGGTCATCGAAAATCCTCCGGTGAATCGGCTGGATGGACAGGGCAAAGAGGGAGATGAACGGATCCCCGGGCGCTAGCCGGGTGCCCCCGATGCAGTGAGCGCGCGGCTGGCCAACGGCTCCGCTCCGGCGCGCAGCAGGCCATAGCAGACGCCCTCGGCCAGGGCCTCCCAGGACGCGGTGACGATGTCGTCGGAGACCCCGACGGTGGTCCACTCGCTGTCATGATCGGCCGAGGTCAGCATCACCCGGGTGACCGCGCTCGTGGCCGCCCGGCCATCGAGGATGCGCACCTTGTAGTCGACCAGGTGAATGCCGGCCAGCGCCGGGTACAGCTCGGCCAGGCCGCGGCGCAGCGCCTGGTCAAGCGCGTGCACCGGGCCCACGCCCTCGCCGACGGCGACCACCCGGTGCTCGCCGAGCAGCAGCCGGACGATTGCCTCGCTGCGGTCCTCGGCGGCGGTGCGCTCGATCACCACTCGGTAGCCCTCGAGCTCGAACCAGGCCGGCAGGACGCCTGCGGCCTTGCGCACCAGCAGCTCGAATGACGCGTCAGCGGCCTCGAACGCGTATCCCCGGTGCTCGGCTTCCTTGATCTGGTCCAGGATCGTGGTGGCCAGCGCCGGGTCGTCGCTCAGGTCGAGGCCGAGTTCTGCTGCCTTGGCCAGCACGTTGCTGCGCCCGGCCAGCTCGCTGACCAGCACCCTGGCCTCATTGCCGACCGATCCGGGGTCGACATGCGAGTACGCGTCCGGCCGCCGGGCGATCGCGGACGCGTGCAGGCCCGCCTTGGTGGCGAACGCGGACGAGCCGACATACGGCTGCCGTGCCTCGAACGGCAGGTTGGCTAGCCCGGCGATCGTCCGGGCGGTGGATGCCAGCGCCGCGAGCCGGCCCGGCGGCAGCAGCTCGTGGCCGCGCTTCAGCTCGAGGCTGGCGATCACCGAGAACAGGTCGGCGTTCCCGCACCGCTCGCCATAGCCGTTGGCGGCGCCCTGCACGTGCAGCGCGCCGCCGGCCACGGCGACCACCGAGTTGGCGACCGCGCAGGCGGCGTCGTTGTGGAAATGCACGCCGAGCCGCGCGCCGGTGGCGGCGGCGACCTCACCGAGTATCCGGGCGGCCTCGTCGGGCAGCGTGCCGCCGTTGGTGTCGCAGAGCGCGAGCGTGTCGGCGCCCGCCTCGGCGGCGGCGGCCAGCACCTCAAGGGCATAGCCGCGGTCGGCCCGGTAGCCGTCGAAGAAGTGCTCAGCGTCGAAGACCACCCGGCGGCCCTCGGCGGCCATGAAGCGCACCGACTCGGCCACCATCGCCAGGTTCTCCTCGCGGGTGGTGCGCAGCGCCTCGTCGACGTGCAGCGTCCACGCCTTGCCCACCAGGGTGACGATCGGCGTCCCGGCCGCGAGCAGCGCCAGCAGGTTCGGATCGTCTGCTGTGCTGCGCCGCGGCGGCCGGGTGGCGCCGAACGCGGCGAGCTTCGCGTGCCGCCACGGCAGCTCGGCGGCCCGGGCGAAGAACTCGGCGTCCTTCGGGTTGGAGCCCGGCCAGCCGCCCTCGACCACGTCCACGCCGAGCGCGTCGAGCGCCGCCGCCACGTGCAGCTTGTCGGCGACCGTGAGGTCAAGCCCCACCTGCTGGGAGCCGTCGCGCAGGGTGGTGTCATAGATCTCGACCTTCGCCGTGCTTGTCTTTCCGGGGCCTGCATTTCCGGGGCCAGGCTGGCCGGAGGCCGCTGGCTGGCTGGCTGCATCGGCCAGCCCGGCGGGGACGGGCTCCTTGATCTCGACCTTCGCCGTGCTTGTCTTTCCGGGGCCAGGCTGGCCGGCGGCCGCTGGCTGGCTGGCTGCATCGGCCAGCCCGGCGGGGACGGGCTCCTTGCCGCCGTCTGCCTTGCCCGCCCTCATCGGAGCACCTCCGTGCCCGCAAGGGCAGCGTCCAGCGCCTTCTCCCAGCCGTCCGTGCTGGCCGGCGCGCCGGCCGCCAGCACGGCGGAGACCGCGGCGTCCAGGTCGGCGGCCGCTTCCGGCTGGCCGAGATGATCGAGCATCAGCGCGGCCGACAGTACCGCGCCGGCCGGGTTGGCCCGCCCGGTCCCGGCGATGTCCGGTGCCGATCCGTGCACCGGCTCGAACACCGACGGGCCGGTGCGGTCCGGGTTGAGGTTCCCGCTCGGCGCGACGCCGAGCCCGCCGGTCAGCGCCGCGCCAAGGTCGCTGAGTATGTCGCCGAACAGGTTGTCGGTGACGATCACGTCGAACCGGCCCGGGTCGTCCACCAGGTACAGGCAGGCCGCGTCCACGTGCGCGTAGTCCAGCGTGACGCCGGCCTCCGCCGCGACCTGCCCGGCGGTGCGCAGCCACAGGTCGCCCGCGTGCACGAGCACGTTGGTCTTGTGCACGAGGGTCAGCCGGCCGCGGCGGCGCGCAGCGAGATCCGCCGCGTACCTGATGCACCGCTCGACGCCGCCCCGCGTGTTCAGCGATTCCTCGGTCGCGGTCTCCATCAGCGTGCCGCGGTGCACAGTCCCCCCGGCACCTGCGTACAAGCCCTCCGTATTTTCCCGCACGATGACGAGGTCCAGGTCCTCGGGCCCGAGCCTGGCGACAGCGCCGCTGACGCCGGGCCGGAGCTTCGATGGCCGCAGGTTCACGTAGAGGTCGAGCTCGGCCCGCAGCCGCAGCAACAGCCCACGCTCCAGGATGCCCGGCGGCACCGACGGGTCGCCGACCGCGCCGAGCAGGATGGCGTCGGCGGTCCGCAGCTCGGCGAGGACGCTGTCGGGCAGCACCTCGCCGGTCTGCAGGTAGTGCCGCGCGCCGAGCGGGTACGGGCGCCACTCGATCTGCAGGCCGCGGCGGCCGGCCACGGCGTCGACGCAGCGCCGGGCCACCGCCGTGACCTCAGGACCAACCCCGTCGCCGGGAACGCAGGCGACCGCGTAACGTACGTGGTCCTCCATCGTCAGGCGCCCTCTCCGCCGACCGGGGCATTCAGCCAGCTCATCATCTGGCGCAGCGGGCGGCCCACGCGCTCGATCTGGCTGTCCGCGGCGGCGGCGCGCAGCCGCTCGAAGTTCGGCCGGCCGCGGTCGTCCTCGGCGACCCACTCGCGGGCGAACTCGCCGGACTGGATGTCGGCGAGCAGCTTGGCCATGGCCGCCCTGGCCGGCTCGCCGATCACCCGGGGACCGCGGGTGAGGTCGCCGTACTCGGCGGTGTCGCTGACTGAGTAGCGCATGCCGTTCATGCCGCCCTCATACATCAGGTCGACGATGAGCTTGAGCTCGTGCAGGCACTCGAAGTAGGCGACCTCCGGCTGGTAGCCCGCGTTCACCAGGGTCTCGAAGCCCGCGTTCACCAGGGCGGTCACTCCCCCGCAGAGCACCGCCTGCTCGCCGAACAGGTCGCTCTCGGTCTCCTCCTTGAACGTGGTGACGAGCGCCCCGGCCTTGGTGCCGCCGATCGCCGCCGCATAGGACTTCGCCAGGTCCCAGGCCTTGCCGGTGGCGTCCTGGGCCACCGCGACCAGCACCGGGGTGCCCTGGCCTGCCTCGTACTGGCGGCGTACCAGGTGCCCGGGGGCCTTGGGCGCGACCATCGCGACGTCCGCCTCGGCGGGCGGCGTGATGTAGCCGAAGTGGATGTTGAAGCCGTGCGCGAAGAACAGCGCGTCGCCCGACTGCAAGTTCGGCGCGATCGCCTCGGCGTAGAGGCCGCGCTGGGTCGTGTCCGGCGTGAGCACCATGATCACGTCGGCCCACGCGCAGGCGTCGGCCGATGTGGTCACGGTCAGGCCGGCCGCCTCGGCGCGGTTGCGTGACCTGGATGCCTCGGGCAGTCCGACCCGCACCTCGCAGCCGGAGTCGCGCAGGCTGAGCGCGTGCGCGTGGCCCTGCGAGCCGTAACCGAGGACGGCGATCTTGCGCGCCTGGATCAGGCTGAGGTCGGCGTCGGTGTCGTAGTACACGGTGGCCATCGGGACATGTCCTTTCGGGTTCGGGTTCAGGAAGCTTGCGCAGCGGTGGCTGCGACCGGGGCAGGGACAGCGCAGTGACTGCGGTCGGTCATCGTGGCACCGCCGCGGGCCAGCGCGACGCGGCCGGTCCTGACCAGCTCGCACAGCCCGTAGTGATCGAGCATCGCCAGCAGGGCGTCGAGCTTGGCGGGGCTGCCGGTCGCCTCAAGCACGAGCGTGTCCGGGCCCATGTCGACGACGTCGGCATCGTAGACCGACGCCACCTCGAGCACCTGCGAGCGCGTCGCCGGCTGGGCCCGGACCTTGACCAGGGCAAGCTCGCGCTCCACCGCCGCGTCCTCGTGCAGTTCCACGACCTTGAGCACGCGGATCAGCTTGTTCAGCTGCGCGGTGACCTGCTCGACCGGCGTGGACGCGCCGTCGACCACGATCGTCATGCGGCTGACCCGCTCATCCTGGGTCGGGCCGACGGCGAGCGAGGAAATGTTGAAGGCGCGGCGCGAGAACAGCCCGGCCACGTGGGCCAGGACGCCGGGCTTGTTCTCGACCAGGACGGACAGCGTGTGGGTGCTCACGGCACCATCACCTCCCTGCGGGTCGCGGCCCGCTGCTCGTCAGCGCTGCTGTGCTGGCCCGGGGGGACACGGCGCTTACCGGGGACACCCCGGACCCCGATGGCCCGGAACCCCCCGCGGGAATTCAGCGTGTGGATGCTCACGGCACTATCACCTCCCTGCGGGTGGCGGCCCGCTGTTCGTCAGCGCTGAATTCCGGGCCGAGCACGATGTCGTCGTTGGCCCGGCCGGCGGGCACCATCGGGAAGACGCCCTCCCGGTCGTGCACGCGGAAGTCGACCACGGTCGGCACGTCCGCGACAGCGAGCGCCTTGTCCAGCACGGCGTCCACGTCGGCGGCCCGCTCGCAGCGGAGCCCGACGCAGCCGTAGGCCTCGGCGAGCTTGACGTAGTCCGGGATGGCGGTGCCGAGCTCGACATAGGAGTAGCGCTCGTCGTAGAACAGCTCCTGCCACTGCCTGACCATACCGAGGAAGCCGTTGTTGAAGATCAGGACCTTGATCGGCAGCTTCTCGATGGCGCAGGTCGCGAGCTCCTGCGCGGTCATCTGGAAGCAGCCGTCGCCGTCGATCGCGACGACGAGCTCGCCCGGCCGGCCGACCTGGGCGCCCATCGCGGCAGGTACGGCGAATCCCATCGTGCCGAGGCCGCCGGAGTTGATCCAGGCGCGAGGCTTGGTGAAGGAGAAATGCTGGGCAGCGTGCATCTGGTGCTGCCCCACCCCGGCGACGATGACCGCGTCACCGCCGGTCAGCGCGGACAGCCGCTCGACCACGTGCTGCGGCTTGAGCGGGCCGTCCGGGTCCTGGGTGTAGCGCAGCGGGAAGCGCTGCTTCCACTGATCGACCGCCGCCGTCCATGCCCCGGTGTCCGGCGGGCCGCTGTTGCCGACGAGGTCCGCCAGGTTCCTGGTGATCCCGGCGATCACGGCGCGCACGTCGCCGATGATCGGCACGTCCGGCGTGCGGTTCTTGCCGATCTCGGCCGGGTCGATGTCGGTGTGCACCACCTTGGCCCGCGGCGCGAAGTCAGCCAGCTTCCCGGTGACCCGGTCGTCGAACCGCGCCCCGAGCGCCACCACGAGGTCAGCCTCCTGCAGCGCGGCGACGGCCGTGTAACAGCCGTGCATGCCCGGCATGCCGAGGGCCAGCGGATGGGCGTCGGGGAAGGCGCCGCGCGCCATCAGCGTGGTCGTGACCGGCGCCCTGGCGAGCTCGGCCAGCCGCCTGAGCTCGGCGTGCGCGTCGGCCTTGATCACGCCGCCGCCGACATAGAGCACCGGCCTGCGCGCCTGGTGCAGCAGCGCGGCCGCGGCGCGCATCTGTGCCGGATCGGGCGGCCCTGGCACCTGGTAGCCGGGCAGTTCCATGGCCGGCGGCCAGGCCCCCCAGCTCGTCTGGGCCTGCAGGATATCCTTGGGGATGTCGACGAGGACCGGGCCTGGCCGGCCGGTGGATGCGACATGGAACGCCTCGGCGATGGCCGCGGGAATGCGTCCGGCGTCGGTCACCAGCTCGTTGTGCTTGGTGACCGGCAGCGTGATCCCGGTGATGTCAGCCTCCTGGAACGCGTCGCTGCCGATCAGCGCGCTCGGCACCTGGCCGGTGATGGCGACCATCGGCACCGAGTCCATGTAGGCGTCGGCGAGCGCGGTCACCAGGTTCGTCGCGCCGGGGCCGCTGGTGGCGATGCAGACGCCGACCCGCCCGGTCGCCCATGCGTAGCCCTCGGCGGCGTGCCCGGCGCCCTGCTCGTGCCGGACGAGCACATGCCGCAGTGACGACGAGAGCAGCGGATCGTAGGCGGGCAGGATCGCGCCGCCGGGCAGGCCGAAGACCACGTCGACGCCCTGGTGCTCAAGGCTGCGGACGAGGGCCTGGGCTCCGGTCAGCTGCACTGGATGCTCCTTCGCTGGGGGTGGGGTGCCAACAAAAAACCTCCTCGCCGTCCGGCGTAGGAGGTGGTAGCGCGAACCCTGCGTACGGGCCCGCGCTACGTGATGAGGAGTACCTGGTACTGGGTGATAAGAATCACTGTCTTCTCCATCTGGCAGTTCTGTGCGCGAGTAGCACACTACCGGTGCCACAGCGCTGCAAGGCCACTATTCCAGTAACCATGCATTCCGGCAAACTGGCCACGCCCGGGGCAGGCCATCACCCCGGCCCGTCCCCGCTCCGTCCCCGGCCCGTCCCCGCTCTGTCCCCGGCCCGGCCCCGGTTTGTCCCCGGCCCCGCTCCGTCCCCCGCCCGGCCCGCTCTGGGCCCGGCCGGCCCGGCCCAGCTCTGTCCCGGCCCGGCTCTGTCCCCCGACCGGCCCGGCTCCGCTCGGTCCACGACCCGGTCCGCTCCGTCCAGGTGGCCCACTCGTTGCCGTATGTCCGCCATCCATAGTGAAGCCAGCGGACTCAGCGGGGCGCGGGCTCAGCGGGCGCCGGCTCGGCCGGTGCCTGGGCTGGCAGCCAGGACGGCCTGCCCGCCTCGAAGGCAGTGATCGCGTCGGCGTGCCGCAGCGTGAGCGCGACATCGTCGAGCCCTTCGAGCAGCCGCCAGCGGGCGTAGTCGGGCAGCGCGAATGGCTCCTCGATGCCAGCCGACGGGATGGCGACCGTCCGCGCGGCCACGTCCACGACGACTTCCGCGTCCGGGTCGGCGGCCAGCGCGGCGAATACTCTGGCGACCGCCGCGGCCTCTGCCTGCGCGGGCACGAGGCCCGAGCTGATCGCGTTGCCGCGGAAGATGTCGGCGAAGCCGGGCGACACGACGGCGGCGAACCCGAAGTCCTGCAGTGCCCAGACCGCGTGCTCGCGGGACGAGCCGCAACCGAAGTTGTCCCCAGCGACGAGCACCTTGGAGCCGGCCGCGCCTGGCCGGTTCAGCGCGAACCCGGGATCATCCCGCCACGCCCCGAAGAGGCCTGCCGCGAACCCGGTGCGCTCCACCCGCTTGAGCCACGCCGCGGGGATGATCTGGTCGGTGTCGACGTCGTCGCGATCCAGTGCGACGGCCCGTCCGGCGATACGCGCTATCCCGGGCATTACAGGTCTCCTGGCAGGGTGAAGTGCCCGGCGACGGCCGTGGCCGCCGCCACCGCGGGCGATACGAGATGGGTACGGCCACCGGGTCCCTGGCGGCCTTCGAAATTCCTGTTGCTAGTCGAGGCGGACCGCTGGCCCGGGGCCAGGATGTCCCCGTTCATGCCCAGGCACATTGAGCAGCCAGCCGAGCGCCACTCGAATCCGGCCTGGGTGAACAGCTGCTCCAGGCCCTCTGCCTCGGCCTCGGCCTTGACCCGGGCCGATCCGGGCACCACGAGGGCCCGGACGCCCGGCCGCACGTGCCTGCCGCGCAGCACGGCGGCGGCAGCCCTCAGGTCCTCCAGCCGGCCGTTGGTGCACGAGCCGATGAAGACAGCGTCGACGGGGATGTCCCTGATCGCGGTGCCGGGCTCCAGGCCCATGTACGTCAGCGCGCGCTGGGCGGCCTGCTGCTGCGCCGGGCTCGCGAAGGAGCCGGGGTCAGGGACCTTGTCGTCGATCGAGACCGACTGGGCGGGCGTGGTTCCCCAGGTAACCGCCGGGCGCAGCGCCGAAGCGTCGATGCGGATCTCGTGGTCGAACTCCGCGCCGTCGTCGGTGACGAGGCTGTGCCAGTCGTCGAGTGCCGTCTCCCAGTCCTTGCCACGCGGGCTGTGCCTGCGCCCCTCAAGGTAGCCGTAGGTGGTGTCATCCGGCCCGATCATCCCGGCCCGCGCACCGCCTTCGATCGACATGTTGCAGACCGTCATGCGGCCTTCCATCGACAGCGCGCGGATCGCGTCGCCGCGGTACTCGATGACCGAGCCGACGCCGCCGCCGGGGCCGAGCGCCCGGACGATGCCGAGGACGAGATCCTTGGCGGTCAGTCCCTCGCCCAGCTGGCCCTCCACGGTCACGGCTATCGCGGCAGGCTTGACCTGCCGCAGCGTCTGCGTCGCGAGCACATGCTCGACCTCGGTGGTACCGATCCCGAAGGCCAGCGCGCCGAACGCGCCGTGCGTCGAGGTGTGGCTGTCCCCGCAGACAACGGTCATGCCCGGCTGCGTCAGCCCGAGCTGCGGTCCGATGACGTGCACGATGCCCTGCTCGATGCTGCCGAGGCCGTGCAGGGTGATCCCGTGCGCCGCGCAGTTGCGGCGCAGCCGGGCGATCTGCTCGGCGGCCAGCGGGTCCGCGATCGGCTTGTCCAGGCCGATGGTGGGCACGTCGTGGTCCATGGTGGCCACGGTCAGGTCGGGCCGGCGCACCGCCCGGCCCGCGAGCTCAAGGCCCTCGAAGGCCTGCGGCGAGGTGACCTCGTGCACAAGGTGCAGGTCGATGTAAAGCAGGGGCGGCTCGCCCTCGGGGCTGACCACGAGGTGGCGGTCCCAGACCTTGTCGAACAGGCGTCCGCTCATGCGCTGCCTCGAATCTCGTCTCGGCTTGGACACTGGCACTTGCGTCGAGCTATCTCAAATAATGAGATAGGATGTCCGCGATATGGAAACTCTGCCACAGCCGCCGGCCGACGGCAAGCGGATCACCGCGGTCGGCGTGCTCGACCGGTCCGTCGCGCTGCTTGACCTGCTCGGCGACGGCCCGCGGCCGCTGCGGTACCTGGCCGAGGCCAGCGGGCTGCCGCGGCCCACTGCGCACCGGCTGCTCGTCGCCCTGGAAGCACACCGGCTGGTCGCGCGCGCCGCCGGCGGCTTCCGGCTCGGCCCGCGGCTGACCGAACTCGCCGCGCGGGCCGGCCGCGGGCTGCAACTCGGCACCCTGGCGGGACCGGTGCTCAGCCGGCTGCACGATCACACCGGCGAGAGCGTTCAGCTGTACGTGCGTTCCGGCGACAGGCGGCTCTGCGTCGCCGCCTGCGACGCCGGCACCGGCCTGCGCGACAGCGTGCCGGTGGGCGAGCTGCTGCCGCTCGACGCAGGCTCCGGCGGCAAGGTGCTGCTGGCCTGGGCGGACGACAGCGAGCGGTTTCCCGCGGTGCCCCCGGGGGAGCTTGCCGCGGTCCGCCGCCGGGGCTGGGCTGCCAGCGTCGCCGAGCGGGAGGCCGGGGTGGCGAGCATCAGCGCGCCGGTGCTGCGGGACGGCAGGCTGCTCGGCGCGGTCTGCGTCTCCGGTCCGGCCAGCCGGCTCGGCCCGGCGGACTGCCGCCGTCTCGCGCCCGCCGTCACCGCGGCAGCTGCCGAACTGGCGGCCCTCGCCGCCTGACGCAGCCACCCACGCAGGCGCAGCCAGCCGCCCCGGCACAGCCAGCCGCCCCGGCACAGCCAGCCGCCCCGGCACAGCTGACTGCGTAACCCGTTGAATATGGTTTTCAACGGCACCCAACCCGTTCAGAGCCACATTCAGCGGGTTGCCGGCCCTGGCCAGCGGCACCTGCGCGGGGCGGCTAGCACAGCCGGTGGATCCAGCCGTACGGATCCGGCTGGCGGCCGTACTGGATGTCGAGCAGCTCGTCCCGCAGCCGCATGGTGACCGGGCCCGGCTTGCCGTCGCCGATCACCCACTCCTGGCCTGGCCCCTTCACCATGCCCACCGGCGTGACCACTGCGGCGGTGCCGCAGGCGAACACCTCGGTAATGTCGCCAGACTCGCAGCCGGCCCGCCATTGCCCGACCGAGACCCTGCCCTCCTCGGCGGGAATGCCGAGATCAGGGCCGAGCTTCAGGAGCGAGTCCCTGGTGATCCCGCGGAGCAGCGTCCCGGTCGGCGCCGGGGTCATGATCCGCGCCTCGGCGCCGGAGCCGTGCACGAAGAAGAGATTCATCCCGCCCATCTCCTCGACCCAGCGGTGCTCGGCCGCGTCCAGCCAGACCACCTGGTCGCAGCCGTTCCTGACGGCCTCGATCTGCCCGGCGAACGCGGCCGCATAGTTGCCGCCGCATTTCGCCTCGCCGGTGCCGCCCGGAGCGGCCCGGGTGTAGTCCTCCGATAGCCAGACGGAAACGGGCTCGACTCCCCCGCTGAAGTAGGCAGCGACGGGCGATGCGATCACCGTGAACAGGTAGGACGACGACGGCTGGTTCACCCCGAGGCCGCGCTGGGTGGCAATCATGAACGGCCGCAGGTACAGGCTGTGACCGTCAGCCGCCGGAACCCAGTCCCGGTCCTGGCGCACGAGTAGCTCGATTGCCCGGACGAAGACCGGCTCTGGCAGCTCGGGCATCGCCATCCTGACCGCGGACAGGTTGAACCTGGCGGCGTTCGCCTGCGGCCTGAACGCCACTACCGGCCCGCCGGCCTGGACGTAGGCCTTCAGCCCCTCGAAGATCTCCTGTCCGTAGTGCAGCACGGAGGTGGCCGGGTCGAGGGTGACCGGGCCATAGGGCTCCAGCCGGCCGTCATGCCAGCCGTGCTCCGCTGACCAGCGGATGGTGACCATGTGATCGGTGAATACATCGCCAAAGCCCGGCGCGGCCATGACCCTTTCCCGCTCCGCGGCCGGCACGGGATAGTCGGACGGGCGAATATCGAAGTCGATATCCGGGCTTTGGCTGCTGGTCATCGGAGTTCCTCCTGATTGTCTGGCCGCGTGCCGCGGTAGCGGGCCGGCTATGCCGACGCGGCGCGAGCGGCTTCGCGGTCACGGGCTGCGCTGGCGTCCCCGCCGTTGTCCCGGCGGTCAAGGGCAACCTGCACGGCAGCCAGGGCACGAAGCGAGTGCTCGCTGGCGTCGGCAGGCGTATTCGGGTTTTGCTGGCTGGTCTTTGGCACGGCGATTCTCCTGATGCGGGGCGAGATGGTGACTTGTCAGGCTCCCAGCTACGGGCCGGGCCGCGACCTCAGGAATCCGTGCCATCGGGTGAGTGATTTCCCGGGAGCGCCGCTCCGGTCCCGGCCGGCAGTTGCCGGCGATCCGGACGGCGAGCGCAATGGGCGGCCAGAGTCTCAAGGCTTGCGGCCAGCGCCTCATCCCGTAGCGGGTTGCTGGCCTGCCCTGATCAGGTCCCGCTACGGCTGCTAAGGATGAGTACGTAGCGCCGCATGATGGACTAGATGGTACCGGACAACACCGGGTGCATGTGGCGCACCCCGCCAGAGTCCCGCTCGGCTGGCCGGCCGGCCCGGTGGCCGGCCAGGGATCACGCCGGGCGCGTGAGCACCGCCTGGGCCTGGGTGACCTGCGCAGCCAGCCGTCCGGCGCCGTCAAGCAAGTCAGTCTGCACGACAATGACGGTCCGGCCGGCGCGCAGCGGCCGGCAGACAGCACGCACGGAGCCGTCCCGTATGCCGCGGATGAAGGAGGTCGCGGAGGTGATGGTTGCCGTCCGCGCACCGGGCGGCAGGTTCAGGTAAGCACAGATCCCGCCGAGGCTGTCAGCTAGCGCCATCAGGGCCCCGCCGTGCAGCACGCCGTCGGCCGTGCATAGGTCTGGCGTCCAGTCCAGGTGGCCCCGCACCTCGCCGCGCGTGGCGCTGTCCAGTACCACGCCGAGCGTGGCGGCGAACGGCATCAGGCTCAGCAGGTCCGCAACATCGCCAAGGACCGCGTCCTCTCCGAGATCGCCCAAGTGATCCCTCCTCGTCATGATCGCCGCAGCCATGATGGCCGCGGTCGCCGCCGGCCTACCCGGCGAGCAGCCGGTCCAGGACAGCCTGCTCGCCGCCAGCCACGTCCACGATCTTCGTCCGGCTCGTCGCGCCGGTCACCAGGGTGACCGAGCGCCGCCGGACGCCGAAGGCGCCGGCCAGCGCAATCAGCGCTGCCTCATTGGCCTGGCCTTCCACCGCGCGGGCGGCGACCCGGACGACGAGCGCCCCGCCGTGCTCGCCGCCGACGGCAGTGCGCCCGGCGCCCGGCCGGACCCGGATAGTCACCAGCACCACACCAGTGTGTCCCACCGCCGATCAGTGCAGGTGGACGAGTACCGCGTCCTTGAGAGTGATCCTCGCCAGGCGTAGTGCGGCGCCAGCCGACGCGGCCGCAAGCTGCCTGCCGCACGGGTGGCCGCAATCAGATCATCCTGTTCTGGACGCATTCCTGCGCGCATTCCCACATGAGCCGCCCGCCGTTCCCGGAGTCGAAGCACTGACCTGCGCCGGGCGAGACCAGCTCGTCGGCGCGTTCGTCCAGTGTGTGGGTGGTCACCGGCGCGCGGCCTGTTCGCCGGCGCCCGCTCGCCGCTACCGACGCACGTCATCCGCGGGTCAAATGAGGCCCCCGGCATACGGCTGCCGGTCACCCTGAATCTAGCCTGGACGTTTCCGCTTAACTCAAGGCCGCCGACGGCACGGTCAGCTGGATCTCCGGATGATGTGCGCCCCGGCCGGCGGATGCGAGGATGGTTGTGCCCCATACGCTCTCGGCAGGCGACGCCAAGGTCGGCGACCGTGCGGCCGGAGTGGAGGCACACAGGCGTGTTTTACGGGTTGATCGCGGCGATCGGGTGGGGCATATCGGCGGTCGCGGCTACGAATGCGGCGAGGCGGGCGGGCACGTATGTCGCCGTCCTGAGCGGCCAGGGCATCGGGGTTGTCGTGCTACTGCTCCTGACGGCCTTCCTGCGTCCATCGCTCGGCGCCATCGACGGCCACACCGTCCTCGGCCTGGCGAGCGCGGGGCTGCTCGGACTGCTCGGCTACCTCGCCTTTTACCGGGCGCTCGAGTACGGCGGCGCGGTTGGCCTGGTAAGCGCCATCAGCGCGACGTACGGCGGCGTCACCACGCTGCTGGCGGTGCTCGTGCTCGGCGAGCACCTGAGCGCATACGGCACCGCGGGTGTTGTGCTCGCAGTGACGGGCGTGGCCATGGCCACCGCGCGCGCACGGGGCACGGCTGAGACGCCGCCCATCGCCGTCGGGGAGCCGATGGTCGGCGTCGCGCCTGGGCCCTCCCGGGTGGGAGGCTTGTCCAGAGCCGGCATCCCGCTGGCTTTCGCGTCGGCGCTGACCTACGGCGTCGGCGGCTTCCTGCTCGGCGACTATTCGGCGCGCGCAGGCTGGCTCGGGTCGGCGCTGGTAGCGCACGGCTCCTCGGTGACGGCGTTGCTGTTGGCGCTGCCATTCCTCGGCCGGCCGAAGGCATGGCGCGGGAGTGCCTCCGGCGTCAGCTGGGCCGCGGCCGCGGGCCTCAGCGATGCCGTGGGCCTGCTGGCGTTCTCCCGCGGCGGCCAGGTTGGCCAGGTGGCCGTGACCGCAGCCGTTTCGAGCGTCTTTCCGGCCATTCCGCTGGTCGCCGGGCTGTTCATGTTCGGCGAACACCTGAGCCGCCGGCAGCTGTTCGGGGTGAGCCTCATCGTCGTGGGGCTGGTGATGATCGGACTGGCCTGATCGCTGAACGGCTAGCCGGAGGCGGCCGCCGCTGACCAGGTTCACTCCCGGCAGCGGCCCGGCGGTAACTCCGCAGGTAGCGCCGCATCGCAATTCGGCGGCCGGCAGGATCCGCTGTCCGCAGCGATCGCGGTTGCCACCATTTGTGGCGGCCCTCTTCCAGCGCGTGGGATTCGTGCGCCGAGTTCAGCGCGCGAGCGGATGCCGAGCTTGCGGCCGGCGGTCGTCCCGAGGGCGATGATCTGCGGATGTTCGCCCGGCGCCGCCGCCGTTTCGCAGACCGCTTGCGGGCGCTCATCACCGAGCCGATACTGAAGCGGCCGGAGGATTAGAACGGGAGGCAGCGATGAGCGGTCGCAGGCCCGGCCGGGCCCGGATATTCCTGTTGCTGCGCAGCGCCGCCGCTATGGCGGGTCTGCTCGCCGGTGTCGCCATGCCAGTGGCAGCCGCGGCGAAGGCCGGCCCGCCCGCCAAGTACTACCTGTCGCTCGGCGACTCCCTCGCTCAAGGTGTGCAGCCCGCGACGCCTCCGCTGCCGCCGGGAGTCTCGCTGGGACAGAGTATTGAGACTGACCAGGGTTACGTGGACGATCTGTTCGCGCATTACAGCGCGCAGTTCCCCGGCAACCTCCAGCTTGTCAAGCTGGGCTGTCCGGGGGAGACGACCACCTCGATGCTCACCGGCGCCGGGAGCCCCTGCACGTACCCGGCGGGCTCGCAGCTCGCCGCCGCTTTGGCGTTCATCCGTGCACATCGCTCCGCGGTGGTGCTCATCACCATCGACATCGGCGCCAATAACGTCGATGGCTGCGCCGCCGGCGGGGTGATCAACCAGACCTGCATCGCCAACGGCTTTGCCGAAGCCCAGAGCGACCTGCCGAAGATCCTCGGCGCCCTGCGGGCCGCCGCCGGCGAGGATACCGTCATCGCTGGCATGAACCTTTACGACCCGTTCCTGGCCGACTTCCTGACCGGATCGGCGGGGCAGACCGTGGCGGCGGAAAGCGTCAAGCTCGACGTCACCTTCAACTCGCTGCTCGGCGCCGGCTTCGGGGCCTTCGGCATTCCGGTCGCTGATGTGCAGGCCGCCTTCAGCACGACGGACTTCACCGACACCGCCACGCTGCCAGGCATCGGGACCGTGCCGCTCAACGTCGCCCGGATCTGTGAGTGGACATGGATGTGCGCTCCGTCTCCCGTCGGCCCGAACATCCATGCCAATTCGACCGGCTACCAGGTGATCGCCGTCGCCTTCCGGCAGGTCATCGGGAGCCTCGATTAACGAAAAGGCGTCGCTAGGATCCGGCGGCGGCCGCGGTATCTGAATGCGGCCTGCCACTCGGCATGTCCCGGCATGGGGTACGGGGCGGGGTCAGCTGGCGGCTGCGGGACGTGTCGTGCCAGAGGTGGTCCGCAACGCGAGCATCGGGCTGCTCGGCAGGGTCACCGCGACTATGCGGTTTCTGCTCATCGGGACCAATCCGCTTGGCGCGCTGCTGGCGGGCGGCCTGGGCACCTGGCTCGGCGTTCACGGGCTCTCTGGATCATGCTGAGTATTGCCGCACTGTCCGGACCGGTCCTGCTCACCCGAGCGAGACGACGTAGGCGTCGGCTGTGTCGCGCACGGGCCGCTGGCTGGGTCGCCCAGCGCTGGGCGTGGCGTCCGGCATGCACCCCATTCTGCCGTGGCGGCCCGACGCCAACCTCGCGGTGACACCGGCATTGCTATTACCCGGCACTACCCGGCGGACAGCTATTGGACGACCCCTGCGGAGGCCGAGTGGTCGCCGGCCTACGGAACGTTCGGCACCGCGGCAGGCGCGGCGGGAGTGCTCCACTGGCAGCCCTGGTCCGGGCCCGTGGTGATCTGCAGCTTGCCGAGGACGCCGCGCTCCGGGTCTGGTCGGCCACCGCAGAGCGGCTAGTTGACGGCCACGAAGAGTCCGACCGCCATCAGGATAATGCCGGCCAGGTACTCGACGCCGAACTCGACCGCCGCGCCGAGGCGCCGTCCGACTTCCAGTCCCAGCAGGCTCAGGCACACGCTGACCACGGCGAAGACGACAACCGCGTCGACCAGTGAGGTGTGCTGGACGCCGAGGCTGAACCCCACGACCAGGTTGTCCATCGATAGCGCGACGCCGGTGAGCAGCAGCCGCCTGGTCGACGTGGGCGGGCCGGGCCCGCGGGCTCCGGCGCGGAATGCCTGGATGAGCTGCCAGCCGCCGATCGCGATCAGCAGCGTTCCGCCGACATAGCCGGACACGTCCCCCAGCGCCCGCGCGACGCCCCGGCCGGCCAGCAGCCCGACCAGCGGCATGCCGGCCTCGAAGACCGCGAAGACGATTCCGACCTTGATCCGGGTGGCCAGGGTGATACCGGATAGCCCGATGCTGATCGACGCCCCGAAGTTTCCGAGCCCGACGGCGAGTGCGGCGAGCATCAGGGCTAGCAACGATGGCCCCGTTCAGTTGTCAGAACGACTGGCCGGCGAGCCGGATGACCCCAGCCGGAACGCCGCCTAGCCCGGGCGATCACCAGCACCGCGGATGCCCTGGCGTGCAGGAAGCCGATCACTTACCGAGCTTACCCGCAGGCGATCGGTTTACCTCCCGCCGACGATCGCTTTACCTGTTGACCGGGGTTTAGCGCCTCGTAACCGGAGATCGGCGCGGCGGCGGCTTTCAGCCACCGCGAGCCCCCGGCGGTCATCAGGACACGAGGCAGAACGGGTGGCCCGCAGGGTCGCTGAACACGCGAAATTGCGCTCCGCCGCCGGATAGCCGCCGAGCCCCCAGCGCGAGGACCGCCGTCTCGCCCTGGTCGAGATCGCTGACCCGCACATCGAAATGCAGCTGCTGCGGATGCTCCGGATCCGGCCATTGCGGCGGGTGCAGGTCTGGTGCCCGCTGGAAGGCGACACCGGGCCGGTCCGGCGCATCGCCGATCACCACCCAGTCGTGCTCGTCCTGGACTCGCTGCATGCCCAGGAGTTCCTGGTAGAACTCCGCGAGCGACGAGGGGTCCGGGCAGTCGATGACAAGTCCGTGCCAGCGTCCGATCATGCGGCGAGTATGCCCGGTGCCTCTGACAGCGGAGCATGGCTGGCCTCGTTTCGCCTGGCACCCTGCCGGAGTTGACCTGCGCGAGCTCAAACATCATGCGATCAGTCGGCCAGTTCCCGGACCGGCCATGTATTGCGGCGTTCTCGCCAGCCAGGCCAGGCTGCGGACTCGCGCGCACAAGTTCACGGCGCTCATTCAGGCGGACCGCCCTGGCACCGGCTCGCCGCCGAGGACGGGTCTTGCGCCCGCCCGGGCCGTCAGGCAGGGGTGCGGCGGAACAGCTGCATCGAGCCGAGCGGCCAGAACCCGGCCGCCAGCAGGGCGCGAAGGCTCGCCGCATTGCCGGGGGCGACGGCCGCGACCACCAGCTGGCCGGCCGGGATGGTGCTCAGCGCATCGCGGACCAGCGCCGTCCCGCCGCCAGCACCCCGGCGTTCTGGTTCCAGCTCGAAGCCCAGCTCGGTGAGCCCGGCCAGCCCGCTGCTGATCACGGCCAGAGCCGACCGCCGCAGGTCCGGGTAACCCAGGATCCGGGGCCGGTCGCGGATCTGGGCGGCGAACTGTGCCCGGTGGTGCGCGGCGAGATCCGGCCGGTCGACCAAACGCGGGCCAGCATCAGCCGACGCGGCGCCGCCGCCAGCCTGGGCGGCGGTGAGATCGCCAACCCGGGCTGCACCCTCGCGGGCCTTCGCCCGGCCCGCGGCTATGCCACCCAGGTCTGCGCCAGACCCGCCTGTCTTACCAGTGCCACGACTGACCAGCAGTACGTCCAGGCTATCGATCCAGCCATCCGGCCCGGCCAGGCCCGCGATCAGCCGCGGGTGAGTCGCGCCGCCGAACCCGTCTACCCCAAGCTCGACGAGCCGCTGGTCGGGGATGTCGGGCACCAGGGCCAGCACCGCATGCCCGGTGAACGAGAAGATGCCCTCCAGGCCCGGCCGCCACGGCGGCACCCGCCGCCAGCGGCCATCGGCCGCAGGGAACCGGCCGGCCGCCGCGTGGGCGATCAGCCTCGCGAGCGGGTGGTCCTGCGTCGGCTGATCCTGCTGCGGCGCTTGCATGTGCCCAACCTTGCCAGGGCGGACTGAGCGTCGGACCCGCCCGCTACCGTGCGGGCATGGACTGGAAACTTGAAGTCGTACCGGTTCCGGTGACCGACGTCGACCGCGCCAAGGCCTTCTATGTCGAGCAGGTTGGCTTCCATGCCGACCACGACCACCAGGTCAATCCCGAGCTGCGCTTCGTGCAGCTCACCCCGCCCGGATCTGCCTGCTCCATCGTGATCGGCACCGGGCTCACGAAGATGCAGCCGGGCTCGCAGCAGGGCCTGATGGTGGTCGTCGAGGATGTCGCGGCCGCGCGCGAGCAGCTCGTCGGCAACGGCGTGCAGGCTAGTGAGATCGATGTCCAGCCGTGGGGCTCGTTCGTTTACTTCCCAGATCCCGATGGCAACACCTGGGCGCTGCAGCAACTCCCCTCGCGAAGCTAGGGCCGCCCTGCTCGTCATTCGCGCCGGGTCATGAGGTGCGTGACTGGCTGACGCAGGCGTTCCAGCATGCGTGCCGCGTTACGGCGGGTTCGGCCTGGCCCCGGGCTGGTTCAGGGCGCCGCGATCGCGTAGGGCCTGGGCTGGCGCCGCAGCCATTGCCAGAACGTCCGGCGCGGCGGCCTCGCATTGAGCGAGCCGCTGCCCACCTTGCCGGACACGTCGACCCGCAGCGTCACCGGCACATCGTGCCCCCACGGCGCCCTGACCTTGACGTTGCCGCTGCGGATCGCGACATCGTCGGCGTCCACGACAATGCCCGGCTTCGTCACCAGGGTCAGGTTCCCGCTGCGGATCTCGGCGTCGATCTGCAGCCGGGGCTGAGATATCAGCGCGTCCGTGAAGTCGAGCGTGACGTTTCCGCTTGTCACCCGCACCTCGATCCGCTGCGGTACCAGCCAGCGGCCGTCGCGCCGCACATTGCCGCTGCGGCAGTCGATGTGCACGACATCCTTGGGCGCCGGAATCGGAGCGTCCGCAGCGAACCCGGGAGCGGCAGGCAAATCGGTGGTCAGCGCGGCCAGCTCGCCGTAGGTGCGCGCCGTGAGGGCCACCTCCAGCCGCTCGTCGAGTTCTTCCGCAGTCAGCCTGCCGTCGCCCGCAGCGACCCTGAGCAGCTCGACGACCCGGTCCCTGTCCCCATGCGACGCGCGCAGCTCAGCCGATGACGCCACCTCGTCGCGGCGTCCCGGCGGCGATCCCTCGCCCATCATGGACAAAGGGTAAGGCCGGGACGGCTTACCCGGCACCCCCGCCCGCCAGGACGCCTGGCGCCCATGCCCGGCCAACGTCCGGCGCCCTGGCGAGCCCAGCCTAGGGTTCGGTAAGGCGCCGAGGCCGGCTCGGGATCCGTAAGGAGAGACCATGACTTTGTTCGACCTATCCGGGAAGACGGCCGTCGTCACCGGCGGGACCCGCGGCATCGGGTTCATGATGGCGCGCGGCCTGCTGGAGGCCGG
>Ga0099828_10000587_pt1 | contig 22571 bp, 23 predicted proteins | sample CZO8metaG_2_FD_79338 | JGI IMG/M metagenome (GOLD analysis project Ga0099828, IMG submission 79338) | Vadose zone soil microbial communities from the Eel River Critical Zone Observatory, Northern California, USA - CZOApr15con2H1.8 metaG | ecosystem: Environmental > Terrestrial > Soil > Vadose... | reverse complement strand
AGATCAGCTCGGCCGGGTGGTACCGGCTGGAGTGCAGCCGGGTCGCCTCCACGGCGCCCTGCATGTCGGTGTCGCGGGAGATGCCCCGTCCCAGGGACACCGTGGCATGCGCGTTGACCCCGATGCGGTAGTCCCAGGGGTAGTTGTACTCCGGGCGGAACTCGAGGACCGAATCGCCGACGGCGAGCTGCGGGAACTCCGCTCAAGCCGGCGGGACGGGGTGGCTCGCTGATCACCGTCGGTTCCCGCCGGCCTGGGCTCAGCGGCTGGCGGACGCCGCGGCACGCGCATCGGGCAGACGATCGCGCGGCGGCGGGCCCGTGCGAGGATGCTGCCATGGCTACCGCGCTCCTGCTCGTCGGCGTGCAGCGCAACATGCTCGAAGGAAGCACGCCGGTGCCCGCCGCCGGCCAGGTCCGGCCCGCGCTGCAGTCGCTGCTGGCCCGTGCCCGCACGGCCGGTGCGCTCGTGGTTCACATCCAGAACGACGGCCCGCAGGGCTCACCCGACGAGCCGGGCACCGAGGGCTGGGAACTGGTGTTTGCCCCGGTGCCCGGGGAACTGGCCGTCCGCAAGACCGAGCCGGACGTCTTCACCGCCGATGCCTGCCTGGCACCGGCACTGACCGCCCGCGGTGTCGACCGGGTCGTTGTCGCTGGCATGCAGAGTAACTACTGCATCGCGCAGACCAGCCGCGGGGCGCTGCGGCACCGCTTCACCGTCCTGCTCGCTTCCGGCGCGCACGCCACCTACGACGAGCAGGACAGCGCCGCTATCATCTCCGCCAGCGCAGAGACCGCGCTGTCCCGCGACGGCATAACCGTCGTGCCAGCCACCGACATCACCTTCTCCGGCTAAACGAGCCACCACCGCGATGCCGCTGGCACCGGGCCACACCCGCTCCGAACCCCTCCCGCACCGCCCGCAATTTTCGGCAAAGCCGCCCGATCGGCGGCATGAGCGGATGGGTCGGCGGGCCCAAATGCCAGGGCTGTGGACGCGTCCGCTAACCGCACGTGCGGAGCCTATTTCGGCGCTGCTGTAGAGGTTTGCGGCGAATGACAGATCGTGTGGCTAACGCGCCGGCCGGTACTGAGAACCGTGCGCCTTCCGCAGGGACTCAATCCATTCCTGGCCACTCAGCAGCCGGGTGGTCCTGGCCGACCTGACCGCGCCGCCGGCGGCAACCGCTATCGCGACGCTGGCGGCCGTCGTGTCATCGGGTGCATCGATGACGATGAGCACGTCATACTCGCCGAATGGATAGCCGCCCAGCAGGATCTTGATCCCCATGGCCTCGAGCGCAGGCCTGACTGCCTCGATCCGGTCGTGCGGCTCCTTGATCTGAGCCGCTAGCGACTCTGGGGTGTAGGCGGCCTGGTACATGTACAGCGCCATCGGAAAGTCCCCCTCACATAGGAATGGGCCAGGATTCCTCTGGAATCCCGCCGGACGCCCGGCGGTTCCCTCGACGCGGGTGAGCCACGGGGCCAGAAATCACTCCTGTGAAATCGTAGACCCGGGTCCACCGGCAGGCCAGCCCCCAGCATCCCCAGGGTGAGCCGTCGCTCCCAGCCGCGCGAACAAGCCCTGACTCGGGCCGCCCCGTAGATCCCGCTCGGCGATGACGGGCCGCCTACACGCATGACAGCGGCATGAGCGGATGGAAACTGGCAGTGACTGCCTGGCGGTTTGGCCTGGTGTGACTATGGAGTGGCCGCACGAAGCCGTGCGGCGGCAGCTTGAATGAACTCCTTGACCGCAGCCTCAAGGCGGCTCTCGCGCTCGTGTAGTTCGCTCCGATCCGAAGCCGCGTGGATCGCACCGATGGCGGTGAAGGCCGAGTCTGCCAGGCTCATGAGCCCAGAGTCGCCTGAAACGAGTTGCACGCGGAACCGGGCAGCTTCTGCGCTAGCCCCCAGGCGATCGCATTCGATGCGAGTCGCCTGATACTCAGACCCATCCTCGCCTCTTTGCGCATAGAACCATAGGGTGACGAGCCCTCGCTTGAGCTCGGTCAAGGCTGCGGCGAAGGAGGTGCAAGCACTCAGGTGCTCCTGCCGAAGCCGTTCCTCGCGCGCGAATGCCTCGGCGCGTTTGGCTGCGCGGCTCTGGAAGAAATAGGCAATAACCGACCCCAGCAGCGTGCCTGTGACACCGATCACTCCGGTAAGCAATGCGTTCACATCAAGCAGTCGAGCATGTCCTGGTACCGATGGCCACTGCCGCTGGGCGAGCCCTTCGGCTGGAGTGCATGTTCGCAGCTGCCGCTGGCGGCGACCTGGCCTCCCGTAGGCGGGTGGCGGCCCAGCAGTCCGTCCGGTGCGCGACGGTGCGGTACCTGAAGGGTGCCCTGGCTGTTAATGCCCAGCCTGATCAGCCCAGGTTGCCGCCCCGGCAAACGCATTCGCACTTGGTGACCAACGCGCCCGGTGCGCGGCATGACCGGACATCGTGTCGCTCAGTCCGGTGGGCGGCCGGCGCGGTGGCTGGCAGGGTAAGGATGTGGGTTCCCATCCTCTGCTTGATCTCACAAGCCTCACGACCGATGACGTCGAGGGGTTTCTGGGACGGGCTGGGGATGTGTTCGCCGTGTATCGCGGGCACGATTCGGGCAACACCTCAGCGGGCGTCAGGGTCGGCGGGCGGCGGTGGTTCGTGAAGTGGGCCGCCGATCCGGAGGCGATCTGTCAGCTGGAGTCTGCGGTGCGCTTCCACACCGCCGTCCGCCATCCGGCGATCGCGGCCCTGCGCGCGTGGTTCACCTTTCCGTCCGGGCTGGGCGTGGTTCATGACTGGGTCCCCGGCGAGGTGCTCAACGACCCGCTGGCACCGGGCGGGCTGCCCCGACAGGACCCACGATCAGCGTTCGCGCGCTTCGGCTGGCCTTGTGTCCAGGACGTGCTCGCCGCCTACGGCACGGTCCTGGATGCCCACCGCGCGGTGGCCGAGCGCGGGTTCGTGGCCGTGGACTTCTACGACGGCTGCCTCATCTATGACTTCGCCCGGCGCACGATCTGGCTCTGCGACCTCGACTCCTACCGGCCAGGCCCCTACGTCCTGGACCGGGACCGCCAGTACGGCTCGGCCCGCTTCATGGCGCCCGAGGAGTTCGCCAAGGGCGCGACGGTTGATGAGCGCTCCACCGTCTTCACCCTCGGCCGCGCGGCCTTCGTCCTGCTGAGCCGCGGCCTGCGCGGCGAACAGGACCGGGACCTGTGGCGCGCCGGCGACGCGCTGTTCCAGGTCGCAACCAGAGCGACCCGCCCGGACCCGGCGGACCGATACCAGTCAGTCGCCGCACTGATCGGCGCCTGGCAGGACGCCCGGGGCAACGAACAGCCACGGCCAGGCTGACGCCATGGCCGGCAGGCTGGCCTCCGTCCGGCAGTATCGGCCCCGGCTGGTAGCGCTCCCGTCGCGGCAGATGAGGACGACGCCGGTGCCATACGCTCGTGGGATGCTCCAATTCGAACCCGACTCCTCGCTCGCGGACTGGTTCGCGCAGCGCGACGAGCCCTGGGAGCAGTTGGTGACCATGGGGCCGACCGGATTCGAGTCCTACGCCAGGGTCCGTTACCTGGATGAGGATCGCATTTCTCAGGGAGTTCTTTACGGCCGTCTGCGGGTTTATCTGGCTGGCGAGACGAAGACGCCCGGGGACTGTTTCCACGCGCTCTGGGACGGATCCGTCAGCAGCATGTACGGTGACGCGTTGCGAGGCACGTCGCAATGGTTCCCAGCGGGTGTTCTCAGCGGTCCGAAGCTCCGCGTCCCCCAGAGCCTTGCTATCCCCGCTCGGCAATACATGCTGTTTCGCGGTCCCGTCGAAGAGATCGGCCACTGGGGCGCCAGGGAACTCACCACCGGCTCTTCCAAAGACGACGAACTTCCAGCACCACACCTTCTGTGGCCGGGGGACCACCGGTGGTTCGTCGCCACGGACGTGGACTCCGACTTCACCTGGGTGGGCGGGTCCCAAGAACTAATCGGCGCGGTGATCAGGGACCCGAAACTCAAGGCAGAGCGCGTCCACCGCCTCTGAACGGGCCATCGGCCCATGATGCCGTGTCCACGCGTGGCGCTGGGCGCCAACGTAAGGTGCAACGCGAGTCGGTACTGCGATGCGCTGTCATCGGCAGAATCGGGATCTCGGTCTGGCCGTTTGTGCAGGACCTGATCAGGTGCCTGATGCCATGAAGGCGGCGAGGATGTAGTTGGGGTGGTGGTCGAGGTTCTTGCGGGCTCGGTCATAACGCATGGTCGTGCGCGGGTCGGCGTGGCGGGCGGCGATCTGGACGTCGCGGAGATCGACCCCAGCGTCGAGCATGGTCGTGATGTGGCTTATCTGTACTGGATTTCGCAAAGTGCCTGGCAGAGGCCTGTTTCGGAATGTGAGGGACGTGGGGCACGTAAGGCAAAAGCTTGCACCGAAGAGAAAAGACCCTGGTCGTGACCCTGCCGCACGTGGCTCACGGACTGGCGGATACTTGTGAGGCACGACGCGACCAGCCCTGGATTTCACCGTGCCTCGGGCTGCCAGGGCAGGGGAGATAACGAATGTGTGCCTGAGCATGTGCGGGTGTGTCCGGGTGATCTTGACGCCGGCCTGCTTGGCGAGCCGCCGGAGGCGGCGGGTTGCGGCGTGGCGGTCCATCCGGGTGCCGCGGCTGCTGAGCAGGATGGACCCGCCGGCACGGGAGCCTATCGCTCGGTCGATGGCCCGGCCGACTGCTGGCGGCAGGGGGACCAGGACGACCTTGGTGCCTTTGCCGCAGACGCGCAGGACCCGGTGGCCGTGCTCGTCGCCGAGATCGCCGATGTCCGCGCCGGTGGCTTCGAAGATCCGCAGGCCCAGCAGGCCGAGTATGGCGACCAGGGCGAAGTCGTTGTCGTTGGCGGATTCGCGGGCGGCGGTGAGCAGGGCCTCGAACTGCAGGTGGGTGAACCCCAGCGTCGGTGATTCGGCGGGGACTGCGGGGCGGCGGACGTGCTCGGCCGGGGAGTGCTCCAGGACGCCGTCGATGACGCAGGTCCGGTAGAACCCGGCGACCACGGAGAACCGCCGGGACACGGTCGAGGGCCTGAACCGGCGGACCTCCTGCATCCACCGGATGTACAGCTCCAGATGCGGGCGCCGGGCAGCCAGCGGGTCAAGCCCCGCGGCCCGTGCACCAGGTGAGATAGCAGCGCAGGTCAGATTCGGTGTGGTCACGGGAGGTGCCTGTATACCGGGCTAGGTAGGCCGCTGCGGCGAGCCGCAGCTGGTCATCAGGGCCGGACTGAACGGGGAGTAACTCGCTGAAGTGCGTCATGCTTAAGACATTGCGCCATCGGGACGGCTACGGCGAAGCCCGCCAACCGCGCCCAGTGCGGCATGTGCGGACGTCCGCCGCCGGGACATGGGACGGACGGCGCGGCACCCGGCTGTGGCTGCTGTAACCGCAGATCGAGGCCTCGGAGATCATCGCGCGGCATTAGCAAGAGATGCAGGCCGCGTTGATCTTGTCGTCGCGTGGGCCAGGCGACCGGGGCGCCGGTCGGGCGATGTACGGGCCGGAGGTCTGTGGCCGGACACCGTCGGGTCCGGGGACTGGGCCGGTGCGGTACCGCACCGGCCGCGTCACACCCCTTCCAGCCCACACCTGCGAACTCAGCCGACGGCGGCGCCGAACCACTTGGGCAGCTGACTGAGCAGATCTTGCTGGTCTTCACCGACCCACGCCACGTGGCCGTCCGGCCGCAGCAGCACCGCGAGCACGTCCAGTTCCTCGCTGACGTCGACGACGTGGTCGACCCGATCTGCCCAGCCCGCCACCAAGAGTCGGCCGGTCTGGTCGAGCAGCAGCCCGCGGGCGCCGTGCATCAGCTCGTAGAGGCGCCCCCGCTTCAGCCCCACGTCCCGCATCCGCCGGCCGAGCAGTTCATGCCCCTCGCCGAAGTCGTAGCGGACCCCGATCGCGGTGATCTTCTCGATCAGGTATCGGTTCACCTCCTCGAAGTCCATCAGTTCCGACACCAGCCGGCGCACTGCCTGGGGACCCGGCTCGGGGGACAGCAGCTCCATCTGCGCGCGGGTGTTGTCCAGCACGTCGGCGGCCACCGGGTGCCGTTCGGTGTGGTAGCTGTCCAGCAGCGCCTCCGGTGCCCAGCCGTTGACCTCGGCGGCCAGTTTCCAGCCGAGGTTGAACGCGTCCTGGATGCCGAGGTTGAGCCCCTGCCCGCCGGTCGGGGGGTGGATGTGCGCCGCGTCGCCGGCCAGCAGCACCCGGCCGGTCCGGTAGCGCTCGGCCAGCCGGGTGGCGTCGCCGAAGCGGGAGAGCCAGCGCGGTGAGTGCGCGCCGAAGTCGGTGCCGGCGAGATTCCGCACCTGCTGCTTCAGCTCGTCCAGGGTCGGCGGGACCGTGCGGTCCTCGGCCACCCCGTCAGCGGGCGCGACGAGGCGGTACACCCCGTCCCCGAGGGGCACGGCGCCGAACCGCTTGTGGGTCTTGCGGACTTCGGCTATCACGGCGTTCAGCGTGTCCGGCGGTACGGCCACCTCCACCTCGCCCAGCAGCGTCTCGACCCTGGTGGGCTCGCCGGGGAAGCCGACGCCGAGCAGCTTGCGCACCGTGCTGCGGCCGCCGTCGCAGCCGACGAGGTAGCGCGAGCGCAGTTGCGTGCCGTCGGCCAGCTCGACGGTCACCCCGTGCTCGTCCTGGCTCAGCCCGACCAGTTCGCAGCCGCGCCGGATCTCGGCGCCGAGCTCGGTGGCGTGCTCGGTCAGCAGGCGCTCGGTGGTGGTCTGCGGGATGCCGAGGACGTACGGATGTGCGGTGTCCAGCCGCTCCGGCGCGGGCTTGTTGACGCCGGCGAAGAAACCACCGACCGGGTACTGCTGGCCGAGCGCGAGGAACCGCTCCAGCAGACCGCGCTGGTCCATCACCTCGATGCTGCGCGCGTGCAGGCCGAGCGCGCGGACAATCCTGGTCGGCTCCGCGTCCTTCTCCAGCACGAGCGCGTGCACGCCGTGCAGCCGCAACTCGCTGGCCAGCATCGAGCCGGTCGGTCCGCCGCCGACCACGATCACGTCAATCATGAAGACCCCCATTCGACAAGATTGCATTTCGGCCAGCTGCTCCGCGCAGTTCCGCGGCGCGCACACCCGCACCTCCGCGCCGACGTCGGCAAAAGCACACGTACTTTGCGAATCCCTGATTTCCACAGGTTCTGGCCTCGGTCGGAGATTCTGCACCACGACCCGGGTCTTGCCGCAAGGCCCCCAGTGCGCTATATGCTGAGAGTGGCAGGGAGTGGGTGCTCTCCTTGCCTTTTGTTGTCCGTTGTGGATGGACAAGCTCCTCCCGAAGCAGTGACGCGCCACGCACGGCGATGCCGGCGGCCCACAAGGACCCCATGAGCCTGCGGATGCAGCCGCAGAACGAGAGATTCCTCACCCTCTTCCAGCTTGGCCGGCTCGAACGCCGTCGAGAGCGCCGCCACTCTCATGGAGTTTGCCGCCGCGCCGCACGCCCCGAAGCATGGGCCTGGTAACACCCACCACAACACCGTGGTCACACGCAACACCCTCAATTCGGCAGACCCGGACCGCGCTGGGCGTGGCTCCGACTGCCGATGGTGTCAGGCGGCGTGTGGTGCGATTTGCACGATGAGATCGGCGTCGAGGGCTGCGCTGATCCGTTCCAGCAGGGGGATCGTGGGCACCACCCCGCCAGCTTCCAGGCGGGAGAGGGCGGGCTGGGTCATGCCCGCGCGGGCAGCGAGTTCGACCTGGGACAGTCCCAGGGCCAGGCGGCGTTCGCGGACTGCCTGGCCGATCAGGAATGCGCGGCGGGCTTCGGCGTATCCCTCGCGGTAGTCGTCGCTGTCACGGCGCTGGGCGGCGAGTTCCTCGTAGGAGGAGTGTTCTGCGGTCATGTCAGTTCACCTCCCGGTCGAATAGCTTATGAGCGGTGCCGTGTTCGGCCTCGCAGGTCTTCTGGGCTCGCAAGGCACGGGCTACCTCGGCGGTCTCGGCGCTGCGCGTCTTGCGGAACACCGTCAGTAAGATCACCCGCCGGCCCGGTGCCAGCCAGTAGGTGACCCGGGTCTGCTGGCGTAACAGATGGAACCTCAGCTCCCTGACCTTCCCGCCCAGGTGGCGGGTGTAAGGCTCGCCGAGATCTTCGGCGTGCTCGGCGAGCAGGCCGACGAGGAAGTCGACGCGGCCGAAGTCGCGGTCACTCAGCCTGGCCAGCCAGGACCGCACTTCCGGCTCGATCTCAACCTCGTACAGGCCAGCCATGTATCTGATGCTATATGCATCGGCTGCTATAGACAAGCTATGCGGTCAGGTGCCGGAAGCCATGTAGGCGGCGAGGATGTAGTTGGGGTGGCGGTCGAGGTTCTTGCGGGCACGGTCATAGCGCATGGTGGTGCGCGGGTCGGCGTGACGGGCAGCGATCTGGACATCGCGCAGGTCCACGCCCGCGTCCAGCATGGTCGTCACGAAGGTGTGCCGGAGCATGTGCGGGTGCGGCCGGGTGATCCGCACCCCAGCCTGCTGTGCCAGATGCCGCAGGCGCCGGGTAGCCGCATGCCGGTCCATCCGCACGCCGCGGCCGTTCAGCAGGATCGGCCCGCCATCCCGGCCGCCCACGGCCCGGTCGATGGCCCGGCTGACCGCTGGTGGCAGCGGGACAAGGACAACCTTGCTCCCCTTACCGCAAACCCGCAGCACCCGGTGGCCATGTTCTTCCCCGAGATCGGCGATGTCCGCGCCGGTGGCCTCGAAGATCCGCAAGCCGAGCAACCCGAGCATCGCCACCAGGGCGAAGTCGTACAGGTTCGGTGACTGGCGGGCTGCCGTGAGCAGGGCCTCGAACTGCAGGTGGGTGAACCCCAGGTCGGTGACTCGGCAGGTACTACTGGGCGGCGGACATGTTCGGCGGGTGAATGCTCCAGCACGCCGTCAATGACGCAGGTCCGGTAGAACCCCGCCGTCGCCGAGAAGCGCCGCGAGACGGTGGAGGGCTTGAACCGGCGGATCTCCTGCATCCACCGGATGTACAGCTCCAGGTGCGGGCGCCGCGCGGCTAACGGATCCTGACCGCGCTCGGTGCACCAGGCCAGGAAGCAGCGCAGGTCGGATTCGGTGTACTCGCGGGAGGAGCCCTTGAAACGGGCGAGGTAGGCAGCCACGGCCAGCCGCAGCTGGTCAGTGATCGGCACCAGACGATCGGACGGGACGGACGCCAGTTCGGTGAAGTTCATCATGCCCAGACACTGCGCCTGCTCCCGACTACCGCGAAGCCCGCGAACGTACCGGCCGCGGCAGATGAGGACGACGCCGGTCGTCACCGCGATTTCCATCGCGACAGGGCCCGGCTCTACAGTGGCCGCCTGTGCCCGCAGCAGCTGGTCGTGGAGTTCCTGTTTCCATTCATTGCGCTCATAGGACCCGGCCGTCTGGGTCGAGAACCGCGGGGACGCCATGGTCGCCTCCGGCTCTGCCGGGCCCACTGCCAGCGACGACGGCCCGTGGATCTTGCGGCCAAACATGGTGTCGCCCGCATCTGGTAAAGGATCGGCCCCGCAGGCTGATCATGTCCGCTGCCCTAACTCGGATGCACGGAAGCCCTATTTCTCGCTATGGGTCTGGGGACATGCGGGCGGTACAAATGACGCTTACAGGTGGTCACCAACTTAGATCGGGCGTCGCCGACTGGTTGCGGAATCGTACAGCCATTCAGGAGCAAGATCGGTTATCACAGCCACCGCCTGGGCTGCGGTCCACTTAGGGGAGCCCTTAGCGACGTAGTGTGCGATCGCATCCGGCTGGAGCTGGGACAGGAAACGCGCACGCGTCTGGACTATATCTGCCTTAGCGTCCGCGAGCTCCTCGCACAGCGAGCGGAACTCTTCGCTATCACCGAGTACGGCCATGTCGAGCTTTTCCGCCAGGTCAACCGCTTTCGCTGCGGTTCTCCGCAGGCGATCGCTTGTCCTTAGTTTCTCTCGCCCTACAAGCCAGCCACCCAGAATGGTCAGCACCACGGCGGCGACGAGCGCAATAAGATTCGCCCAAGTCGGGCTGATCCACTGGGAAGGCGCGTGCTGGGCCATATCGATGGCAGCATGCAAAGCACCGAATAGCCAGAGTGCGATCGAGGCCTTGTAGATTGTGGAAACTGCTGTCCGATGATCAACGTTCCATCTACCGCGCGCGGGCCGGAACCACGGTCGTGGGCGGTTCGCGAACGCGCCATCTGGGATGCCAAGATTCCGCTCGATGGCCGCCGCGAGCCACAAGAGTGTCGTAAAGCTGATCATTTCGCGTGTTGTATGTCACCAGACCAATCGTGACAACCAGACCGAACAACGAGAAAGCGAGCGTGAGCATGGTGGCATTGCCACGCGCGAGGATTGGTGCGGCGACCCCAGCTGCGAGTGGGAGGAACGCTAGCAGCTTGAACCGGATATCAGTGAGCATACGAAAATTGCTCGACACTTCCCCGTACTCCACAAGAAGCGCATCGCGACGGTTGCTGGGCATAATACCGACCTTCCTTCTACACCATAGACATCAGCCGCGGCTCGAGTAAGTACCCAACGGCCCATACGCCGCGGTGCTAATAGCAGCATCCCGCGGCGCTTGATCCATGTCACGTCGGCGGGCTACGACAGCAGGTCGGGGACTGACCCGCTGAACTCGATCAGCATGCTCAGGCGCATCGCTGTCGGGGTAGCGCCCAGCAATCGCCTGATGTGGGTACCGCCCCCCCGGCGAGGCGCACGCCTCGCGGCAGATGAGTGCAAACGCAGTCGCACTGACGGCGACCGGCATCGGGCCGATGAGTAACCGCAGAACTGTCAGCCCAGCGCAGACCGCCAAAGCGAGTGCTCTCGTGCTGAGATGTCCCCATGGCAGGCAATCGCCTTGCGGATCGAGAGACCGTCCTGAAAGCCGTGTCCGCCGCGCTCAGCGACGTCCTATCCAAGGATCAGGTTTTGCTTGCTCTTCACGCTCACGAGCTGGCGCTCGTGCATCGCTTCGGGGTCTACCTCGAGGCGCGCCTACAGCCGGTCCTGAGGCGGTACGGGCTCACCGTTGACCTTGACTATGACCGGCACGGGGATCTGCGCAAGCTGCTGCCCGCGCGGCCGGATCGAGATGACGAGAGGAGGTTCAGGCCTGACTTGATCGTCCACCGCCGCGGAGATGACATGCACAACCTCCTCGTCGTGGAGTGGAAGAAGAACGCCAGCGGCCCGATCCTCAAACGCCTCGAAAAGCGCATTCGATCACTCCTCGTGAGCGAAGACAACCATCCTAGCTACGGTTACGAGCTGGGCGTACTGGCCGACAGCAGCAATGACGGCGTCCGATGGCGTGCCTTCGATATCGGCGGCTCCGTCGACGACTGGCAACATCTGGGGTGAGCTCTCACGCGCCCTCACCCAGCCTCTTGCTGCTGTGACGGAAACCGTTTGACGGTTTTCACGCGAGCGGTCAAGGCTGTCGCCATGACCAGCCGCATCTCGCACATCTCGGTCGACGCCGCCAACGCTTACGCGCAGTCGGTCTTCTGGTCGCAGGTTCTGGACTTCGTTGAAGATCCTGACGATCCGAACGAGCCGGGACACCAGGAATGCCTGATCACCTCGCGCGACCGGCGCCAGCTCTTGCTCTTCATCACGGTTCCAGACGATAAGCAGCTGAAGAACCGGGTGCACCTCGACCTGCGCCCAGTGGACCGCACCCGTGAGCAGGAGGTCGACCGGCTCCTCGCGCTGGGAGCGTCGCACCTCGCCGACCATCGACGGCCCGATGGCAGCGGCTGGATCACGCTGGCCGACCCCGAGGGCAACGAGTTCTGCATCCTGTCAAAGGACCCGGCCGGCTCGGGAGCGACCACTTGACGACAGTGATGGTCGCGTCGCTCAGGAATCCAGCTGCTGCCCGACACGCTGGCAGCTGCCCGCCCGCTCGCAGCGCGGCAGAACCGGACGTTTCGTGGTGAGACGGCTATGAATAACCATGCATGCACCAGCCTGGACGCCGGACAGGTCATCCGCTGGACGTCATTGCATCGGTGGACCGCGGTCTGCCTGCTCGCCTACATCTACCTCGCGGTCACCGTCGCCGTGCAACGCCAGCAAGACACCGGCTCAGGCCTGGACGCCGGACTGATCCCGATCACCGTCACAGAACTGCTGCGGCTCCTGCGCGACACCGTCATCCCACCAACTCCGGCGCGACCGCCCCCACCGGCTGCACTGGTCCACCGGGCGGCGCCGCCACCAGCACCGCGCCCGCCAAGCCCACCAACGCTGGAACACCTATGCCGAGACAACACCATGGTCACAACGAACTACAGCCGCCATATCAGCGCAGAAGGTGATTTCCCGCCATTCCCCAGTACGACGGATGGTCTCGGTACTGTGAACCGCCGGTGTCGCTTTCCTCGGCGCGTAGGTGACACAATCAGGCCAGCGATGCGTGGGAGGGGCCGAGGTCCTCGGTCGATCGACTGCACAGCCTCGCCTTCCCGGCCGACCCTGCGCCCCCAGGAGAGATTGAGGAGGTGCCACCGATGGGTGATCCGCCGCATGAGGCACAAGCTGGCGTGGTAGGGGCTGGATCGCCCCAAACTCCGTGTCCGGACGACGGGCGTTTCTACTGCCCCCAATGCCACGACCTTACCGACCAGGTCTGTGAAGCTCGTCGTGAAATCTGCCGGGCAGTAGTAACGCTGTTTGGGAGACGGCCTCCCAGGGATGACGAGAAACGCAGAATTGCAATCGAATGCGCGAAATGCAATCCGCCTACGACCGTTGAGTTCAGCGTCTCGGTTGACGACTGCGGGGCCCTGGGAGCAGGAGTTCCAGATGCCGACCGGTAGGGTGGTGACGCCGGTCGAGAAGGCCTACATCACGTCCATTCAGGACGCGGCGAGCCCGTCCAAGCAACTCGAACTCATCGAGAAGCGGGCCACATGGGTCTTCGGTGCCGTGGGCACGGTAGGGGTAGCACTCACCGGGTTCACGGTTCTCGCCGGATCGCCCACGATCATCGACGTCCTGCCCTGGCTAGGTTTCCTGATCGTCGGGCTGACCCTTGTTGCTGTGATTCTCGCTGCATGGACCCTGATGATCAAGGCCGAAACGCTCAATCCAAACGACATTGGCCAAGTTGAGGGCTACTTCAAGCGGCGAGTAGTCTGGCGAACCCGATTCATTCGGCTGGCGATCATCGCCCTCACTGTCGCCATCCTCTTGGGGGGTGTCGGAGCCTTCTTCGCTGCTGCTGGCCGCAACCCGTCGAGTATTTCCCTGGAGTGGCAGCAAAGCACGAGCGGGCCAACCCTCAGTCTGTCGGTTGCGATCGGGGACGTCAGTCCAGACCACACGGTGTCAGCGGTGCTGACCGCGGGGGGCGGTACGGTGCCTTCCGCAGAGCTGTACTCGGCACGAGCCCAGCCGGACAAGGCCCGATCGGTCTCGATACAGGCAGATGTTGCCGTACCTCCAGGCCGCACCTACGCCACCCTCGTCCTATCCGAGATCAGCGGCAGACACGTCACCCAGATCGACCGCCTCTCGGTGCCTATCCGAACGCCGTCGCAAGCTGCAACGCCAGCGGCATCCGCGGACTACATCGTGTCAGCGGCCGCCGCTTCGCTCACAGACCTCTGGCGCTCCCAGCTCTCCGCGGAAGGGGTGCGCCAGATCGCGCCGCCTCGGATGATCCCCTTCGACTCTCGAACCGGACAATACCCTCCGCTCTGCAACCGCGTCCTCCACATCGACGTTGTCGCCAACAACGCCTTCTACTGTCCGCAGGCCAACTACATCGCCTGGGATCGCGCATTGATGTCCCAGCTCTACCCCGCCTACGGCCCGTACGCCGTGGCCGCTGTGATCGCCCACGAATGGGGCCACTGGGTTCAAGCGACGATCGGGAGGAGCACGCATGGACATCTCACGGAGTTGCAAGATGATTGCTTCGCAGGTGTATGGGGGAACTTCGCGGAGTCCGGCGGCGCGCCGACGCTGCATATTCAGAGGGCCGATCGAGCCGACGCCCTAGTGGCGCTTGCGTGGTACCGGAGTCTGCCGGAAACACCCAGTGACCAGAGTGATGAACGCAACGCGCGCTTCGTTGCCTTCCTAGCCGGAGCGAATAACGGGCTGACCGCGTGTCGCAAGTACGGAGCACTGAAACCGACTGCCGATGACCCTGGCTCAGCCACCGGCTAGAGGGCTTGACTCGTTGATGGTGTTATTGGTGAGTCAAGTTTAGTGACGGCGGGTTGTTTGTAGCTGTGGGCGGCGTAACGGTATGACGCCCAGCTGATACTCGCCGGTGAGTGTGAGCGGGGCTTCAGAAGGCACGCCGCCGATGCCTTGGCCGGAGCGCTGACAGGCGCCACCGAGAGCCTAACTGGAGTAGCAAGGACTGACACACCAAGCACTGACATGCCGGACCGGGACCTACCGCTTCGTGACTGACGGTGACAATTGGACGAGCGTCCTGCACGCGATATCCGCCTAACGCGCGGATTGGCAGTTCGCGAGGCCTGGCTGGCAACGTGGTCCTAATGGATCGATATGTGCGGCTACGATCAGCTGCTGCGGTGCTCCGGAGTGGTGGCGCCGGGGTTGGGGCCAGCCAGGGGGACAGCGCCTGCGCGCTGCGGGGGCTGATGGCGGTCTGGTCATCGGCGGTCAGGCTGTCATCGGCGTCCAGGGCCACGCTCTGCAACGACTGTCCGTCGGGCTGCCGTGGTCGGAGGCATCGGCGATCTCGATTGGGCAGCTGTCGGGGCCCCGGTGCCCGGCCTGGACCTGACTACACCTCTGGTGAACGCGCTGTCGGCGGCATGACCGGACGTTCGTAAGTAGCTGAAGGGCTAATCGCTTCAGACAGGTCAGCGCGCTGCCTTGCCTGGTGACCAAGGCATCATCTGGCGACCAAGCGATGAACGGGTCCGCGGCCTCGTCGACGGCGATGAGGCGGTTAGTATGCGGACTCCCGTCGGCCACTCAAATGAGGGTAGTCTCTCTTTATCGAAACTGACCAATTAATTCACGTCGATCCATGGCGTGAATTCTATCTGCCATCTCGAGGCCGTTCTAGATAGGCTTGCAGACGTCTCTGATACGAGATGCGAACGGAGAGACCTATGGCGGACCTAGAGCTGTTGTTGATGCGGCATGGGGCCGGGATCAAGCCAGGTCAAGATCCCGCGAAGGAGCCGAGCGGGCCAGATGGTGTGCTGACAGCGGCAGGGTACCGCGATGCTCAGGCAGTCGGGCACTACCTAGCTGAGACGTTGACGTCGTCGTTCTCTAATGGCTGCCAGGTAGCTGTCGTGTATGCGCTCCCACCGCCAGATCTCGCTCAGGGGACACAGCGTGGAGGTTGGCGTTGGCTGCAACGAAAGCCGACGTTGTCTGCTTCCGGTGAGCCGGAGGCGACAGCGAGAGTGGTGGCCCGGTATCTAGCGGAGGCCGGGATTCGCCTCACGGGCCCGGAACCTTGGTCGGCGACGCTGCCCAGCCCGGTGCGCGCCCTGACGGACGAGTCACGGACGCAGATCAAACGTGCCGCAAAGGGATTGTCCACTGCGGATCTATCGGTCGAGCGCGGCCTTGTTCTGGTCGTTGCGAACTCACCGCAGATCGACTGGGTCGCTGAGGAGCTCCTGGCAAAGTCCGTCGCGATCGGCCGAGGCGAGGTGATCGGCATCAGCCAGCGCCATCGCCGGCGGCGGTGGTCTGTTCGCGAGTCCCGGGACCTGTTGTGGACCATCGGGCCGAGTGAAGCGTCAGCAATCACGGACCTGCGGGACAAAATCCGCTCGAAGATGGATACCGCGAAGTTCTTGGGTGCTTTCATTACCGCGCTGGTCGCGTTCGTGCTGGGCAAGCGGTTTGACGCGCACACCGGCATCGCTTTGAACGCAGGACTCTTGAACGTTCAAGGCATATTGTGGCTGGTCACCATCGTTGGCCTCGGGCTCGCCGCGTTGCTCTGCTTCGCCGCCGTGGCTTACTACGACGGACTGCTCATGCCGGTTCGGTTCTGGGAATCGTCCGCACGCCGCTCGTGGTTGCGGCTACAAATCTTCTCGAGTGCCTGGGGGCTCGTAAGGCGCCCGCCCTCGTCCGCAGCCTGGATACTCCAGCAGAACATGGTACGCGTCTGGAACCGGCTGGTCGTTACGGCCATGATCATGCTTGGGCTTGCTCTGTCGGCATTCTCCATACTGATCGTGGTGAAGCCAAGGAACTACGGCGACCTCGGTCGGCCCGTCGCTGCCATCATCGTGTTCGGCGTGTTGGTGTACGGGTACCTCGTCCTGGCTCGCCCTCAGATCGGTACTCAGGACTGAGCATTCCCATCCCAACCTCGAAACTCCTAGCAACCAACCAGTTGTCAGATGACCTGAGTGCGCCAGATGAGCGCGCCACATGCAATGGCTGGAGCCGCTTCGGCGCCGTCGGGGCACACAACAGCCGGATCCATGCTCACTCCAGGATGCCATGCCATGTCTGGTTCAACGCCAGGTGATGATAAGGAGGAGGACCCAGACGACGGCGGCGAGCACGGGCAAGGAGTACGTGACGACCGGAAGCGAGGAGACGCCACGCTTTCGCCATTGCTCCCGCGCCTTCCGATATTCGGGAAGGTGTTCACGCATCCGGACGCTCACAAGCCGGTAGTACTGAAGGTGGCGGTGTCCGACGTACCCCCACCCGAGCGTTAACAGCAGGCCGAATGCAGCGATCACCCGAGCGGCCAGCGTTGGCCGATCAGATCCGGGTGCCTGACCCACGCTCAACATGCTGGCGTAAGAAACGACCAGCAGCGACTCCGCGACAAGGAAGAGGTTACCGCGCTGAAACAGCATCGTGTCGAGATGTAGCCCGTGCTGCCACAGCCGGCCCGCCTCATCCGGCGTGAGCTTATCGGTGTCGGCTGGACCCCGATTGTGTGAATCCTCCATGCGTCCGCACTCCATCCTTCATCGGCGTTCAGTACCCCAGCTGCGACTGCTGTCGCTGCCGCGGCGTTTCCATTGAGGCTCGCCAGTCTCATGGTTCCTGATGCGTTCAAGGATGAGAATGACTTTGGCCGCCGGTCAACGACAGCGCACTCAACCCCGGCATGAGCAAGTGTCGGAAGCTCGCCGGTCATCCAGATCTGCGCGCAGCGCGGGTCATGCCGTCACGCTCCGCTCCGGGTGCATATCGAAGCCTCTTCGCGCGTCTGCTACCAGAGTGTCGACCACGCTCTGCGATCGGCGTCGGCCTGCTCGCGCTTTTCTTGTTCTCCGACGTCGGCGCCGACGACGCCCCTACCCGGCTGATCGCAGGATCGCATCTGTTCGTCCCGCCCATCCTGGCTCCGGCAGGAGAGAATGGCATGGCCGGCGGGGATGTCGCTGCCAGGCTGCGCCCCTCGGTGCTGTGCCGGCGGGCAGCGGAGGCGACCGGCCGGGCCGGCGATGCCTGCCTGTGCCATCGGTTCATCGTTCACACTGCGACCTGGCCGCACCGGGGCAGCATGCCCCGGATGATGGCCCAGCCCGGTATCGAGGTGCCGGACGGCTTCGCCGTCACCGGGTCAGACCCGTCCCCGGTAGCACGGGCGATAGCCAGCGGCCTGGCATTGGCGAGCTGAGCCCGCGCTGCGCACCCCAGCCGGTAGGCGGCAGAAGCGGCGTTACGACCAGAACTCATCCCCAGCGTAGAGGTCACCTGGCTGAAGCCAGACCTCGGTCACCTTGCCATCGCGGACGTGGGAGACCTGGACGGTGTGGTCTTCCAGCCGCCGGCCGGCCCGTTCGGCGCGGGCCGTGAACAGCGCGACAGCGTGCTCGTCGTTGGCGATGACATCGTGCATCTCCAGACGGAGTGTGCCGCCCGTGAGTTCGAAGGCCCGGCCAAAGAACTCGAGCACCTCAGCCACGCCCTCGTAGTCCCCGGCCATGGGGCTCCGGCCGGGGAAGTGGTAGCGGATGTCTTCCGCGAAGTACTGGCGCTGCAACGCTTCGAGGTCGCCCCGGCCGAAGGCCGCGAAGGCTTCCCGCACCAGGTCCTCATTTGGATGTGCCACGTTGATACCCCCTTGTATCGACGGGATCGCACCATCGTCATGGCCCGCCAATCGGCCGTCAAGGGCCAGCACGAACCAGGCCGGGCGGCATCGCCGAGCCGCCGCATGCAGGCGACGTCAGGCGGAGCTGGGAGTACTGCCGGTCGAGGCTCAGCAGGCCGGGACGAGATACGGCACATGAGGCACGGGACACGGGCGTTGGCTGGCCTGCGCGGTCATGTCGCCAAGCGCCAGGGCGATCCCGGGGCACCCGTCCTCACCAGCGGCAAGCGGCCGGGAATCCATCCAGATAACGATCTACGGCTGTACCAGGCGCTGATGAGCGGGCGAACATTATCTCGCCCAGAGGTCGGGAATGAGGACGGCTCGTTCGATCGGTACTGGCCGCACACGGCTGTCGCCGGGCAGAATCCTCGCGAGCAGGTCAGGCGAAATCCAGTCTTGACGGCGTCTAAGCAGGTTCTTTGCGGGCAGCGTGTTTAGGGCTTCCCTGTCGATCGGTTCATCGCTCCATTGGTGGTACAGGCCCGTCCCGGCCAGGTACGCGCTGGCCAACTGCTGGTGGACGAGGTCCAGGTAGGGCTGTCCGTACCAACTCCACCAGACGGGATACGGCGGCAGGCCCTTCCATCCGTCGTGTCTGAGGGGCGAGACAGCCCACTCGCTGTTGCCATCGGACCACATGCTGCGACCGTTCCAAATATGACCTCGCGTGACCTCCGCTGAGGCGAAGAAGGCGTGGAGATTTTCCGCCAGAGCGATGAACAGGCGTCGGAACGCATCTCGCCACAAGATCTCCGCCAGCGGCCGGCGGTGGACCTCAAGACTCATTTTCCAAACTGCGTGCGGCGTGCTCTCCCGTGCTCCCGCATATAGCGCGCCGCCAAGACAGGGAGGGCTCGCGGAGAAGAAGAGCATGGCGCCGGCGGCACGCCACGCGCTCGCGAATCCCACATCGCCTGTATCGGCCAATTTGTGTTGCAGCGGCTCGAACTCGCCATATCGACGTGGTAGTGCTTCGGGCAATAGCTGGCGGCAGAGCCTGACGTACTCCGCGCCTACGTCGGCGACCAGCGAGACCGACGACACGTACCAGTTGAGTTCGACCACGTCGGCACGCTCAACACGGGACGGCTCCGCCACCTGGCGCGTCGCGCCCCGGGTCCAGACCTCGTCGGCCTGCCGGTCCAGCACGGCGCCGCCGAACTCTTGCGCGAGCCGACGGGCGAATCTGCGCGCGAACGGCCTGCCGGCTTCTGCCGAACCTTCGACCATCACGTAATACACGTGCGACACGCCCAGAACAGCGGCCATGACATCGTGGGGCACGTCCTCGGCCTCGACACGGAACGGGCCGTCCACTGTGAAGCAGTAGAGCCGCTTCGCTCCGCGGACAACCGGGATCGAGCAGGAGCCCGCGGACGAATCGGACGCGAGACCCCTGATCGACAAGATCAAGCCGCTCAACTGCCGGGCATCTGGCGTCCGGGGCAAATAGACGTCGAGGTCATACGACACGGCGAGATCGTTCCAGGACGGCAGGCGCGATGTCCAGCACGCCGATCTTCGGCATCTGCGGATCACCGGCATCCCCGATGAGAGCGCGCCCGCTCATCGGCATGAGCGGTCGGCATCGGCCACCTGGCTTCTGTTTTGAAGGCAACAGGTGATCAGGTGACCTGATCGACACGGCCCAGGCGGCTGGAGCGGTGGCCGGGTCGCGGCGGACTAGGACGGGCTGTGCTTCACTGGTGACCATGCGGGCTGTCATCTGCGTCATCGCAGTCGTGGCGCTGCTGACGCCCGGGGCGGGCTTGTCAGGTCCCAGGCCAGGGGTGGTGCCAGAGGAGCACTGGTAACAGAGCTTGATCATGTCCATTGCGTGCCCAGGTGGCGATAAGTCTGGGCGTTCGTGCAGGTCACGGCGGTTCCGCCGGGTGTCTGTAAAACCGTCGGCTTAGCCTACGTTGGTTCGAACCCAACACCTGCCACCACCTGCGGAAATAGCCTCTGGCCTGCATCTATGCGGTCAGGGGTTGATCTTGTCCGGGTCCGATGGCGTACGGCTGAAACCGGGGCTTTGCGGTTGCTCGTGGTTGAGTGGTGGTTGAGCGCGACGCCCTTGCGGCAGCTCCGGCGGACGCAATCGCCTCCCATACGCGGCTCCCTCCAGCTGGCGTCCGCTGTACAGCGAAGGCGGCTGTTCCAGCACCGGGATCGGCATGCCGGGCGAACGCCTGATGTGCCACCGGCCACGACACGTGCTGCCACCGGCTCGCCTCGGCCAGCTAGCACAGTAGCCATACTGCAGCACGATCACGGCTAAACTCAAAGAGCCCGTTTCGTGACCTTCGCCAGCCATCCCATCCAATACCCTGGATGCCTTATCATCATGGCCCGCTCAGTACGGTGAGTGGGCTGAGACGGTTCGATAGCACTTTATCCGTAATAGTGACTTGTCGAGGTCAAAGTGGCACACTCTATGACAATTCCATCAGTGGGTCGGATATTCATCGTCGGGTTAGCCGTTATCGCCGCTGTGCTGGTGGCCGGTTCTGGCCTGGCGCAAGCTGAGAGTCCACCGCCGCTCGTCGTGACTCCGACCCACGTCATTCCAGGGGGAGTAATTCGAGTCTCGGGCAGCGACTGCAGGCCGCCGACAACAGGCCCGGGCGGCGGGTCCGGGCCCCCGCAAGTCGTGCTCGACGCTCCCAGGAAGGTAGTGGTCCAGGGTCGTCATGCCCCTCAGCCAGCGGTTTATGGACTCTTGTGCTTCACGTCCCCGCAGATGAGCGACCGGGCGTCTACAAGCTGACCGCATCCTGCATTAGCTTTGCGCTTAACGGTTCAGTCACGCCCTTTGATTACCGGCCGGTTCCGGTCGTTGTCAGACCGCGATCTGCCGCCCCCAAGGGCCAGCCTGCAGAGCACCATAATCAAGCGACGCCACGGGCAGCCGGTGCCTCCCGGCTTCCGGAACTCAGCCGAGTTCTACCCGGGCCCGGTCAAGTCACCTTCACTGTCGCGTCGGTCTTCAAGAGCCTGGGCCTGGCTTTGTTCTTGGTAATGCTTGTCGGGTTCCCGGCCGAGATCTTCAATCGGACGCTGGAAGAAAACTACGCAGAGGTGCGGCGCTGGTTCCGGTGGCTAGGACCGCGGAACCGGCCGGCCAGTGGCTTGCGCGTGCCGCCATGGGCGCAGTTAACAGCTTTCTCGCTTATAGCGGCAGCGCTATCCACATTGGTAGACCCGGAAATCATACATCGTGAAGCCGGTTGGACAGGTAAGGGCCTCCTGCTATTGATTGGATTCGTGGTCGCGATTCCGCTGACAACGCTAGTATATGCCGTGCCGGGGGAAAGCTACGCGCGCAGGATCTCGGGAGAAAGAGCCCAGTTCCGGGCACTGCCGCTTGCCCTGGTGATAGCCGTGGTATTCGTGGTCGTATCGCAGGTCGGCCACTTTCTGCCCGGATACGTGTACGGCCTGGTAGCTGGCTATGGCGTCGTCGAAGTGCGGAAGCTGACGGCTGCATATGAGGGGCGCGCGGTGCTCATAGGGTCCGCGTTCGTGCTCGTACTCAGCCTCCTGGCGTGGATTGTCTGGGAGCCGATACGTGTCGCAGTGGACAAGGGACATGCGTCGTGGCTAATGCTGGCGCTTGATAGCACCCTGTCTATAGTCGTTATCCTGGGCCTTGAAGCGATTGTCTTTGGCTTGTTGCCGATGAAGTTTCTAGACGGCGGCCGGCTTCGCCGTTGGAACCTCTGGGCGTGGGGGGTGACCTATGCCACCGGGGTGTTCTTCTTCGTGTTCCTGCTTGTGCTAGACACCCAGCCGCTGGCCAATACAGCGCAGCATCTCCATGCTGTCGTCACCGTGATCACCCTGTTCGGTGCCTTTGCGGTCTTCTCTATCGCGTTCTGGGCCTACTTCCGTTACCGCCCCGATACGGCAGGCGAGACCGGCGATGAACAACTTGATGCCGAGCCCGCGGCAGACCAGCCCGCCCCGGCCGCGGCAGACCAGCCCGCCCCGGCCGCGGCAGACCAGCCCGCCGCGGCCGCGGCAGACCAGCCTGCCGAGCTCTCCGGGTTCGAGGGAGTTGGGACTACGGACATTGCTTGATGCCCGAGCCGCGGCGACAAGCGGATATCGCTGCCTGCAGTTGTGCGTGCCGAAAACCTCGTCCACGTCATGCGACCAGGCGATATTCGTTGATCAGGCCACCGACGCGAGCGTGTCTTCGGACGCGGTACTGCTCAAGGTCGACCGGTTCGGGTAGCGGTTTCAGCGGCGCGGCTGCGTGCAGGGAGCGGTGCGGCCGGTGCTGATTGTGGTGAGTTTCGTACTCGCGCAGGATCCGCCGCAGATGGGCCTGGTTCCAGGCGAGGGTGCGGTCCAGGAGCTCGCGTCGGCATCCGCCGATCCAGCGTTCGGCGATCGCGTTCATGCCGGGCGT
>Ga0099828_10000584_pt1 | contig 22636 bp, 19 predicted proteins | sample CZO8metaG_2_FD_79338 | JGI IMG/M metagenome (GOLD analysis project Ga0099828, IMG submission 79338) | Vadose zone soil microbial communities from the Eel River Critical Zone Observatory, Northern California, USA - CZOApr15con2H1.8 metaG | ecosystem: Environmental > Terrestrial > Soil > Vadose... | reverse complement strand
TTGGCGTCGACACCGCCGGTCAACACTTTGCCGGAAGCGGGCACCACCGTGTTATAGGCGCGCGCCAGACGCGTAATGGAATCCAGCAGTCAGAGCTTTCTTAAATCCAAAGGAGGCAAGCGCGGCTTAGCAGGGTGATGAAAAACTCGTTTTTCATCACCCTGCTACTGCTAACGCAATATGAATACGTTTCATCAATGTTTCTCCTGCAAAGGTTTCAAGTTTAAACCTTACGATACCCCATCAATGCTTGTCCTTGTTATTCTCCAGCGTTTCTATCAAGGCGATCTGCAGCCGCGAATGCAGCTTGATGAACCATTGCCAGAGCAGCGCGACCAGCCCCGCGGCAACCATGAGCACCAGTATGAGCAATCCGGTGGGGGGCAAGATGCTCGCACTCAGCGCGGAAACAAGGAGCAAGATCCCGGCAATGGCAGCGATTGGAATCACCTCGGAGATAACGCGGCGCGTATGATCGGTATATTGCCCGGCCAATTCCGGGCTCACTCCGAGCTCGGCGAGGAGCATGCTCAAGGCCTTCAGCTTGCGATAGGCCGCGATCAGGAACGGCAGTGAAACAATCAGGGCGCCGCCCCACACCACCGCTTTTTGGACGCGCTCATCGGCGATCCAGGTTGCTATCTTTTCGCCAATACCGTTTATGAAGTAGGCTCCCGCCAAGAAGATGGCCGCGACCAGCGCAAAGTTGATCAGAACCTGCAACAGGATTCGCTGGATGATTTTCGCAATCGCCGCCCGGTCGCCTTGCGGCCGGATGCTCTGCAACCAGGCGGTATAAAGCCCAAACACCCGCGAAACCCGCGCGGGCATGGCATTGGCGACACGGGCGGAAAAGGGGTCTGCAAGCTTGATCAGATATGGAGTAAGCAGGGTAGTGATGGCCGAGACCGCGACCGCGATCGGATACAGGAAGTCGCTCGTCACTTTGAGCGTCAGACCGAGTGAGGCGATAATAAAAGAGAACTCGCCGATCTGCGCCAAACCCATGCCTACACGCATGGAGGTGCGGCCATCGTGTCCGGCGATAAAAGCGCCGAGGCTGCAGGTAACCACCTTGCCGACCACGACCGCTACCGTGATCACGGTAATCGGCACCACATAGACGACAAGCGCCTTGGGGTCTAAGAGCAGGCCGATCGCCACGAAAAAGATCGCGCTGAACATGTCGCGAATCGGATCGATCAGCCGCTCGATGGTGCGGAGCTGACGCGATTCGGCCATCACCGCGCCGATCACAAAGGCGCCCAAAACAATGCTGTATCCCAGCTTGATCACAAGCAGGCAAAAGCCGAAGCAAAGTCCGAGCACGGCCACCAGCAGCATTTCGTTGCTGTTGAACTTCGCGACATAGGCGAGCAGGCGCGGAACCACCAGAATGCCAAGCACCAGCGCAACCACCATGAACAACGACAGCTTGCCCACCGTGGCAAACACGTCTCCGGCGTCGACCGAACCGCTGACCGCAAGGCTGGACAGCAGCGCGATGATGCCGATCGCTAAAATGTCCTCGACGATGAGGATGCCGAAGATCAGTTGCGCAAACCGCTCGCGCTTCATGCCGAGTTCGTCCAGGGCCTTGACGATGATCGTGGTCGACGAGATCGCCAGTATGGCTCCCAGGAACAGCGCATCCATCGACTTCCAGCCGAAGAACCGGCCGATCTCGTAGCCGATCCAGATCATCAGTACGATCTCGGATAATGCGGCCACAAATGCCGTTGCCCCGACCCGGCTGAGCTTGCGCAGGCTGAATTCGAGCCCGAGCGAAAACATCAGAAATACCACCCCAAGTTCGGCGAGCGTCTTGATCGTTTCCTCGTCCTGAATGAGCCCGAAAGGAGGCGTGTGCGGACCGATGATCACGCCTGCGACGATATAACCGAGCACCACCGGCTGCTTGAAGCGGTGGAACAGCACCGTGATGATACCGGCGATTAACATGATCGCCGCTAGATCCTGTATGAACTCGATGGTATGCATTCGGCAAGTCTCCCCAACGATTAATTCTGATCCAGTTTCCGCTAAACCCGGCCTCCCCATGAAGACCCGGAGGTGGGATAATATAATCATAAGCTCGGCGGGCCTGACAAAAAACTTTTGGTGGTCCGATTTGAAAAAATCAGGAGAGTAGCCATGCGGTCCACCGAACGAGGAGTTCTCGCCGCAACCATCCTTGGATCGAGCATGGTGTTCATCGATGCCACGGTCGTGAACGTCATCTTGCCCAGACTCCAAACAACGTTGAACGTTACCGGAGTTCAGATCCAATGGGTAGTTGAGGCCTACTTGCTGTTTCTTTCGGCTTTGATCCTCCTGGGTGGCGCTCTGGGGGATAGGTTCGGCAGAAAGCGGATCTTTCAACTAGGAACCATCCTGTTCGTGATCGCATCGGTTGCTTGTGGACTTTCCCAGACTCTTTTCCAGCTCACCCTTGCGCGATCGGTCCAAGGGATAGGCGGCGCCCTGCTAACGCCTGGAAGCCTAGCCATTATTAACGCGGCATTCCCGGAACAGGAACGCGGCAAGGCGATCGGCACCTGGTCGGGCTTTACGGCGATCACCGCGGCGCTTGGACCGGTTTTAGGAGGCTGGCTCAGTGATTATGCCTCCTGGAGATGGGTGTTCTTTTTGAATTTGCCTTTGGCACTGATCACTTTAGCAACCACGCAAAAATATGTTCCCGAACAATGTGACGAATCCAGGAACATCCCTTTAGATATAAAGGGTGCCGTCACCTCCACGCTCGCGCTGGCCGGAATTACTTTTGGGCTCATCGAATCAGGTCGCCTTGGTTTTCAAAATTTTAGCGTTTGCGCCGCTCTTATCGGCGGCATCCTGCTCTTAGGCCTGTTTATCCGGATCGAATCTCGCAGCGCCGCCCCGATGATGCCGCTTTCGCTGTTTCGTTCGAGAGTCTTCTCGGCGGTGAATCTATTAACGCTTCTTCTGTACGCTGCGCTGGGCGCGGTTTTTTACTTCTTGCCGTTCAACCTCATTCAGGTTCAGGGGTTCAGCGCGACGCAGGCAGGTGCGGCCAATCTGCCGTTTGTGCTTATTTTGTTTTTAATGTCTCGCTGGTCAGGCGGGCTCTACGACCGTTTCGGAGCAAGCGTGCCTCTCACCGTTGGGTCTCTCATTGCTGGAACCGGATTTCTCGTGCTCGGGTACTTGCCCGGACTGCATGCGGATTACTGGACTGCATTTTTTCCCGGCATAATCATTTTGGGAGTGGGAATGGCCGTCTGTATTGCGCCGCTGACGACCGCCGTCCTAGCCGCCGTCCAGGTAGATCACTCGGGGCTGGCTTCCGGGATTAACAATGCCATTGCGCGCATCGCCGGACTGCTGGCCATTGCCACGTTGACTCTTTTCATTGTCTTTTCGTTCCAAAGGAATCTAAGCCAGGCGCTCGAAACAATCGCCATTCCCCCTGAGCTCAGCAGCGAGATTATTCGTAAATCAAACAGGCTGGCGGCGTTAGAGATCCCGGCCGGAACAGATCCACGCCTGAAGCGCATCTTGGAGCGAACCATCGGAGCAGCCTATCTGAAAAGCTTTCAAGAACTCATGGTGATTGCAGCTCTGCTTGCCACAGCAGGCGCATCGACGGCATTCTTTGCGATCAAGGATGGAACCCGGCCAAATAAGAAGAAGGCGTAGGACATGATGGAAGGACGCCATCGGTTGCCGCTTGCGGTAATGTAAGTAGAATATAGGATTTCCTTACTTCCTTAACTTTTGCATAGGGCAAACATGCTCGCTAAAAAGACTGTCAAAAATCAGATTACGCTGCCTAAGAAAATCGCGGAACTTTTTCCCGGTGCTGAATACTTTCAGGTGCGGGTGGAAGACGATCATATTGTTTTAGAGCCGCTTCGTCCTGACCGCGCGGCTCGGGTACGGGAAAAACTCGCTTCCCTCGGGATTGCGCAGACCGATGTCGCCAACGCCGTGACCTGGGTACGGAAGAAGAAGCGTTGAGGGTCGTCCTCGATACTAACGTTCTGGCCTATCCGAAATTTAAACTGATTCATGAAGATATCGAAGCCCTGCTGGGCAGTTATTTGCCTTACGCAGACATTGTGAAGACCCCAGCGGTCGTAGCCGGGCGTCTGCCCCGCTGCCGCGGCCCGGATGACCAAAAATTCCCGGCGCTTGCACAGGCCGGACGCGCTGATGTTTTAGTTACGGGCGATCAGGCGCTGTTGGCGTTAGCGGGACAAACGCGCTTCGCTATTGAGACGCCGGCGCAATTTCGCAAGCGCCGGGAAAAAACCGGGTAAGAAAGAGAAATCTTTACGGGGGCTGTCCACACCCGTTACACCGGCGTATCCGCGCGATTGCCGGCTCGGACCAAGATCCCGTGCAACCTTTTACGTTGGGATAACCCAGGGCCTTTAATCCGATATAAGTATGCGCTGAGCGATACTGCGTTCACCCAGGCTTGTCCGTGACCTCCTGCCCAAAAGTAGAAACGCACATTGCCGGATCGGCACGGGTAGCACACGGCGAAACGGGCGCGGCATCCCGCAGGTCATTCTTCCTGGAATGCCTCCTCGCGCTTCTTGCTGATGACCGGGGCCAACACTGCGACCATGCCCAGCACCGCGAGCGCCAGCATGGTGGCGCTGATGGGGCGCTGCACGAAAACCAACGGATCGCCGCGGGACAGCAGCATGGCGCGACGCAGGTATTCCTCCATCATTGGACCCAGGATGAATCCGAGCAGCATCGGCGCCGGTTCGCAGTCCAGCTTGACGAAGATGTAGCCCAGCAGCCCGAACAGCGCCATGAGGTAGACGTCGAATTCGGTGTTACTCAAGCTGAACACGCCGATGGCGCAGAACACCAGGATGGCCGGAAACAGCAAATGGTACGGCACCATAATTATCCGTACCCATATCCCGATCAACGGCAGATTCAACACGATCAGGAAAAAGTTGCCGATCCACATGGAGACGATGATGCCCCAGAACAGCGCCGGCTGTTCGGTGATCACCCCCGGGCCGGGCTGGATGCCTTGGATGATCATCGCTCCGATCATCAGCGCCATCACCGGGTTGGACGGTATGCCCAAGGTCAGCATCGGGATAAAAGAAGTCTGGGCGCCGGCATTGTTGGCCGATTCGGGGGCGGCCACGCCTTCGATGGCGCCCTTGCCGAACTGCGCCGAGTACTTCGAGACTTTCTTCTCCAGCGAGTAGGCGGCGAAGGAAGCCAGGACGGGGCCGCCGCCGGGCAGGATTCCGAGCGCGGAGCCGAGTACGGTTCCGCGGAGGATGGGCGCCACCATGCGCTTGAAATCCTCCTTGGTCGGCATCAGACTGGAAATTTTCGTCATCATCACCGAGCGGGTTGCCTCGTGTTCCAGATTGCGCACGATTTCGCCGAGACCGAACGTGCCCATGGCGACCACCACAAAGCCGATGCCATCGAACAGCGGCGGCAAGTCAAATGTATAGCGCGCCATGCCGGAGTTCACGTCGGTGCCGACCAGGCCGAGCAGCAGCCCCAGCACGACCATGCCGATCGCGTGCAGCAGCGAGCCGTGGGCCAGCACCACCGACGCGACCAACCCCAGCACCATGAGGGAGAAATAATCGGCCGGGCCGAACTTGAGGGCGACTTCCGCAAGCGGCGGCGCAAATAACGCAAGCAGGAGAGTAGACACGGTGCCGGCGAAAAACGAGCCGATGGCCGCGGTCGCCAGCGCCGCGCCGGCACGGCCCTGGCGCGCCATCTGGTATCCGTCCAGGGCGGTAACCACCGAGGACGTCTCGCCCGGTATATTAACCAGAATGGCGGTGGTGGAACCGCCGTACTGGGCGCCGTAGTAGATGCCCGCCAGCATGATCAGAGCCGACACCGGCGGCAGAACGAACGTCGCCGGCAGTAACATGGCGATGGTGGCCGCCGGCCCCAGCCCGGGCAATACGCCGATCAGGGTGCCCAGGAAAACACCCGCCAGGCAGTAGAGAAGATTGGTCAGAGTAAAGGCGGTTTCCGCACCCAGCCCAAGATGTGCGATGAATTCCATATAGTCCCCCTTTATCCGCCGAACCAGGAACCCAGCAGCGGCAGCGGGACCCCCAAACCTTTTATGAATATCAGCACGCTGAACACGACGAGCACGATGGCGATCGCAATGGAAGGCCACCAGCGGAACTTGATGCTGGCATAGGCGCTCATTATTACCAGCACCAGCAGGGCGATGATGACGCCTGCGCCCCGCACGAGAGCACCGAACAATACCGTGGAGCCCAGAACCAGGGCGGCCCCCCTGTAGGCGAAGGACCCGAGCGGCTCGCCCGGGCGCAGAAATGAACGCGCGATGGCGATCAGGCCGATCAGCACGAGCAGCCCCCCGAGCACGCTTGGGAAATAGGCCGGGCCCATCTTGCTGGCGGTGCCCATGCCGTAATCCCTGCCAATGATGATGGCCGCCAGGCCGACGGTAGCGTAAATGACGCCCGCCCAGAAATCCTTGGGATTGCGAATGTGTGATGTCACGGCTGGATCTCCTGATTTATAAGTTAGTTTTAGCCCGGAAAGTAGCCGCGCCCAGAGAATTCCCAAATTAGATCATGGCACATAGAGTTCGGTCCACGTGATTTCCTGAGCGCCGGAAAAACCGTCGTGGGATGCCGGCGGCGCAGCTACCCGAGACGGTCAAATGTCCCGCGATGATGATCAGTCGGCGTATACGCCATAATAATCTTCTCGAATAATTCTTCTCCACCCGTACCTGACTCGCTTCAGTTTGTATTATTCCACATTCATCGTCAACCGTGGTCTGCCCATCCGATCTTTGTTACGCATGACTCCCCCTCCCCTATCGAATAGTTTTCATCCAAAACCGGAGGCTCGCGTTAAAGCGGGGGCTTTACACTATCGACACTTACTCATCCTTCACACTTGGGTATCGTTCAAGGCCGGCTTCGAACGACGACCCGGGGAAACCGTATCCCAGTATCGCCGTCGGCGAGAGGATCTTGATCTCGGTCGGATATTTCCTGGCATTCGCCTTGGATCGCGGTTACATCATGCCCAGCGCCTTGGGCAGCCACAGCGAGAGTGTCGGCCAATAGGTGACGATAGCAAGGAACGCCAGCATCGTGAACAGCCAGGGCAACACCGCCACAGTCAGCTCGGTGATGCCCATCTTGGTAATGCCGCTGGCCACGTACAAGTTTAGTCCCACCGGCGGATGGCACAGGCCGACCTCCATGTTGACCGTGATCAGGATGCCGAAGTGTATTGGATTGATTCCGAGCTTGATGGCGACCGGGAACAGGATCGGCGCCAGGATCAGGACGATGGACGACGGCTCCATCACGTTGCCCGCGAGCAACAGCAGTACGTTGACGAACAGCAGGAACAGCACGATGCCCAACTCCTTGGCAATGATCCAGTCCGCCATCACCTGCGGGATGTTCTCGTGCGTCATGAGAAAGGAGAACAGCACCGCGTTGGTGATGATGTAAAGCAGCATCGCGCTCATATTGGCCGAGTCGAGCAACACCTTTGGCACGTGCTTGAGCGGCATGTCCTTATAGACGAACACGGCAACGATAAAGGCGTACACCGCGCTCATCGCCGCTGCTTCGGTCGGCGTGAACAAACCGCTGTAGATACCACCCATTACGATCGGGATGAGCAGCAGCCCCCAAACGCTTTTGCGAAATGCGTGCCAGCGTTCGGCCCAGGTCGCCGTCGGCATGCGCGGGTAACCGTGCGTCCAGGCGCGGTAGCAGGTAACGGCACCGAGCATAGTGGCGAGCACGAGACCCGGGATTACGCCAGCCATGAACAGCGCGCCAACGGAGGTGTTGGTCGCTACCGCGTAGATGACCATCACGATGGACGGCGGGATGAGGATGCCGAGCGCCCCCGAGGTCGTGATGACGCCCGCGCCGAAGCGCTTGGGAAAGCCCTGGTTCACCATCGCCGGCAGAATGATGGAGCCGATTGCCACCACCGTCGCCGGGCTCGAGCCCGAGACCGCGGCGAACAGCGCGCACGCCATCACGCCCGCGAGAGCGAGGCCGCCGTGCCAATGCCCGACTATGGACGTCGCGAAGCCGATCATGCGCCGCGCGACGCCGCCGTGAGTGAGGAAGTTGCCGGCGAGGATAAAGAACGGGATCGCCATGATCTCGAACTTCTCGATGCCGGTGAACAGCTTCAACGCCACCGACTCGATCGGCACCTTGGTCATGAGGAACAGGAACGTGAGCACCGTGAGTCCGAGTGAGATCGAAACCGGCATGCCGGTCAACATCAGCGCGATCAGTAACACGAAGATAAATCCGACCTTACCCATCAGCGCGATTGCAAGCAGCGCCGCACCGATCCCAATCAGCCACTTCGCCGCGCGGGCGGGCGGCATCGGTGCGTTCCACGCGGGAGTTTGCGCGGTCATGGTCTGCTCCCGCGCGAAGGGCGTGGTGCCGGAATTGGATTCGAGCCCCTCGACGTGCGCCGGATCGTGGTGCGGCAGCTCACCACCACGGGCAAAGCGCCAGCTTACTTGCAGGAAACGGAAGCACATCAGGCATGAGCCGAGCGGAATGGCCAGATACACCAGCCATATCGGCACCTCGAGATCGGCCGAAACCTGCTGAGTGTGCGCCATTTCCCAGACGAAGTAGGCACCAAGCGTGCCGATGATGCCGGTGAACAAGGCACCCCCGGCGAGCCCGAGCAGCACGCCTTTTCTACGCCAGGCGGGAGGCAGGCGGTTGATCAGCACATCCACGCCGACGTGGATGCCGGTACGTACGCCGTAGGCGGCGCCGAACTTCGCCATCCAGATGAACATGTAGATGCAGAGTTCCTGCGCCCAGCTCACATGGAGAGAGATAAGCCAGTCCTGGACCCCTGGGATGGGCAGTCCCGAGGCATAGCGGTGAGCGACGGCGATGAAGATCACTACCGTCGCCGCCCCCATGAGGAAGGTAACGATCCACTCCTCGAGATGATCGAGTGCTTTCATTCGTGTGACCCCCGGGCGGCCGGCGACAAATGTAAAAAGGGCCGCTGTGGGATACCGCAGTGCCCGAGTGAGAATATTACAGCTTGTTCGGATCGAAACCGGTTTCTTTGTAGATCGCCTCGACCAGCTCCTTGCCGATGCGGCCTTGCTGCTCGCGGTGGACGCGGGCGAGCGCCTTCTTCCATGCGCGCTTCTCATCCGCTGTCAGCGTGATGATCTGGTTCTTGCCGGATTTGCGCATGGCCTCGAGCGCGTCGTCATTCTCCTTTTTCGCGATCTCATTGGCATACGTGGTCGCGTCCCTCATCGCACCCTCCAGGGCGGTGCGGATGTCGGGCGGCAGGCCTTCCCAGAATTTCTTGTTGACGATCACGGCATAACCGATATAGCCGTGGTCCGACAGCGTCACGTGCTTCTGTACCTCATGCATCTTCTGGGTGTAGAGGTTGGACGGCGTATTCTCGGTACCATCTACCACACCCGTTTGCAGTGCCTGATACACCTCGGAGAACGCCATCACCTGCGGGATCGCGCCGAGGGCACGCATCTGGGCATCGAGCACCTTTGATGACTGAATGCGCATCTTCAGGCCCTTGAAGTCATCGGGCTTCTTAAGCGGTTTGTTCGCGGTCATGGCCTTAAAGCCGTTGTCCCAGTAGGCGAGACCGAGGATACCCTTGGAATCGAGCTTCTTCAGCAGGCTCTGGCCGATCGGCCCCTGCGTAACCTTGTGCAGTTCCTGATAGCTGTCGAAGATGTACGGCAAGTCGAACACCTCGAACTCGGGCGCCCCCAGCGGACCGAACTTTGCGAGCGACGGCGCCAGTATCTGTACTGCGCCGAGCTGCAACGCCTGAAGCTCCTCGCCGTCTTTATAGAGTTGGCTGTTGGGATAGACTTCCACTTTGACTCGGCCATTGGTGCGCTGCTCGGCCAGTTCCTTGAACCTCAACGCCCCTTTTCCCTTCGGCGTATCGTTTGTCACCACGTGGCTGAACTTGATCGCGATCGGGTTCTGTGCCGAAGCGGCGCCACTCGACATCGCTAACAGAACAAAATAGATAATGGCAGTGATGCGTTTCCAGAGCTTCATATTTATTTCCTCCTGGGTCGGTTTGGGATCAGAATGACGGGGAAGACCGAGCACGTGCTTGCTGAGACGATCGAGCGTGGCCGACAGTGCCGCATACGGAGTGGCCGTGATCACGTCCGACACCGATTCGGTTTTTTGTATCCAGCACGTTAGGTCGGTATTCGTCGAGTCCATGGTGCCTGGTTCAAAAATCGAGCAGATACTAAAAGAGAAAGATCTCTCGAATCCGCGTTTGAATTTTAACACAAGGCTTGCTGATCACTTTCCCACATCCACTTCCACCGGTGTATCCGTGCGGTTGCCCCACTCGGACCAAGAACCGGCGTAGCCTTTTACGTCAGAGTAGCCCAGCGCTTTTAGCACAATATAAGTATGTGCCGAGCGATGGTGCGTTTGGCAGTGCACAATTATTTGTTTATCCGGGTTGATTCCGTGCGAGGCAAGAATTTGCTTCAATTCCTCAAGTGGTTTGAGGCGCAGGCTGTTATCCCGGGCAAAGGTCCATTCAAGATTCACCGCCCCCGGAATGTGGCCATTGCGCTGCGCAGACGGGGTAACACCGGAATATTCATTCGGGCCGCGCACATCCAGGATACGCACATCGCGGTCTTTCAGATGCGCCAGAATATATTCCGCGTCGGTAATGCCTCGCTTAGGCCCGCTCACGCGATACTGCGACGGCGCGGGATGCGCCGGCTCTTTGCTGGTAGGATGCCCCTCGTTTAGCCACGCTTGCAGCCCGCCGTTCAGCAGTGAGAAATGCTCATGGCCAACGGCATCCAGAGTCCACAATAACCGCGCTGCCCTGCCGCCGCCTTCGTTGTCATAAGCCACGACCTGCACTTGCGGAGTCAGGCCGAGAGAAGAAAACAGCCGGCTTAAATGTTCATCATCGGGCAACATCCCCTTCGCCGGCCCACGTTGCGCCACCAGCTCGGCATAGTTTAGCGACACCGCGCCGGGAATATGATGTTGCGCGTAAATCTCCGGCTTACAGAGATCAACGATCAGGAGGTCTTTTTCTCCCAGACGCCGCTTTAGTTCATCGGGCTCCAAAATCAAAGGCAATCGTGTTTTCGTGGCGGTTTTAGTAACCATACTAATTCCTTATATTAAACCAAAGCGAGAGTAGCCTTCACTCGTTTCAGCGTCAATAACGGATCGCAGCCTACATCAGAGCCGGCTTATGGTGCATAATTAACTCCATGCTTCCAAACGCGCCCGCACGCGTGGAGGTTCGAGCGGAGGCAAGCATAAAAAAATCATAACAATGGATACGCACACCCTGTCCAATCACCGCGGGCCGAGATGGCGTTTTACCGTGATTATTGCCTTGATGGCCGCGCTCGCGCCCTTCAGTACCGCGACCTATTTGCCGTCGTTTCCCGACATTATCGCGGAACTGCATGCCACTCCCCTGCAAGTGCAACAGACCCTAAGCGTCTATCTCGCCGCCTTTGGGCTGATGATGTTGGTCTATGGGCCGCTCTCGGACGCCTGGGGCCGCAAGCGCCTGGCGTTAGGCGCCTTGGCAGGTTATATCTTTGCTTCCATCGGCTGTGCGCTCGCGGTCGATATCCGAGGGTTGATTCTCCTGCGCTTAGTACAGGGACTTACCGGCGGCGCCGGGCTCGTGATCGGCCAGGCGATGGTTCGCGATCTGCTGTCCGGCCCGCAAGCGCAGCGACTGATCGCCAATGTCACCATGACCTTTGCCTTAGCGCCGGCGCTGGCGCCTATTATCGGCGGTTGGCTGCACGAGGCATGGGGTTGGCGTTCGGTGTTCTGGTTCTTGGCGCTGCTGAGCGCCGGCATCGTCTGGCTCGCCTGGCGCTGGTTACCCGAGACCCTGCCGCCGGCGCATCGCCAGTCGATACACCCGCGCGCCTTGAGCCATGCCTATTTAAAGGTATTCCGGCACCGGCGGTTTTTGCTCGTGGTGTCCGCCTCGGCGCTGAATTTCGGCGGAATGTACTTATACATTGCCTCCGCGCCGGTGCTATTGATCGATATGCTGGGATTTACCCCGGGCGAGTTCAGTTGGTTTTTCATTCCTGTGGTGATCGGTATGATGGTTGGGACGTTTAACTCTCGCCAGCAGGCCGGCAAGCGGCGGCCGCGGCAAATCATCGGCCTCGCCTATATCGTCGGCGCCGCCGCGGCGCTGATTAATGTCTTGCAAGCGTTGTTCTTGCCGCTCTCGGCGATTGGGGCAATCGCGCCGGTGGTGTTGTATGCGGCCGGAGTGTCACTTGCGATGCCGGTGTTTTCCTTATTGGCCTTGGACAAATTCCCGCAGAATCGCGGACTCGCCGCGGCCGTGCAGAGCGCGTTTCAGATGGGTGCGATCGCGATCGTCGCCGGGGTTTTATCGCCGTTGCTGTCCGCCCACGTAATCACGCTGGCGCTCGGCATGTTGCTGCTGATCGTGCTGAGTTTCGGCATCTGGTGGTTCAGCCTACCGCGGCCAAAGGGATAGGAGCGGGCGGGTGACCAATAACCTCTTTTAGTCTAAATTCGGATCGACTATAATTTAGGCATGAAAACTCTATCCTTGTCTGAGGCCAAAATAAAATTGAGCAGCCTGGTGAAGTCCGTCAACACCAGCGATGAAGAGGTGATGATTACCAAAAACGGCCGCCCGGCGGCGGTGTTGGTGAGCCCTGAGGAGCATGAAAGCTGGAAGGAAACCTTGGCTATACGTGCGGATGTAAGTCTGACCAAGGAGATTAAAGCGGGATTGGCGGCGCTTAAAAATAAAAAGGCCAAGTTATATACCCTTGAAGAGTTGCTAAAGTAACGGCTTGGATTAATACGTGGGGAACCGGTCATTCCGAAAACTTCGGTTGCCGATCACGTAATCGTGTTTATCCTAATGAACGGTTTCAGTCGGGTACGGATAACATCAATATCCTGCTCTCGAATACGCAGCAACCGTTTGCGTCCTGTATGCGGGAACTCTAAAACGTTCAACTCAACTAGCTGAATGCCGTGGCGTGGAAGTTCTTCGCGCCGGCGTTGATCGTATAGCGCACGCTGAGTACCACGAGAAACGCCACTTATAGTCAGCCGGCGATTAAAAAAAGGCACCTCCTCAGTGTGCTGTTGCTCGCGATATTCAATCACGAGCATCAGTTCCTGGTAGAACGCATCGACCGGTAGCCTACGATTTGTATCACCGCGAAGGAATGGAAAACGGTGCTGTTTGAGTGATCGACAGCCGAGCACTCCATCGCAAAGACCGATAATATAAATCTCATCGCGTGGCATAACGCTGCTATAGCTTAGCCTCGCATTTTAGCGCGTCTACTAGGACGCTTTGTCACGCCCGCAGATTGGTCAGCGACTTTAATTAATGAACGCAACGCCGCATTCACCGATGCATCGTCCGGAAAGACTTCCGCTACATCGGGACTCAACAAGACTAAGTTGGTCCCAGCTCGGTAAGCCCTGTAGTATTTGCCTCGTACGCCGCGCCCAAGATCGGCACGCTTGTATTCGGGGCGCAATTCATCACGCTTAGCCTTCCTCATAAATTTTCCTTTCATTTCTCGTTGCAGTCTCTGTAGCCTGGGTGAAGCGAAGCGGAACCCAGGATTCATGTGGCGTGAATAGATCCCCCGGATTCCGCTTCACTGCATCCGGGCTACTTGCTCGTTTCGTTCGTTGCAACTATACATCTTCTGGAATGACCTGTTGGATACCTGCCAGGAACTGCTCATAGAATTCCAGTGCATGAGGAATTTTCCCTGGCAGGTTTGCTGTACGAGACCTAAAGGTGTGATATTCATGCATAGTGGACCACAGAACAACCATCCACAGCCTTATAGGTTTTCCTGATTCACGTGCAGTTTGTCTTGCATCTTCGAAAATCATCCTTGCGGCTTCCTCGTTGCGAAATGTTGGGCGAGACATTAGCGTTTGCATATATAGCGCTTCTCTCGGCATCTCTGGATGCGCTGCTTCAAAACCGTAATATGCTATGGGCATCGTTTTAGCAGCATTTCGCGCGATCTTCTCAGGCCTAAATCGCCGGCCTGACCAATAGAAGAACCCGCCAATTACCACCACGATAATCAATAACCACCAGACTCAGGAGAACACCTTCTATTCCTCCATTGGCGGTTGCCTAACGTGATGCGTGCACCGTCGCGCGGCCACTGGTCGCGCGACGGTGCACGCCGAAGTTAGAACTCTTCATGAACCAGCAGTCTCATGGCGAACGGGGAGGCATTGAACTAGGTTTTTCATTCGTTGCTCTACAGCTTGCGCTCTAGCCTTATCGGAGAACACTTCGACAAGGAATGTGTCGATTCCACGAGAGAAGGCCCCGGCCAACGCAGGCACCGAAACAAGCACCATGTTTTTATTCACGGCCGGGTTGTACATGACCTCAGGTACGGCCTTGTCCATGTAGCCGATGATTCGGCATTGGCTGGAGCGGGATATATTTGAGTAGACACTGTAGTTGTGAAGCATTCCGCACCGTGCACCGTATATATCAGCGCCGGTAAGTTGCTCTTTACACGGGAACTTGATGTAGCGGTTGGTCCAGTCAATGAAGTCTTTTTTTATAACGTCGACCTGGCCGGCTGGCATACCCAAGTATGCCATTGAGTCAATGCCCGAGTAAATCAAGATCACAGCAGACCCGTAGCACCCGTTCGCGACGGTGACTTCAATACCACGGCGAATACCCTCGTTTATCGCATTGATAACCGGGTCGCGAGCAAGATCAGCCATTTCCGAAGCGTTCTAACTATAAGTATACATCCCAATTGACGGGATGGATTGCGTCAAAATGACGTATAGCATCTTTGAATCAAGAATAATCTATAGAGTCAGCTCCGCCCCGCACACCAGACTGTCGCAATCAAGCCGAAGTGAGAGCATCCTTCACCCGCTCCGGCGTGAACGGCAGGTCGCGCACGCGTTTGCCGGTGGCGTTGTACAGCGCATTGGCGATGGCGGCGACGGTCGGCCCCTGCGAGCCTTCGCCGGACCCCAACGAGCGCTCGTCCGGGTGGTCGATCAACACCACCTCCACCTCGGGAACTTCCGGGAAGGTCAGGATCGGATAATCCGCCCACGAGCGCGTGGTCACGCGCTGGCGGTCGAACTTGACTTGCTCCTTTAACGTCCAGCTGGTCGATTGGATGATGCCGCCTTCGATCTGATTGGTCAGGCCGTTCGGATTAATAATCAGCCCGGCGTCGGCCGCCGCAACGGCTTTTGCCACGCGCACGTTTCCGGTTTTGGGATCGACCACCACGTCGGCAATCACGGCGACATAGACCGCCAGGTTCTTATATTTGGCGAAGCCGATGCCGCGCCCGTGCCGGCCATCGCCCTTCTGCCTCACGCGCCAGCCGGCTTTATCGGCGGCGGCCTCAATCACCGCACGCGCACGCGGGTCCTTCAGGTGGCGCAGACGGAACTCCACCGGATCGGCATTGGCCGCCGCCGCCAGTTCGTCCATGAAAGACTCGAGTGCAAACACATTGGCGTAAGCCCCCAACCCGCGCAACGCGGAAACGCGCAGAGGCATCTCCGTAACCAAATGATTGACCACGCGCTGATTCGGAAATTCATAAAGAGGAACTGCGTTCCGATCGCTGCCGCCGGAAGGCTGCGCGATGTTATCCGGCGGTGACGCTTTCATCGGGCCGGCTAGATGCCAGCTAGCGAGCAAATTGACGCCGTCCTTCGCTCCTGGCCGCGTGCTGTGCGTGTGGCTCCACAATTCATGCGTCCAATCCACGACATTGCCTTTCGCATCAAGGCCTGCGCGCAGGTTTATCAGCATGGCGGAGCCGTATGGCTCCCACGCGAACTCATCGTCGCGCATCCATTGCAGCTTTACCGGCCGCCCGGATGCGGCGCGTGCGATCAGCGCGGCGTCGAGCGCAACGTCATCGGCGCCATTGTGACCATAACAGCCCGCTCCCTCCGCGTGCACCGCGGTAATCTGGTTCTCCTCTATTTTTAGGGCTTTAGCGAGATCGCGCCGCAGCGGAAATACGCCTTGGCTGTGGGTCCAGACCGTGAGTTTACCATTTTGCATTTGCGCGATCGCGCAGGAAGGTCCCATGGTGGCATGCGCCTGATAGGGACGCGTGAAAGTTGCCGCCAGGGTTTTGACCGCATTCTCCTTGGCCGCGGCGGTTTTCTCGCTCACCACCGTGTCTTCGCTCGCCATGCTTTTTAAGTGCTCGTATAGTTGCCTGCCGGCGGGCGGCAAATCAGAGGTCTCCTTCCACACTGCGCTGTTACGCAATGCCTCCCTGGCTTTGATCGCCTGTTCCTCGCGCTCGGCGGCAAGACCGAGAAAATTACCGTCGTGCACGACCGCGATTACGCCCGGCATCTGACCGACTGCCGCTTCGTCGCATGAGACCAACACCGCGTTATAACTGGGCGGCCGCACCACCCGGCCAAACACCATGCCCGGCAAGCGCATGTCCTGGACATAACTCGCGCCGCCGGTCACCTTCGCCGGAATATCGCGCCGCCGGATGCTCTTGCCGATTAGTTTGTGTTCGCTCGCCGGTTTCGGTTTGACTTTGGCGGTCGCCTCACGCTGCAACATACCCGCGCGCGTCAACTCCCAATAAGTGACCTTAGCGGGACTGCCTTTAACGGTTACGGTGCCGTCATCCACGCTGAGCTGATCGGTGGCAACGCCAAGCCGCGTCGCGGCCAATTGCAATAAAATGGCGCGCGCCTCCGCGGCAGCGAAGCGCAAGGCGGTCCCGCTATTCTCAATCGACTGGCTGCCGGAGGTAACGCCTTCATTCGGCGTGCGCCCGGTGTCACCGGAAATCATCTCAATCCGATTGAGCGAGACATCCAGCTCATCGGCCGTGATCTGGGCGAGCGCGGTGATAATTCCCTGGCCGAGTTCCACCTTGCCGGTGAAGATCGTGACCGTGCCATTAGGATTAATGCGGATCCAGCCGTCCAGGGCGCGGTTGGTATTGAGGCTGCCGGGCAGGCGCGGGGCGTCTTGCGCAAATGCCACCGGCAGGATCCGGCTTAAGCTGAAGCCGACGATGACTGCGCCGGTGCCTTTAATAAATTGACGGCGGGTAAGTTTAAAGCCGCTGGAGTTTTTCATACTGTCACCTCCCTCGTCGCCCGCGCAATCGCCCGCACAATGCGATTGTGGGTGCCGCAGCGGCACAGGTTCCCGGCTAACGCTTGTTTGATTTGCGCCTGCGTCGGTTTAGGGTTGCGATCCAGCAGCGCCTTTGCGGTCATGATCATGCCGTTGACGCAGTAACCGCATTGCGCCGCCTGTTCCTCGATAAAGGCCTTCTGCAGCGGATGCGGTTTGGCAATCGTGCCCAGCCCTTCGATGGTGGTGATATTTTTATTAACGACGGCAGACACCGTAGTAATACAGGACCGCGCCGCGGCGCCGTCTACGACCACCGTGCAAGCACCGCACTGAGCGAGGCCGCAGCCGAATTTAGCGCCATTAAGCTCCAAATCATTGCGCAAAATGTAAAGCAGCGGGGTGTCGGCTTCGACGGTAACGGTGCGGGTAGCGCCATTTACTTTGAGGGAAAAGCTTTGCGGCATGGGTTTCCTCCTTAGGCAAAAGCAAAGAATCAAACTACAAATAGTGTGTCATAAATTACGGCTGCGGGGCAGAGGCGGCGACTTTTTTAGGCAACTGCAGCGACGCCAGTACCGCGATGGCCAACAGCGCCATACTGCCGATAAACGAGGCGTTATAGCCTCCCCAACGTTCATAAAGAATACCGGCCACCAACACGCCGGCGGCCCCGCCTACGTGATGGGCCATGGAAAGCCAACCCATTATCGGCCCCAGACTCGCCGGGCCATGCGCCTGCCTGATAAACACGCTGGCCGGCGGCAGGTTGCCTATAAAGGTCAAACCGAATAACACCGCAAAGAAAATCAGATGCAGCTCCAGGTGGGTGCCGGCAAATAGAAACAAAAACGGGTATGACGCCAGCCGCAACGCGTAGACAAACGCAAGGATATGGCGCGCCTCAAATTGGTCCACCAGCAGTCCGACCAGCACCGCGCCGACAATCCCGGCCAGCGACAGCAGCGAAAACATGCCGCTGCCCCGGGCCGGGGAATAACCCTGACCGGTCAGAAACGCCACCAGATGCACCAGCATAATTTGGTCGGTCACACCGCACGCCACATAACCGATGGCAAGCAGCCAGAAATTGCGGCTAGCGGCAACTAGGCGAATAGGCGCAGCGGGAGCGGGCTTCGACGCACTCGCTAATGGCGCCGGCCGATCCTGCAAAAAGAACAGCGCCAACAGCAGCAACACCAGCGCCGGAGCCACGGTCAAAATAAAATAAGACTCACGCCAGGGCAGATGCAGCAATAACACCGCGGCGAGCGCGGCAAACAAGGCTTGCCCTCCCGGCAACGCTGCCACCACCACACCGGTCGCCATGCCCTGGCGCGCGCCGAACCAGTGCGCCGCCAGCACCGTTGCCGGAATCAGACCCGCGGCGGAAAAACCCAGCATGGGAATAATCCCCAGGAATACATGCAATGCGGCCAGCGATGACGCCCACACCATGCCGATGCCGCTGATGATAATCAGGAGTATGCCTATGAATATCAACCGGCGCGAACCATAACGTTGCACCGCCCAGCCGACAATGGGTTGCGCGAATGCATATAAAAATAACGCGGCCGACGCAACCGAAGAGAGTGCGGCGCGAGTATGGCCCAAATCGCGCTCAATCAGTGGAATCAATATCCCCACCATGGCGCGGATACCGGAGGTAAAGGCGAAGCTGCCGGCGGCAATCGTTAACACGAACCAGGCGATTTTTTGTTTTTCGTTCACTACGTGTTGCCTTAAACCCGAGTTAGCGCCATCTGCAAAACCTGAGCGAGATGTAAAGCCCGACGCAGTGTTGTTTGCGCGATTTGCTCGCGGCAGCTAAAGCCATTGGTAATAATCAGTGTGTCTGTGCCGGCACCGCGCACCGCGGGCAATAATACTTTCTCCCCTATTCTAATTGATAACTCATAATGATCCTCATGAAAACCAAATGCACCGGCCATACCACAACAGCCGGAGTCGAGCAGGTGGTAATCGAGGCCGAGCCTTTTAAGCAATTGCGTTTCATCGCTCATGCCGATCACCGCTTTGTCATGGCAATGGCCATGAACAATAGCCTTGCCGCTCAGCTTCGGCGGATGCCAGTCGGCTTTCTGGATAAGAAATTCGCTTAACGAGTATGCCTGCTGGCTCAAGCGGCGCGCCATGGGTTCGTCCGGAAAAAAATCAAGCAGTTCATCGCGGAAGACTGCGATGCAGCTCGGCTCCAGTCCGATCACGGGTACACCGGCGGCGATATCCGCTTTCAGCCCGTGCAAAATCTCGCGCAATTTTTGCCGTGCGAGATCCAACATGCCGAAATCGTATAACGGCCGCCCGCAGCACAATACCTGCCGCGGCAGCCGCACCTGATAACCTGCCGCCTCCAGCACCTCCACCGCCGCTCTCGCGGCTTCCGGATAAAAATGGTTATTAAAGGTATCCGGCCATAAAATGACGGCAGGCTTAGTGGTATCGCCGGCGGCGCGACGCTTGAACCATTGCGTAAACGTTTGGCGCGCGAATACCGGGATGTTTCGCGAACGCGTCATGCCGATGGTGAGCTTGACGATATCCCGCAGCATGGGAGTCTGGGTAAAAAAATTCGCGCCCCCGGGCAGGAATGCCGCCAGCCGCGCCCAGCGGAAGATCAACCCCATCGAGTACGCCTGGATCGGGCGCAACCGGCCGGCGTAATAGTGGGAAAGGAACTCGGCTTTATAGGTGGCCATATCGACCGACACCGGGCAGTCGCTTTTGCAGCCTTTGCAGGCCAAGCACAAATCGAGCGCCTGCTTGATATGCGGGTTGCGCCACAGCCGCTTCGTGGATTCGCCCTGCAACATCTCGAACAAGAGATGCGCGCGCCCGCGCGTGGAGTGTTGCTCTTCCAATGTGGCACGGTAACTCGGGCACATGGTACCGCCTTGCTTGCGCCGGCAAATACCGATCCCGACACAACGCCCCACGGCGGTAGCGAAACTCCCTTGATCCTTAAAAAATGAAAAATTGGTCGCGGGCTGCAACGGCCGATAATCGGGTCCATGGCGCAGGTTTTCGTCTAGTCGATAAGGGTCAACCACCTTGCCGGGATTCATTTTGTTTCCCGGGTCCCAAATCGCCTTGAACTCGCGGAACGCCTGGATCAGCTCCTTACCGTACATGCGCGGCAACAGTTCCGCGCGCGCCTGGCCGTCGCCGTGCTCGCCGGACAGCGAGCCGCCATAACGCACCACTAAATCCGCCGCTTCCTCAAGAAAACGGCGCCACTGTTTTATTCCCTCTTCAGTATGAAAGTCAAAAGTAATGCGCGCGTGCACGCAACCATCGCCAAAATGTCCATATAGCAACGCGCTGTAGCCGCACTTATCCAGCAGTTTGCGAAAGTCGCGCAGATAATCGCCGAGATGGTTTGGATCGACCGCGGCGTCTTCCCAACCCGGCCAGGTTTCACGCTCGCCGGGGGTAAAATTGGTCGCGGCGGCGCCGCTCTCCCGGATCGCCCAGACGCATTTCTGCTGCGCCGGGTCTTCAAACAACCGCATCTCCTGTACCCGACTACCGGTTTTGAGCGCCGCCAATAATCGGTGGGCGCGCGCGCTCGCCTCTTGCCGGGTAGCCCCGCCGAACTCGACCAATAACCAGCCCGCACCGCGCGGAAGCAGCGGAAGATCATTGAGATGCAACTTTTTCTTGCGCATAACGCCGACGATCCGCTCGTCCAGGCCTTCGAGACCAATGGGACCATAACTCAGCACTTTTGAAGTCTCGTCGCCGGCCTGATAAATATCCGGGTAACCCAATACCAAGAGAGCGCGCGCGGGCGGGCTGTGCAGCAATTGCGCCTGGGCTTGTAACACCAGCACGCAGGTGCCTTCGGTGCCTACCAACGCGCGTGCAACGTTGAATCCGTTCTCCGGCAACAACTGATCCAGGTTATAACCCGAGACGCGCCGGCGAATCTTAGGAAATCCCGCGCGGATAAAATCTGTGTATTTGTCACGCAACGCCTTTAGGCCGGCGTAAATTTCACCCTGGCGGCCGCCGGTCTTGACGATTCGTTCCAGGTCATCTTCGCTGGTTTTTCCGACCCATAGGCGCAAGCCGTCATAGGTCAAAATTTCCAGTGCCTCGACGTTCTCCACGGTTTTCCCCGCCATGATCGAATGCGTGCCGCAGGAATTGTTGCCGATCATGCCACCGAGGGTGCAGCGGCTATGCGTCGCCGGATCCGGCCCGAAGGTCAGGCCGTGCCGCTCAGCCGCATCCCGCAGATCGTCCAGTACGACACCCGGTTCCACACGCGCCAATTTTTTATTTGGATCAATCTCCAGGATGCGGTTTAAATACTTAGAGGTATCAATCACTACCGCGACATTGCAGGTTTGTCCGCATAGGCTGGTGCCGCCGCCACGCGCGAGCACTGGAGCGCCGTATCGCCGGGCAACGGCGACGGTTGCCAGGATGTCATTCACATCGCGCGGGATAACCACGCCAAGGGGCACTTGACGATAATTCGAGGCATCCATGGTGTAGAGCGCGAGGCTGCCGTCATCGAAGCGTACCTCGCCTCGTATCTCTTTCGCCAGTTCCGCCGCCAACGCCTCCCGGTCGACCGTGGCCGCGATTGCCTGAAGTCTGCGCGAAACCTCGCTTGGTTTTAGTAATGCACTCATGGCTGCACCTGGATCAAAACGCTCATCCGCGGCGGAAACAAAAGCCGGCAGCGCAAGCCATCACCGAACAAGATCGATGCGAACGTCGGAATGAGAAGCAACGCCGTGGACACTTAAGCTTCTTCCATTTTAAGGCGGCGGTGACCTATCGTTGAATACGTGGAAGCGGCGCGCGGAGACACGCTATTTAACGGCATCGCGTTATCCTCAGGTTATGCTTATAATTTGCCGGATTATATACGCTACCTGGGCCTTCTATACACTAATCTGTGCAATTGACTTGGTCTGGGTCGCGCGGCTACCATCTACCATCGTTCACGCCTGTTATAGCAAAGCCAATCCATAATCCAAAAACTTCTTTTAAGGAGATGAAATGATTCATTTTGTTGTACACGATGAAAATGACTCGGCAGGAGTTGTCGTGGTAGAAGGCATTAAGGCCGGGCAGGAGCTTTCGGGCTGGGTGATGGATCAGGACAAGACCATCAACATGAAAGTGCAAAATGATATCCCGATCGGACACAAATTCGCGCTGAAGAATCTTGCGCAGGGCGCTACTGTCATCAAGTATGGCCATGATATCGGCAAAACGGTCGCGCCGATCAAAACCGGCGAACACCTGCATGTGCACAACGTCAAGACGAAAAGGTGGTAGCAGATGAAAACACCGTTATTTCCGGGTTACCGCAGGGAAATGACCGCGTAGGCGTGCGCAATCACGTGATTATTTTGCCGGTGGACGATTT
>Ga0099828_10000578_pt1 | contig 22711 bp, 28 predicted proteins | sample CZO8metaG_2_FD_79338 | JGI IMG/M metagenome (GOLD analysis project Ga0099828, IMG submission 79338) | Vadose zone soil microbial communities from the Eel River Critical Zone Observatory, Northern California, USA - CZOApr15con2H1.8 metaG | ecosystem: Environmental > Terrestrial > Soil > Vadose... | reverse complement strand
TGAGAAGAGCGATCAGCGGCCGACCTTTCAAGGCAAGAATTGCGCCTGCCGCGGCGGCGGCCAGAACCACCAGATTGGGGACGCCCAATTGAAGGAACAGCTCTGTGCGCTGCCTGGCCGCGTAGTAGCTCGAGACATCTGTGGTGACGACCTCGTACACCAAAACGCCGAGCGGTATGGCGGTTGCCAGCGGCAGGAGCCAGAGCGATGCGCGCCAGTACCTCACCGTCGAACGGAGATATTGCTACGAAAGGTCTCGGCGGACGTCTACTTTGCTAATTCGACGACGCGACCCAGGCGGCAATCTGGGCGCGCGAGTTGACCCCCAGCTTGTTCAGGATGCTGCGGACGTGGCTGTCGACGGTGCGTTCGGAGATGAAAAGACGCGCTCCGATCTGCTTGTTGCTCAGGCCCTCGGCGACCAGCCGCGCGACCTCCGTTTCACGCTTCGCGAGCAATCCCGCCACGACATCGATCGGCACTGTCGATGCGACAAGCGGGGGTTCACCCAGCGCGAGCGCGATGGCGGCGTCCCGAATCAGGTCCTTCCCGGCCTCGACCTCGGTGGCGAACTTCGATGCTCCGAGAGCGGCGATCGCCAACTCCTCGGCGTGGGCGATCAACGGCGCGAGGGTTGCGATGACGCTTGCGCCGGCCCCGGTGCGCACGGTTTCCGCGGCCCCGAGCAGTTGGGCCGCGAGCCGCGGCTGTCCGGAGCCGGCGGAGTAGCAGCCCAGGGCGTCGAGCAACGCGTACTGGGCCACCCGGTCGTCGATTTGGTGGGCGATTCGCAGAGCTTCGGCGAACAGCGGCTTTGAGCGGTCAAGCTCGCCGCTGATCAGGGCCGCGAGGCCCAGGTTGATCAGCATCATTTCGAGGCTGTACAGGTCACCCGCCTCTCGGCTGAGCCGCGCACCTTCGGATGACACCGATGTGACCGTTTCGAGGTCCCCCTCGAAGAAGCTGTTGAGCGCGCGAGCCTGGAGGAGCGTGAGCGTGGCCGGGAGGTCATCCAGTCTCTCGGTCACGATCCGGGACTCCTCGAGCAGGCGCGTGGCGGACGCCCGATCACCGGCCATGTTCGCGGCGATCGACGCCATGGAAAGCGATTGCGCCAGCGGCTCGAGCTGTCCCGACTCGCGAGCTGCGGCCACCGCTCGCTCGAGTGCGGGACTGGCGGCTGTCGGATCACTCTGCAGCACGGCCAGGAATCCGCGAATGAAGTAGGCCCAGGCATCGACCTCCGGAACGCTCGGTCCAAACGCGAGCAGCTGGTCGAGCCAGCGCACGCCCTCATTGGTCGCGCGCGTGGTCCAGTAATAGATGAGGCAGGAGGCGAGGATGATTCCACGCGCCGAGCCGGTCGGGTTCATGCAGCGCTGAAGGACTGCCCTGACGTTGTCGATCTCGAGGTCCATCCACTCGAGCCACGCCACAAGGCGATATCGCGCTTCGGCCACGGATCGCTGGCACGTCGCCACGTAATACTCGGAGCATCGCAGCTCGACGCTTTCTTCTTCGCCGCTCTCACGCAATTTGAGGCCGGCGTACTCGCGCATCGTCTCGTGGAGGCGATAGCAAGCCAGACCTTTGGCGTCCTCTTTGATCACCAGCGATTTGTCGACGAGCGATGACAGCAAATCCAGCGCGTGCGCCGCTCGGACGTCGTCGGAGGTGCAGACCGCCTCGACGTCTTCCAGCGTGAACCTGCCGGCGAACACGCACGACCGCGGCAGGAGCGTCCGCTCGTGTGGTTCCAACAGGTCGTGACTCCAGTCGATCGTGGTTCGCAGCGTTTGATGCCGGGGCAGGGCGGCGCGGCCGCCTCCCGTGAGCAGGCCGAACCTGTCGCTCAGGCGATCGAGGATCTGCTCGGCGGTGAGGACCCGCGTTCTGACCGCCGCGAGCTCGATCGCGAGGGGCAGACCGTCGAGGCGGCGGCACAGGTCCACGACGGCCGGCTGGTTCGAGGCGGTCAGCTCGAAGCTGCCCGATGCCGCCGTCGCCCTCTCCGTGAAGAGCATGACTGCCTCGTTCTGGCGCAGCCGGGTCAACGGCTCGGCGGCATGAGCTGCAGGGAGCTCGAGGGGCGGCACGGGGATGACGTGCTCACCCGCCACCTGGAGAGGCTCCCGGCTCGTCGCGATGATGCGCACCCGCGGGGCAGCTTTGACTATCTCGGTCGCGACCCGCGCCGCCGCTCCAAGCAGGTGCTCGCAGTTGTCCAGCACAAGAAGTAGCTCCATGTCGCGCAGGTACGTGAGGAGGACTGTCAGCGGCTCGGTCGCGGCCTGGTCGCGGAGGTCGAGAGCGGCCATCGCCGCGTTCGTGACCAATGCGGGATCGCGAACCTCCGCGAGCTCGACCAACCACGCCCCGCCGGCAAAAGCCCGTCCGAGGTCCGCCGCAATCCGAAGGGCGAGGCGAGTCTTGCCGACGCCGCCTGGACCGACGAGGCTGACCAGGCGGGCAACGGTCAGCTTTTTTCTGACCTCAGCAAGCTCGCGACGGCGGCCGATGAAGCTCGTTGCCTCAGCCGGCAGGTTGCCCGAGCGCCGGGTGGGCCTGGCCATGGTGAACAGGAAAGTACTACGGCCGCGGGCTACCGCTTCCAGCCGCCGTGGCCCCGAATCGGCAATTCCACGGATGGCAACGCTCGGTCTGGTTCATAGGCTGGCGTCTATGACCAGTGAGCCGGCGATGCATCGAGTCGAGGTCGCTTTTGTTGGCCGGCCTCCTGTCCTGCAGGTCGAGCGCGCGTCGGGAGTGAGCCACGTGGAGGTCGACGGCTCAGCCCTGCGCTGCCTGGTCTGCGGCAGCTTTCAGCCATTTCTCGAGGCGCTGCGTGGTCACGAGGTCATCAGCCTCAGCTCGACGGCGCACACCTTGCCCTTTGAAGGAGGTCAGTCATGAGATGGATAGCTGAAGCGTCGCCGCGTCAGCTGGCCCGGATCGCCGGCGGCCTGTATTTGATCGTCATCCTCGGCGGCGCCTTCGCCATCGGCTACGTGCCGGGCACGATCGTCGTGCCGGGCGACCCGGCGGCGACCTTTCACAACATCCAGGCGCACGAGCTGCTCTATCGCCTGGGCCTGGTGGCTCACATCACCATCCTGGCCTGCAATGTTCCGCTGGCGCTCATCTTCTGGGACCTGTTCAAGGTGGTGAACAGGCGCCTGGCTCTGCTGGTTGTGTTCTTCACCCTCGTCGGGACCGCCGTCGAGGGTGCCGGCCTGATCAACCAGTTCGTGCCGGTGGTCCTCCTGGACGGGCACTATTCAGCAGCTCTCACGACGGCGCAGCTGCAGGCCCTGTCGTACATCCCGATCGATTCGCTGGAAGCCGGGTATGCGGTCAGCACCGTGTTCTTCGGGTTTTACGGCCTTGCTCTCGGGTACCTGGTTTTCAGGTCGACCTTCCTTCCGCGATGGGTAGGCGTGCTGCTTGCGATCGGTGCGGTGGGCTACCTCACCTACGGTTTCGCGATCTTCATCTCACCTGGTTTCGCGGGCAACCTGGTCCCTTACGTCCAGCTGCCGTCTCTCCTCGGCGAGGGATCATTTTGCCTCTGGCTCCTGATCGCCGGCGTGAACGTTCAGCGATGGAAGGAAAATGCGAGCACTGCAGCCTCGCGATTGGAATGGGCTCGGTGATGGAGCGGACTCTCCAGGGGTCGCCTCTTTCGCCGCTGTCGCCGCGTTCCAGAGCCAGGATCACCGGCGCGGTTTACCTGCTGTTCTTTCTGACGGCGATAGCGGGCGGGGTCGTCACCCCTGGCACGGCCAAGGAGGTCGTCGCCCACGAAGCCTTGTTTCGCGTTGGCTTTGCGCTGAGTCTGGTCTCGACCGTGTGCTATGTCGCGGTGACGGCACTCTTTTACCAGCTGTTTCGGTCGGTGAGCAGAAGTGTCGCTCTGGTCGCGGCGTTCTTCAGCCTCGTGGGATGTGCCGTCGGCGCTGCCGGAAGCCTGTTTCAACTCGCTCCGCTGGTTGTCATTGGCGACGCGCAGTACTCGAGCGTGTTTGACGTGACGCAGCTGCAGGCCCTGACGCAGATGCTTCTCGACCTGGGTGCTCAGACCGGTTCGATTGCCCTGGTCTTTTTCGGAGTGTTCGACATCCTGATCGGTTATCTCATTTTCAAGTCGGGCTTCCTGCCACGAATCCTGGGTGTACTGATGGTGATTGCCGGTGTACTCTGGCTGATTTTTCTATCGCCGCCGCTGGCGAACCACTTCTTGATCTTTGTCGAGGTCCCCGGCTTCGTCGCGGAGCTCGCGCTGATGCTGTGGCTCTTGATCAAGGGGATCAGGGTGGAAAAGGAGCTGGGGGAACCCGCATGAAAGCCGGTCTAGGGTCGCGGTTAACCCGACGGATCAGTTTCGCGAAGCCGGAGGCCAATCATTGAGCAAGCAACCCATATGAAAGACGCCGTCGGTGCCAGGGATCTCGGCAGAGAGCTCGGTCGCTTCGATCGGTTTGCCGCATCGGGGACAAATCCGCTCTGGGCGTGGCGTCTGCGCCGCCCGCGCAACCTGGCCCGGTGAATGCACGACGTCTTCCTGCCCGTCGTAGACATGGAGTCCATACCGCAATGCGGTCTCGATGATCACTGGAGGAACATCCTCGACTCGCGACCAGGAGATTGGAAAAACGGCGTGCGCCGGCGAAAGTTCCAAGCCGCTCGTCCAGGGACAGTCGGGGCCGGATTGGGGATCATCGATGTCCGGCCAGCGCCGCGTGATCTCCTTGAAAAACTCGGACAAATTCGGGTCCGCGGCAAGCACTGCGGACCAGGGCTCCCCGTTACAGATCCGCTCGTACGTCACCACGGCTTCTCGTGGTTCAAGCGGACGAACACCTGACAGGACGACCAGGTCGAAGCTCACGCCGCGATTCTGAATCAGTGCGGCTGTAAAGAGCGCTGGCATACCTCCCGCGTTCCGTCACACTCGATGAGGTGATCGCCAGAGAAGAGCAAGTGCTGCGAGAGGTCTTCGGGCTCGAGGCCTTTCGCCCGGGTCAGGCGGAGGTCGTGGCCGCGATGCTCGCCGGCCGCGACGTCCTCTCGGTCGCACCGACAGGGTCCGGCAAGAGCATCAGCTACTGGGTGCCGGCTGTCGTCGATGGCGGCCTGACCATGGTCGTCTCGCCGCTCATCGCCCTCATGAAGGATCAAGTTGACCGCCTCCTCGAGCGCGGGGTCGCCGCGACGTTCATCAACTCGTCGGTGGAGCGGCCCGAGCAGGTCGATCGGCTGCGCAGGGCAATCGAGGGCGAGTACCGGCTGCTTTTCCTGGCGCCCGAACGGCTTGCGCGTCCCGGTTTCATCGAGCGTCTGGCCGAGCTTCGGATTCGCCGGGTGGTGGTTGACGAGGCGCACTGCATCTCCACATGGGGCCATGACTTCCGGCCCGATTACCGACTTTTGGGCGCGGCGATCCTTGCGTGCGGGCGGCCACCCGTGGCGGGATTCACGGCCACCGCGACGCCGCAGGTGCGAGCGGACATCGCTCGCTCGCTCGACATGAAGGACCCGTTCATCTCAGTCACCGGATTCAACAGGCCCACGCTCAAGCTCTTGGTGGTCCGCTGCCGCGGCGAGCGCGCCAAGCGCGAGGAGCTGCGGCGCCTGATTCCCGATGCCGCGCAGCGGGCGCTCATCTATGTGGGCACGGTGGCGGCGGCCGAAGAGGTGGCGGGCGAGCTCGGCGCGGTTTGCTATCACGGACGCCAGGACGCCGACGTCCGCCGTCGCATCCAGGAGGACTTCACACAGGGACGCATCAGGGTGGTCGTTGCGACGTCGGCGTTCGGCATGGGCGTCGACATCGCCGACATCCGGCGGGTGATCCACTACCACTTGCCGGGAAGCCTGGAGGCCTACTACCAGGAGGCGGGCCGGGCGGGCCGCGATGGGCAGCCGGCGGAGTGCACGCTCCTGTACAGCCCGGCCGACCGCGATCTGCAGAGCTTCTTCATCGAGCAGTCCGGCCTCGAGGACGGGTCGCCGCAGAAGGAGCATGCGTACGCGCGGCTGGCGCAGATGATGGCCTACGCCGAGATGCGCGAGTGCAGGCATGCGCGAATCGCGGATTACTTCGGCGAGACGGGTGTGGCGCGTCGGTGCGGCGCTTGCGACAACTGTCTTGCCGGGCGGCCACCGGACGAACCAGTGCCGTTGGACGTTGTCACTCTCGCCCTCGCCGCGGTGTCTCGCTTCAGTGGACAGATCGGGATGGCCAACGTGGCCGGTGTGCTCGGCGGGCGCCGGACACGATGGTCGACTGGCCAACCCTGGGTGCAGGAGCTGCCATTTCACGGGGCGCTGAATCGGTGGAGCGACGAGCGGGTGAGGCAGCTGCTGGCCGAGCTGGTGAGCGCAGGCATGGCTCGGCAGAGCTCGGGGGAGTATCCGGTCATCGAGCTCACACCTGCTGGCCGCGAGGCGGTGGTGCATGGCAGATTGCCTCAACTCATGCTGCCGGCTGAGGCGTCGCGCTCCAGCACTCGCTCTGCGACGCGCACCGATGCTCCGGTCGAGACGGTGGACCGCCTGCGACGATGGCGGCTGGAAACCGCCCGCGCGGCCGGCCTTCCGGCGTACGTGATCTTCCACGACTCAACCCTCAACGCGATCGCGATCGCTCAACCCGCGACGCTGGCGGATCTCCTGCGCGTTCCCGGTGTGGGCGATTCGAAGCTGCGGAAGTACGGCGAAGAGGTGCTCGAGGTGTTGCGAACGTCAGCGGTTTAGGCAGGAGGAGCTTTGATGTCGGGACCGTTCATCTTCATCGCGACCAACCGGCTCAAGGCTGGCAAGCTCGAGGCTGAGAGGCAGCGCGTCCCGGGGCTGGTTGACTTCATCGAGGCCAGTGAACCGCGTCTGATTGCATTCAATGAGTACGCGAGCGAAGACGGAACAGAAGTGGCGGTCGTGCAGGTCCATCCTGATCCGGACTCGTTTGAGTTCCACATGGGCGTGGTCCGCGAGCGGGCGTCTCAGGCGTACGACGAGACGCTCGACGCCACGACCGGTATTCAAGTTTTCGGAGAGCCGACCGAAACGATTATGGAAATGTTGAAGCGGGCCGCCGGGGGAGGAGTCCGGTACACCGTGAAGCAACACCACCTGGGTGGGTTCACACGCTAAGAGCGAACAGGAGGAAATCCATGAATCTCGCAGAGCGTCAGGTCAATCGGAGAGGAGCGTTGGTGGGATCCGCGCTCGTCGGAGCGGGTGCCCTTGCAGTACTGGTGTCGGCTTGTGGACCTGCTTCGACTATCGCCACCAGCCCATCGAGCCGTCTTGAGGGCACTTGGCGACAGGACGTCACACTCGATGACGGAACCAAGCACCAGGCGCTGATGCTTTGCACCAAGGACGGCGGTGTCGGCGTCACCGCCAGTCTCCAATCCAACTCGTTCGGCACTGGATTCGGCGCCTGGAGCCAGACTGGCGATCAGTACCTGATCACGTTTGAGGTCTTCGTGATCACTGCCGGCACGTTCGATTCGCGGCTGCGTGTTCATGCGGCGCCGAAGATTGACCCATCAGGCGACCAGATGACCGCACGCGTGAAGTTCGACGTACAGCCAGCAGGAGCCACAGGCTTCATCCAAGGCGGAGGCGCAACATGGAACTGCAGCCGAATCAAGCCCATGGCGCTCTGATCAGTGATCAGCCGCTGAACACGGTGGTGCTCGCGCAGGGAATCGAACCCTGAACCTTGGGCTTAAGAGGCCCCTGCTCTGCCAGTTGAGCTACGCGAGCGCCTTCGAAGGGGATCGCCTGTCGATTCTAAGGGTCTCGCGAAGTTAACAGCCCGGGTTCCCTTTAGACGATCACACGGGTAGCTTTCCTCAGTGCCCGCCCGCGTTCCGCTCGATGTCGACCTCGAGGACAAGCTTCTCTACGGACTGACCCCGATGCGTCTCGCGTACATCGTTATCGCGCTCCTCGCTGCATTCTCCCTCTGGTCGAGTCGTTGGTCGCAGATGCCGATCCGCGGGGTGGCCGCGATGCTGATCATTGCGCTCGGCGCGTGCGCCGCCTGGGGTCGCTGGCGCGGAAGGCCGGTCGATGGCTGGCTCATCGACCTCGCCATCTTCGTCATCACCAACTACCGCGTGGCTCGCGGACGGCGCGGGGCGACGTCGCGTTGATCGGGCTCGTGCGGCGTGAGGCAAGAGCGTGCTGGGATGGCGCCGACGACGTCGCCGTCCTCGCAACCGCACCGATCGGATTCGCCGGCTCGGCCGAGGACGACCGGCGCAGGTGGCTCAACGGTTTCCGCCGCCTGCTCGATGGCCTCGATGCCCCGCTCCAGGTTGTCATCGACGTCCAGCCCGGTTGCGGTGACTCGGCTTCGAGTTACAGCGCGATGCCCAGCGACCTCGAAGACATGCGAGGCGCCGACATGTCCTTTGTCGATGAGCTCAGGCGATCCCCGGCGTCGCATCGCTTCACCACATTTGTCGTGACCGTGGACAAGCACGCGGCGCGTCTCGAAGCGGGGCTGCAGGAGATGGGCATCTCGCTCGGGACCGCCGGATCGGTGCAGCTACCTATCTATGGTCAGGAGGTCGCCGGCGCAGTCCGTCACCGGCGTGGTTTCAGCCGGACCTGGTACGTGCACCGTCTGCCCGGCACGGAGCTCGAGCCGGGTTGGCTCTTCCGTCTGTTGCCGCCAGGGCTCGCACTCACGCTCGCCTGGCATGCCGTTCCGCTGCCGGCCGACTGGATCGTCGGTTACCTGCAGCGCCAGCTGATCAACATGCGCGCGACCCAGCTCGTCCAATCAACGACGGGCACATCCGACCCGTCGCTCAACGGGGCGCTCCCGAATGCGGAGGACCTGCAGCGACGCTTGGCGTCGAGCCAGGACAAGGCCTTTCACGTTTCGATCTACCTCACGCTGACTGCCCCGACAAACGCACAGCTCGAGCTTGGCTCGCGCAGGGTCGAGTCCGCCGCACGGGCGATCCTTTGCGACCTGCAGCCTTGCATGTTTCGCATGCTGGACGGCTTTCTTGCCACGCAGCCCGGAGGTCCGGACCGGCTCCAGCGCAAGCGCGTCATCGACACGACCGCGCTGGTCACGTTCTTTCCGTGGCACGAGCCCGACCTCCAGGCACGCCGCGGAATCGTGATCGGCCGCAACCGCAGCAGCGGTGCGCCCGTTCTCGTCGATGCCTTCGATCAGCACCGCTACGCAAACGCGAACATCGGCGTGTTCGGACACTCCGGCGCAGGAAAGACCTACCTGCTCTCGACGCTCGCGATGGGCGCTCTGGGCCTTGGAGTCCAGGTCTACGTCATCGATCCCGAGCACGAATATGGCGGGCTCGCCAAACAGCTTGGCGGCGTCGAGGTCCAGCTCGCCCTTGGATCAGGTCACGCGTTAAACGTGCTGGATCTCCGTCCTTCGGACCGACGCGACGAGGCCTGGATCGGTCCGGCCGCCGCGGATGCGGTCGAGCTGTGCGCGTGCATTTGCGGCGGCCTCGACGAATCCGAGCGTGCCGTCGTCGAAGCTGCGGTGCGCGACGCGTACGCAGACGTCCCGGAGCCTGTGCTGCGAGACGTAGCAGAGCGCATTCCCACGGGATCGCGCGCGGCGATGGTGCTTCGTCGCTGGGTCAGCGGAAGCCTTGGTCAGATGTTCAGCTCGCCGACCAACGTGGACCTCGAGGCGCCGATCGTCGTATTCGGAATGCGTGAGCTGCGCGACGAGATGGTCGGACCAGTTCACTTCCTGCTCGCCGAGGCGCTATGGACGCGCATCAAGCGAAAGGATCGCCGGCGCATGCTCGTCATCGACGAGCTCGGCCTTCTGTTCGAAGACGCCACGATCCGGCGCTTCGTGGTCAGCCTGGCCCGGCGGATCCGCAAGTACGACGGCTCCCTGATCTTCGCGACTCAGAATCCGGGCGACTTGCTGAGCTCCGAGCAAGGTGCGGTCGTCGCGACGAACCCCGCCATTCAGTTCTTCGGGTCCCAGCGTCCTGGGGAAGCCGTCCGGCTGCAGGAAGCCTTCGGACTCAGCTCAACTCAGCGCGCGTTCCTCGAGACAGGCCGGCGCGGCGACTTTTTGTTGGCCGCCGGGGCCGATCGGCTCGCGATCGCGGTCCAGGCTCCGCCCTGGCAGGAGGAAATGATGCGCCGCGCCCGAAGCGCTGCCCGACCCCCGCCCTGATCGGTAGTCTTGTCGAAATGTCGCGGGTCCTCCACTACCGCGTGTACGGTCTGCCTGAACACCAGCTGGAACGCGTCCACGACCAATTCGCGGGACTCGGCGCCGCGCGCGCCTGGCGGTGCGGCCAGCCCTGGATCGCCAGCGGACAGTCGCGCGGACTGTTCGAGATGGAGTACTTCCGTCACCTCAAGAAGGACGAAGGTCCACGGCTGAGCGCCGCCGGCTTCGTGAAGATGACAGGCGACGAGACCGACGCCCTGATCATCACCATCTTCATGAGGGATCTAAGCGCGGAATACCGCGTTGCGGCATCAATTCGAGATGAGGACCATCCACTGGCGAAGCTCCGGAGGCTCGAATTCGAGTCCGGACGCTTACCGGCCGGCCAGTCGCTCGAGGACGTGCTCGCCAAGCGGCCGGTCATCAAGAAGGTGGAAGGCGAGCGGATCTTTTTCTATCCGCCGACCTTCCGGTTGCACTCCCAGGGCCCGCCCAGCCCGGAATGGGCCTACGCCTTATGCGGCATCCGTGCCTACGCGCCGACCCTGCTCGAGGCGGAGCAGGAAGCGCTCAAGATCCTGCGAGGGTTCGGCCACCTTGGCGCCTAGCGGCGCCCCGACCATCGATTTCATTCGGTCGGCTGACGCAACAAAGCTCGCGTACCGGCATTGGCCCATCGCCGACGCAAGCCTCACGCTAGCGGTGCTGCACGGGCTGGGCGAGCACAGCGGCCGCTACGAAAGATTCGCGCAGGGCATGGCGCCGTTCGGCATGGAGACATATGCGGTCGACCTGCGCGGTCACGGCAACAGCGCCGGTCAGAAAGGTCACGTCGACTCGTGGTCGCAGTGGATCGACGATGCCGCGGCATTCTTCAGCCACGTCGAATCGCAGGCGACGCAGGAGGTCGTTCCCCTGGGCCACTCGTTCGGCGGCGCGGTGATGCTGAGCGCTGTGCTTGCCGGCAAAGTTCCTCGTGCGCGCCGATTCGTCCTGTCCAGCCCAGCCCTGAAGCTGAAAGTCGCGGTCCCCTCTTGGAAGGCGAGCCTCGGCAGGATCACGTCGCAAATCGCGCCCCGGCTCACGATGAACAACGAGGTCGACGCCAGGACGATCTCTCGAATCCCGGAGGTCGTCGAGGCCTACCGCACCGACCCGTTCGTCCACGGGAAAATCTCGAGTCGCACGTTCGCCGAGTGGCAGCGCGCGGCTATAGAGGATCTCGAGCACGCCGGCGAGATCAAGATTCCGTTCCTGATCGTGGCCGGCTCCGACGACGCGCTGATCGACCCGGACGGCAGCCGCCGGCTCCACGAGCGAGCTCCGACCAGCGAGCTGCACATTTTCGAAGGCCGCTACCATGAGCCCTTCAACGACCGCGGCAGCGAGGAGGTCTTTGCATTGATTGCTCGGTGGCTCGGCAAATGATGGCGGCCGCTCTTCTCGCGTCGAGACTCAACCTCGAGCCGGGCTCGCTGCTCGCCTGGCTCGTCGTGGGGCTGATCGCGGGTGCGATCGCATCCAGGGTCGTCGCGGGCCGAGGGTTCGGGTGCCTGGCCGACATCGTGGTCGGCGTCGCCGGCGCCCTGATCGGGGGCTACCTGCTGGGTGCTCTGTTCGGGGTCACAGGCAGCGTCGGATTCTTTGGCAGCATCATCGTTGCCTTTCTCGGCGCCTCAGTTCTGCTCGCCCTGTTGAAGCTGCTGTCGGGCGGGCGTCTCTGACCTGACGGCCGCCGCTCAGCCCGCGGCCGCCCTCACCTCTTCCTTGGCCATTGGCTCCGCTGCAGCGGGCCGCTGTCTTCGCCTGATGAAGAGCGTTGTCAGCGCGGTGAACGCAAGAAAGACGATCGGCACGATGAAGGTTGCCTTCATCGCATCGATGTAGCCGAGGACGAATACGTCATGCGCGATGGCTGCGACGCGCTGCGCCACCGCCGGCGGCACGTTGCTCGGCAGGGTCGTTCCGCTCTGGCCGGTGCCAATCTCGAATCCCTTCGATGAGATGTTGCTGAAGGCAGCCACGAACTGATCCCTGAACAATGGAGGGAGCTGGGACGAGTGGCTGACGGCCTGGTCGTGCAGGCTGGTCGCGAGGTGGTTCTGGAGAAGCGCGCCCACGACGGCACTGCCGATCGCGGCACCGAGCTGCCGAATCGTATTCAGCACGGCAGAAGCCGAGCCGGCGATCCGCGGCTCGATGTTGCGCATGGCAACCGTGGTCATGGGGGCGAATGTCATACCCATGCCGAGCCCGGCCACGACGGCCGGGGCCAGAAAGTTGATCCACGTCGAGTCGGGGGCGGCAACGAACGCGATCGAGCCCATCCCGATCGTGAACAGCGTGATTCCCGCCATCAGGATGAACTTGCCGCCGATGCGATCAGCCAGGCGTCCGGCAAACGGAGCCGTGACCATCGAGGCAAGCGACATCGGGGCCAGGGTCAGTCCGGCCACGAGGGCGGAGAAGCCGCGCGCAGACTGCAGGTAGATCGTGAACGGCAGAAACATGCTCAGCATGCCGAAGCTGATCGCGGCCGCGATCCAGTTCGCGACCGCGAAGTTGCGGTCTCGAAACAGTGACAGAGGCATGAGCGGCTCCGACTGGAACCGCTCCCACAGGATGAAAAGAACGATCAGGACAGCGCCCGCGCCGATGACCTCGGGAATCGTGATCGGATAGGACTCGATCTGACCCCAGCTGTATCGCTGGCCCTCGATGAGGCCGAAGACGATGGCGAAGAGTCCGGCGCTGGCCACGATGATGCCGACGATGTCCCAGCCGTGGTGCCTGCCTGGCCGGATGTCCGGGATGATGGCGAAGGTCGCGATCAGGGCCGCGATGCCGATCGGCACGTTGATGAAGAAGATCCAGCGCCAGCTGATGTAGGTGATGATCGCCCCGCCCACGGTCGGTCCGGCAACGGTCGCCAGGCCCGCCACGCCGCCCCAGATTCCGAAGGCGGCGCCGCGCCGCTCGGGCGGAAAGATCGTGGTCAGGATGGCAAGCGTCTGCGGGGTGAGGAGGGCGCCGCCGATTCCCTGCACGATGCGAGCGAGGATCAGCTCGGTGACGTTCTGCGAGACACCGCACAGGGCTGACGCGACGGTGAAGATGAACAGGCCGATCGCAAAGAGGGTGCGCTGGCCGTAGAGGTCGCCCAGTCGACCCGCGGTGATCAGGAGCACCGCGTAGACCAGGATGTACGAGTTCAGCACCCACAGGATCTGGTCGAGCGTGGTGTTCAGACCGCCGTTTGTCTTGGCGCTCATCGCCGGGATCGCTACGTTGACGATCGTGGTGTCGAGCAGGATCATGAAAAACCCTGTCGTCAGAACCAGCAGCACGAGCCATGGGTTAGTGCGTGCTTGAGCCATGTGTCCTCCTCAACCTCTCGCTGTCGGTGTGGATTCCCACCTTCCACTCCAGCCTTCCGTCCGCGATCTCCTTCTCCAGGCCGCTCACCCACGTGCGCTCGAATTCGAGCATTGCGATCTTGTGTTCGAGCTCGACGAGGGAGAGTCGGGTGAGACCGTCGGCTCGCAGCTGAGCCATGATTCCCCGCAACTTTTCTGCCTTGGCCGCGAGCGAAGCGCCCCGTGCTCTGAGTCGCTCCGCCGCCTGTTCAGCAGACAGGTGGTGCATGAACATCAGGCCGGCGGCGAAGTGGGGGTACTCGCGCCGCGGGGTAGCGAGGATCTCGCTCACCACCTGGACCAGCATCTCGCGACCCGACGGCGTCAGCTTGTAGATTGTCCGCTCCGGGCGGCGGCCTTCCTTCTCGCGCTCGGCCGGAACGATCCAGCCGTTGCGCTCCACGACCTCGACCGTGTGGTAAAGCGAGCCGAAGTTCAGGCGGATGAACTCGTCCTGATGGCGTTCCCGCATCGTCGCGGCGAGCTCGTAGGGGTGCATCGGCCGCTCGTCGAGCAGCTCGAGGATGGAGAGGGCAAGAGGCGAGATTTCGGCGGCCAGAGTCGCGTCAGACATATCCCTAATGGAATATACCGGGGCAGATATCCCCTGTCAACTACTCGAAGCGGGACATCTTAACGGGCTGGGTTGTGGTGCCCGATCAAGTCGAACTAGCCTCGTCGCAGGTGTGCCGGCTTGGGGGAGGGAAGCCGCGGGAGGTGGGGAGGGCCCGAGGTGAGCGTCGCAGGCAACACGTCGCACCTGAAGGACAACATCACAGTGACCATCACCGGGACGCGTCAGGCGGACCGAAGCATCAAAGCGACCACGATCACGAGCGGCGGCGGTGGTTTCAACCCGGCCGGCGCCTCCCCACAGCCGGCGGGAGGCTAGGTCGGCTCTCCGACCGGTTTCTCGTACCAGGCGACATCCCAGTAGCGGCCGAACTTCCGGCCCTGCTCGGTGTAAATGGCCACCCGCTTGAAGCCGAAGCTTTCGTGCAGCGCGATCGACGCCGGGTTGGGCAGCGCAATGCCCGCGTATGCACGGTGGATGTCTTCGCCCTCGAGCGATTTGAATAGCTCGGCGTACAGCTTGGCGCCCGCGCCTTTGCCCACGGCGTCCGGCGCGAGGTAGATGCTCGTCTCGACCGACGTCACGTATCCGGGCTTCGGCCGGTAGCGGCTGCTCGACGCGTACCCGACGACCTCGTCTCCGTCCGTGGCGACCAGCACCCGGTGCCGTCCGGTCCTGCCGTAGTGGCTGAACCACTCGCGGCGGGCGTCCGTCGATATCGGCTCGTCGTCGAAAGTGACGTGGCTCTCGGCGACGTAATGGTTGTAGATGTCGTTGATCGCTTCGAGGTCCCTTTCGGTCGCCGGCCGGATGCCGACCTTCGCACCAATCACGCGCAACAGTGTATTTCTCACAATTGGAGTCATGGACCGGATCGAGCTGCGCGGCATGTCGTTCCAGGGGAGGCATGGGGTGCGCCCCGCCGAGCGCGAGCACGCGCAGGAGTTTCGGGTCGACCTCGAGGTCGAAACCCAGCTCGCGAACGCCGGCCGCAGCGACCGGCTGGCCGACACGGTGGATTACACGCGGCTCCGGGCCATCGCGAAAGAGGTGATCGAAGGCCCGCCGCGCCGGCTGCTCGAGTCGCTTGCCGCCGAGATCGCCGAGCGGTCGCTCGAGGTCGCTCGGGTCCACTCGGTTTCGGTCCGCGTCTCCAAGCGCCCGGCGAGCATGCAGCCGATCGAAAGCGCCGCGGTGCGCATTAATAGGACGCGCGCATGAAGATCGCCTACTTCGACTGCTTCTCGGGCATCTCCGGCGACATGACTTTGGGCGCTCTTATCGACGCGGGCGCGGACCCTTCCCTGGTCGATGCCGCGGTGGAGGCGCTGCGTCTTGGCGACGAGGTCACAGTCGCGATCCGCCGCGAGACTCGCGGGCACGTCGGGGGCACGCGCGTCGTCGTGCGCGCCGAAGACCGGGTCGATCGAACCGTGCCGGCGCTGCGACGAGTGGTCGAGGACTCGGACGCTCCCGACCCCGTGAAGCGCCCGGCACTCGACGCGATCGGCCGCCTCGCCCAGGCGGAAGCGCGCATCCACGACGTGCCGGAGGACAGGGTGCACCTGCACGAGCTCGGCGGCGTCGACACCCTGGTCGACCTGGTCGGGGCGTTCTGGATGCTGCATTCGCTCGACCTCGAGCGCGTCTATGCGTCACCGCTGCCCGCTCCACGCGGAAGCGTCACTGGCACAGGCATGCCGATGCCGGCGCCGGCCAGCCTGCGCGTTCTGGAAGGCACCGGTGCCGTGCTGTACCCGAGCACCGGTGAGCGTGAGCTCGTCACCCCGACGGGAGCGGTGATCCTGGCGGTGGCAGCGACCTTCGAGCGCCCTGCAATGTCACTGCGACGCGTGGGTTACGGGATCGGTGGCCGCGAAGAGCCGGGCAACGCGCTTGCGGTGTGGATCGGCGACGAAGTTCGCACCGAAGCGGGCGTGACCCTCGTCGAGACCAACCTCGACGACATGGCGCCTAACCTCATCGCCGCTTTGTGCGAGGACCTGATGGCCGCCGGCGCGCTCGACGTCACCGTCACGCCCGCTCTTATGAAGAAGGGGCGGCCAGGCCACGTCCTGACGATCATGTCGCCGCCCGAGCTCGTCGCGAACTTGAGTGAGCAGCTGTTCCGGCACAGCACGACGCTGGGCGTTCGGCTGATTCCGGTCCAGCGCGTGATCGCGGGTAGACGGGTGATCGAGGTGCACACACCGATCGGCGTCGCCCACGCGAAGGTGAAGGAGCTCGACGGCAGGGCAGTCGACGTCACTCCCGAATACGAGGACTGCCGCCGGATCTCTCGCGAGACTGGCCTCGACCTTAGCGAGGTGATGCGGACCGTCGCCGACGCTGCCCGCAAGGAGCTTGGACTGGCCTGAGAGGCGGGCGCCCGCGACAATTAGCCGCGTGACCGCACGTGTGCTCGACGGTAAGGCCGTCGCCAAGCAGATCTTCGAAGAGGTGGCGGCTTCTGTCGCCGCGCGGGTTGCACAGGGGGCGCCCAGGCCACGTCTCGCGACTGTGCTCATCGGTGACGATCCGGCATCGGCGCAGTACGTGGCGCTCAAACAGCGCAACGCCAAGACCGTTGGCATGGAGTCGGACGATCACCGCCTTGGCGCGCGCACGACTACAGAGGAGCTGCTTGCGCTGGTCGAAGACCTGAACCGTAACTCGGATGTGAGCGGAATCCTTATCCAGCAGCCAGCTCCGAACCAGGTCGATATGACGCGCGTCGTTGTCGCGCTCGACCCGGTCAAGGACGTCGACGGGTTTCACCCGCTCAACGCGGGCCGGGTCGCGCTTGGCCTGCCGGGAGGAATCGAGCCGTGCACCCCGGCCGGGATCGTCGAGCTGCTGCAGCGGTATGGCGTGCCGATCCAAGGCGCCGACGCGGTCGTCGTGGGCCGGAGCAACCTCGTCGGCAAGCCGATGGCGCTGCTCCTGCTGAGGCGCAACGCGACGGTGACGATCTGCCACACACGCACGGAAGACCTCGCGGCCCACACCCGGTCGGCCGACATCCTCGTTGCCGCGGCTGGGCGCGCCAGGCTGATCAGCAAGGAGATGGTGAAGCCCGGAGCGGCAGTCGTCGACGTGAGCGCCAATTGGGAGGGCGGCCACCAGGTCGGGGACCTCGGGCCGGGCGTCGAGGAGGTTGCGGGCTGGATCACCCCGAACCCTGGCGGCGTCGGGCCGATGACCCGCGCGATGCTGATCAAGAACACGTACGAGGCGGAGGTCCGCCGCCGCCCCTAGCCGCGCGGCCACAATGACCGCGTGAACTACCAGGAGGCGCTCGACTTCATCTCGAAGCAAGGCCGCTTCGCGATGAAGCTGGGCACGCAGAGGACGCGTGCCATCCTCGACCGGCTCGGAGCGCCCGACCGGCAGATGAAGGGCGTGCTGATCGCGGGCACCAACGGAAAGGGGTCGACGGGCGCAATCCTCGCGTCGATCCTCCGCGCCGAGGGCCACGACGTCGGGTTCATGCCGAAGCCGCACCTCGTCGCTTACACGGAGCGCATCGAGTTCAACGGCCATCCGATCAGCGAGGGGGATTTCGTCAACACCCTCGAGAGGTTGCTGCCGCTATTCGACGCCGTGGCCACGGACATGGGCGCGCCGACAGAGTTCGAGATGCTCACGGTCATGGCGATCGCGTTCCTCGCGCCGCGCGTGGACAGGCTCGTTTGCGAGGTGGGCCTTGGCGGCCGCCTCGATGCGACCAACGCGCTGGACCTCGGCGTGGCGGTGATCACCAACGTCGCCCTCGACCACCAGAAATACCTAGGCGACACGATTGGCGCGATCGCGCGTGAGAAGGCGGCGATCATCAAGCACGGCGATCAGGTGGTGACCGGGTGCGAGGGCGAGGCGCTCGAGATCGTCGAAGCGAAGGCTGCCGCCGAGTCCGCGACGCTGTGGCGACTGGGACGTGAGATCCAGGTCGAGGCGAGCGGTCGAGGCTGGAAGGGGCACGTGTTGAGCGTCAGCGGCCCGGACTTCGGACACCACGGCCTGCAGCTTCCTTTGCTGGGCGGCTACCAGCCCGCGAACGCGGCGCTCGCCGTGGCGGCCGCGCACATGCTCGACTCACCCGACGATGAGCACATTCGTGATGGGCTCGCCGCGACGCGCTGGCCGGGCCGCCTGCAGGTCATCGCCGATCATCCGCGTGTCGTCCTCGACGGTGGCCACAACCCGGCGGCGATGCGCAGCGCCGGCGCGGCCTTGCGCAGCCTGATCGGTGACGAGAGGCTCGTCGTCGTTTTCGCCATGCTCAGCGAGCGAGACCCGGTCGAGCTTCTCGCGGCTCTGCGCACCATGCGGCCGGACGCGGCCGTCTTCACCGTGCCTGCGAGCGCCCATGGACATGTCATCGAGCCCGAGACGCTGGCCACCCTGTACGGAATCGGCTCGCAAGTCGGGCGGCCCGCCGCCGCGGCCCTCGAGCAGGCGCGGTCTCTCGCCGGGCGCGACGGCAACGTGCTGGTATGCGGATCGCTCTACCTGGTGGGAGAGATCCTCGGCCTCAGCGACTAGCGCCTCGCATGTAACGGACGAACAGGTAGACGCTGCCGGCGAGCATCGGGAGGAGGAGGGTGAAACCGAGGCCGACCCAGAGCATGCCTCCGCTCAACGCAAGGCCCGCGAGCAGCACGGCGCCAAGAGCGACACCGCCGACGCCTATGAGCAGGTCTCGCGTCGATCGAGGTTGCGCGCGGGCAGCGGCTACGACCTGAGCTGGAGTGCCCGCCGGCAGCGGTCGCTCGGCGAGTCCGGGACGCGCCGCCAGTCCATAAATGAGGAGGCCGATGCCGGCCAATGCGGCAAAGAGCAGGATCACCTCGGCGACGAGGCCCTCCCGCGTGTCGGCGACCTTCGTCGCCGCGGCGAAAGCGAGGGCGATCAGCGCTGCGCCTGCAACCAGTGAGAGCCAGCGCAATCAGCGAGCCGAGGCCAGGAGGTTCTGCCGGAGGCGGCGCATGCCGCGGAGCCAGCGGTCGTAGTCGCCCGCCTTCCGCCTGAAGTACTCGGCGACCTCGGGATGGGGAAGGATCAGGAACTGCTCGGTGCCGATCCCCTGGACGACGGCCTCCGCAACCACCTCGGGCTCCAGCGCGCCCTCGGTGAGGAAGTTGATGCCCAGGTGCGCGCGCTCGGCCTCGAGCATCTCGGTCTTCACGCCCTGGGGACACAGGCACGAGACGCGAATTCCGTCTTCGCCGTGCACGATCGAAAGCCACTCGAAGAGGGAGAGGGCGGCCGCCTTGGTGACCCCGTACGGCGCCGCGAAAAAATGGTTGAGGAGCCCGGCCGCGGACACGGTTCCGACCAGGTAGCCGTCCTTGCGGGCCAGCATGCCCGGCAGCACGTGGCGCGCGACGTAGACGTGGGACATCACGTTGACCTCCCAGATGTGCTGCCACCCTGCGTCGGGCGCTTCGGGGCCGCCGCCCACCGCGATGCCGGCATTGGAGCAAAAGATGTCGATCGATCCATGCGATGACTGAATCGCGTCGACCAGTCGCTCGACATCGGCCTCGCGCGAGACGTCGCATGCGATCGAGGTGGCGCCGATCTCACGCGCCACCGAGTCAGCGCCGTCGCCGTCGATGTCGGCGATCACCAGCGCCTTGGGGTCCGCATTCGCGAATCGCCGGGCCATGGCGCGGCCGATCCCGCGCGCCGCACCGGTCACCACGATGACCTTGCCGGTCAGCTCCATCGGACGATCATGAGGCTGTCCGCACGAACATTTCCAACCCTTCCACGGTCGCGCCGCACCTGGTCGCGTTTCCACTGATTGTCCACAGAAAAAATTTCTTGTGGAAAAGGGCAAGGCGGCCCTTTCGAAGATCTTTGGTAGCGCATAGAATCACTCCCCATGGTCGGAGGGGGCCTCGACTACAGCGCGCCGTTCCAGCGCGCTATCGAGCTGATTGGGAAGCGTTGGACGGGGGCGGTCGTCAAAGCGCTGCTTCCCGCACCTGCTCGCTTCAACCAGCTTCTCGCTGGCATTCCCGGCATCAGCGATCGCGTGTTGACCGAACGTCTGCGAGAGCTCGAGACGGAAGGCATCGTGGAGCGCCTCGTGGATCCGGGTCCGCCCGTGCGGGTGAGCTACCGACTGACCTCGCGGGGACGCGCGCTCGAACCGATCCTGTCCGCCGTGTCCGACTGGGCGGAGGCATGGATGTCGGCGCCCGCGGCGGCAGTGGGCTGAGGCCGCACCCCGAATTTCTCAGACCTCGCCCTGGGCCCTCCCTTCCTCCACCGTGCTTGCCCTCCCCCGCCAGCACTCCGCGATCGAGCTTAGGATTCGGAAAATTCCGATGCAACCCAGCCTGTTAAGAGCCGTCCGAGGGCATGGCGAACACGACTGATAGGCTTTACCGAATGCCGATTGGCGACTTCCTACGCCGGCGGCCCGAAGCTCAAACCTGCCAGGCTTGCGGATCGCCTCTTCCCTTCGGCGCGGTGTTCTGCCCCTCGTGCGGGGTCAGGACCGACGACCCGCAGTCGGAGCCGCTCCACATCGTCGACCGGACGACAGGTCTCTTCAACGAACGCTTCGTCCGCCCGGTGCTCGAGGACGAGCTCGCCCGCGCCCACCGCTACCAGCGCAACCTCGGCGTCCTCCTGATCGAGGCGAACGGCGCGCTCGCGGCTGATGAGGCCCTGAAGACAATGGCCGCCGCGCTGGCCAGCACCGTCCGCGACGTGGACACGCCGGGCGTCCTGGGCCGCACCCCGCCGCAGCTGCTGGCCATCCTCCCCGACACCGACGTCGCCGGCACGGCGCATGCCGCGAACCGCGTCCTGTCGGCGGTGAACGACGCGCTCAAGCCGCAGGGCGGGCAGGCCGCGGTCGGCCTCGTGTGCGTGCGCCCCGGACAGCGGGTCCGGGCCGGAGCCGTCATCGACAGCGCGAGCCGTTCCCTCCGCTCGGGCCGCCCCGAGATGATGGGCAAGCCGGCCTGACCCTCGAGGTCTACCTCGTCCGTCACGGCGAGACCGAGTGGAGCCGCTCGGGCAAGCACACAGGAAGCACCGATCTACCTCTCACCACGCGAGGCGAAGAGGAGGCCAGAGCCCTCAGCCCACATCTTGAAGGCATCCATTTCGATGCGGTCTATTCGAGTCCGATGCAGCGCGCCCTGCGCACCGCCCACCTCGCCGGCTTCCCGACGCCGCGGATCACATCGCTGCTCGAAGAGGCGAACTACGGACAGTACGAAGGCCTGACCAGCAGCCAGATCCACGAGGTGAACCCGCGCTGGGAGATCTATCACGATGGCTCACCCGGAGGCGAATCGCCCGCTCAGCTCTACGCGAGGGCGCAGCGCTTCATCGGCCTCGTCGACACCGGTCAAAACGCGAGGCTCCTCGCCTTCTCTCACGGCCACATCCTGCGGGCTATCGCGGTCGCGTGGATCAAGGCGGACATCACGGTCGCGGGAGGACTTCAGCTCGACGTGGCGACGGTCAGCATCATGCGCGACGGCGACCACGGCCGCGTGATCACTCTGTGGAACGCGCCCTAGCTCATGCCCGCCGGCGCAGGGTCCACGTGCGGCTGCGGACGCCCGGCAGCCCGGCGAACACGAGGTAGGCGGATGTCGCCACGTCCGCCCGGTACCGATGCCGCTCCCCTGGATTGATCAAGAGCATCTCGCCCGCGGCCACCTCGCCTGAGTGGGTACCGTCGTCGAACTGGAGCCGCCCCGCGGTCACGATCAGCGCCACCGGGATGGCGTTGCGGTGCTCAGGCACGTTCTGTCCCGCCTCGAGGCGCAGCCCGACCACGCGCATCGACCCCGAGTCCGCGATCTGCTCGAACCCAAACGGTCGAGGCGACTCACCGCCACCGCCGGGCGCTGACATCGCGGACTATCATGCCGCCGCGGCGAACCTCACCATCGTCGGATGAGGATCGACCTGGTCACGGGCATCGAAGGCGCGCGCGCGGCGCATGGCACTGTCGTCGTGATCGACGTCCTTCGCTCGTTCACCGTGAGTGCTTACGCGCTGGCCGGCGGAGCGCGCGAATGCCGCCTAGTGACAACAGTCGACGAAGCGCGTGCCCTCGCCGCGAAAACGCAGGACGCGGTCCTCTCCGTCGAGGTCGACGGGCTACCCGTCCACGGCATCGCCATCAGCAACTCGCCGACGATGGTCCGCGCCACAGACCTCACCGACCGGATCCTCATCCAGCGTTCGAGCGCGGGCACGCCTGCGGCCGCGGCCGCACAGAGCGACGACATCTTCGCTGCGAGTCTCGTGGTCGCACGGGCCACGGTTCAAGCCTGCCTGTTAAGAAAGCCGCAAACGTTGACGCTCGTCGCGTCGGATGACTTCCCCGAGGACCACGCGTGCGCCCGCTACATGGAAGCGATCGCGAATGGCGACGAGCCCGATTTCGACCAACTCCTGCGGCCCCTGAGAGAGACCGACCGCTATCGCCGATTCGCGGCCGGCGAGTGGCCCGGGTTCCCCCCGTCCGACCTCGAGCTCGCG
>Ga0099828_10000575_pt1 | contig 22716 bp, 19 predicted proteins | sample CZO8metaG_2_FD_79338 | JGI IMG/M metagenome (GOLD analysis project Ga0099828, IMG submission 79338) | Vadose zone soil microbial communities from the Eel River Critical Zone Observatory, Northern California, USA - CZOApr15con2H1.8 metaG | ecosystem: Environmental > Terrestrial > Soil > Vadose... | reverse complement strand
CCGGGACTCGGCCCCGATGAGGTCGACCTGATCGTCGCCACCGACGCGGGCGCGATTCTTGGCATCGGCGACTGGGGCGCCGGCGGCATCCACATCGCCGTCGGGAAGCTGGCCGTCTATACGGCAGCCGGCGGCATCGATCCGAACCGGGCCCTGCCCGTCATGCTGGATGTTGGCACCGACCGGCAGAGCCTACTCGATGATCCCCTTTATGTCGGCAACCGGCACCACCGGGCCAAGGCGGCGGAGTACGACCGCTTCGTTGACGCATTCGTGGGCGCCGTCAGCCGGATCTTCCCGAAGGCACTGCTGCACTGGGAAGACATCGGCGTCGACAAGTCCCGGCGCTTGCTGGACCGCTACCGTGACCGGCTGCTCACCTTTAACGACGACATCCAGGGCACCGGGGCTGTCAATCTCGCTGCCGTGCTCGCCGCCATCAGGGCAACGGGCACCAGGCTGTCCGGCCAGCAGGTGATGATCTTCGGTGCTGGGACCGCGGGAACCGGCATCGCCGATCAGCTGCGTGCGGCAATGGTCGGCGAGGGCATGGGCGCCAGGCAAGCCAGCATGCGATTCTGGCCACTCGACCGGGCCGGCCTGATCACCAGCGACATGCCGGGCCTGAGCGAAGCGCAGCGGCGCTATGCGCGCGACCTGGCCGAGGTGGCTGGCTGGCGGCGGGATCCGGAAGTCGGCGGCATCGGCCTGGCCGAGGCCGTCCGGCGGGTGCACCCCACGATCTTGATCGGCACCTCCACCCGGCCGGGCGCCTTTACCGAAGAGATCATCAGGGAGATGGCCGCGCACGTTGAGCGGCCCATGATCCTGCCGATGTCCAACCCGACCGAGCTATCCGAGGCCGTGCCCGCCGACATCATCCGGTGGACCGGCGGCCGCGGGCTGGTTGCGGCAGGGAGCCCGTTCGGCCCCGTCAGTTACGACAAGATCACCTACGTGATCGGCCAGGCGAACAACGCCCTGATCTTCCCCGGCCTCGGCCTCGGCGTGATTGCCGCCAGGGCCACCAGGGTGACGGACAAAATGCTCGCCGCCGCGGCCCGGGCCGTCTCCGACCTCGTCGACACCTCAGCCAGGGGCGCGCCGCTGCTGCCCCAGGTGGAGGAACTGCGCGAGACATCGCTGGCAGTAGCGGTCGCGGTCATCCAGGCTGCCTGCGCGGAGGGCGTGGCGACCGCGGACATCGGCGGGGACCTGCGAGCCCAGGCCCGGGCGCTGATGTGGGATCCGGTCTACCGGCCGGTCCGGGCGGGCTGACCCGCCCATCCGGCGCGTGCCGCTTGGCCCGCCGACCCGATGGATGCCACTTCGCTAGGCGCGGGTGCCGAGGGAAGTGCCATCCATGACGCCGGGGTACGGCTCCCGCTGATGTCCATCTGGGCGGTGCAGCGCGATGACGGCCGGTGCCGGGCAAGATCGACAGCAACTCGTGCTCCGGCATCAGGCAGCCGCGCTGGGCGTTCAGCCACCTGCTGGAGAGCTACCTGGCGCGGTAGCTGGCGACCTGGACCGGGCCCTCCGCCGGGCGGCCGGTAGCAGGCGGGCCGGTAGCAGGCGGGCCGGTAGCAGGCGGGCCGGTAGCAGGCGGCGCGGCGCTTACCCCGCCTGCTCCCATGCCTGCAGGCCCTTTCTGAATGCCCTGATGGCGGGCGGGTGCCCCTCGAGACGCCAGCGCTCGTGGTGAATGCCATTGTGCTGGTTTATGTCAAACCAGACGATCCCGCGGACATGGAACCTGCGCATCCCGGCGAACAGGCCCGGGATCTTCGCGGTCCGCCCGGCCACCGGGCCGACGGCGGTCTCCGCGATCAGGAGCGGCTTACTGGTGAATCTCCGCACGATCTTCATAGTGCTGCCGAAGACGGAGTCGAATGTGTTAAGAGGGGAAATGTAGTACCCGTCAACTCCGACGATCGAGACGTACTTGCCGCCCGGCCACAGCGGCCGCAGCGCCTCGGCGCCGCGGAACTTGTGCGAGATCTGCCAGACCCAGGTGATCTTCGATCCGGCTATCTTCGTTATTACCCTGTACACATGCCGCCAGGCCCGCCGGAATGTGCGCGCGCTCCGGTGGTGGTAGCCCCAGGTATACCAGGGGCCGTCCATCTCGGGCGCGAAGGAGAGCATGACCTGGCTGTGCGTGCCAGCCAGGGCGTTGCCGACGAGCTTCAGGTAGCTGTCTCTGCGGCCCGCGATGATGCCCTTAAGGCCGATGTGGCGCGGCTCGAGTTCTAGCAGCGACTCGCGGCCCGCCGCCGCCGACTGCTCGACGAAGCTGGCCGGCGGAATGGCGCCCCAGTTGAAGTACCGGATGGCCAGGTTCGGATTCCTGCCGACCGCCGCGGCAAAAGAGCTGATGTCAGGCGTGACAGCGCCAAGGTAGAGCTTGCTGACCGGCGCCACGGCCAAGGCTGGCAGCGCGCGCGAGGCCGGCAGCACGCGCGCACTGTGGAAGGCGTAGAGCGATGCGCCCACCCCGCCGAGCACGGGAAAGAGCGCGACGACCAGCGCGGCGGCCGCCGCACGACCGGCACGTGTACTCATGCAGCGAGCTCCTTGGCGATCTGATCTTCGTGCATCTTCACTTCGACCTTTTCGCGCGTGACCCAGTGCTGCCGCGCGCATGTGGCGATGCCATAGAACCTGATCTGCCGCAGGACGATGAGGTACCACAAGGCCGCGACTGGCAGCAGTAGCACGCCGGTCAGCTTGCCGTACCAGCGCTGGTCGCTGCGTCGTACGGTGGCAATGCGGATAGCGATCGCGCACGGCCACGCGATAAGGGCGATGACGCTCGCTATCGCCAGGTTCCTGGTGGCAGGCCAGGCCAGCGGGATGACGAGCGTTATTGCGACCGAGGTGAAGAACGCCCAGAGGGTGTAGACCACATACAGCCAGCCATACGAGAAGACCGGCAAATACCTGAGGCGCCAGAACGTCCGGATCGTGGACGCCCGCATCCACCGTGTCCATTGACGCAGGTGGTGCGACACGGTCTCCGGATAGACCGGCATGCTGACCGCGGACGGCTGGTGCACGGCCCGGCCCTTGCAGAGCGCGAACATGGTCAGCGCGGTGTCATCACCCAGCGTGACCGGACAGCCGAAGAATGTCTCACCCAGATACGCCGGAACGATTTCCCGGATGAGGTCTGCCCGGTAGAGCGAGAAGGCCCCCGGATTGATAAGAACGTTTCCCCGCGCCCTACTCTGTGCCGACATCGCGAAGAGCTGGAACGCAATGGACCGGGCGCTGATGGCACGGGTCAGTATATTGGCATCGTAATTAAACGCAGTCTCCAGTCCAGCCACGGAAACGATCCGCGGATCCGCAAATGGCTTCAAGCCCTCGTCGAGCGCACAGCAGTCGAGCGCCGAGTCTGAATCGATGGTAACGAAGATATCGGCGTCCCTGTCGCTATTGAAGGTGACCGCCTGAGCGTATTTCTTCCCGGCGTTCTCCTGGCGCACCCAGGAAAACCGCACGCCCGGCGGATGGTAGGCATCCCACCATTCGCGGACCTGGCTGTAGTCCTGGGCTGACCCGTCATCGACGACCTGGACGTGGTCGGGCAGCCGGGTCTGCCTGAACAGCGCATAGATAGTACGGTCCAGGATGGCCGGGTCCTCGTTATATACCGGGATGTTGACGGTGACCCAGAGCCGGTCAAGCTGGGCGAGCTGGCGCTTGGTAACGGTAAACGGCGTCTGCTGCCAGGCCAGGTAGAGCTGCACCAAAATGAACACGGCGGCCGCCCCCCATGCCGCCACCATCCAGGGCTGGGAGAGCAGGCGGCCGTCGACTGCGCCGTGCAGCAGCAGAGAGCCCGCTGCCACTATCACTAATGGAACGAGCGCGAGCCCGCGCAGCGGCCTGAAGGTGACATCAGGGATGTCATATTCGTGCGCTAGAGGTCGGTAACCGACTTCCCGCGGCGGAAGAAGAGGCGGACACCGATAACTATGGCTATCACGAACCCCCCCGTCGTCGCGAACAAGATCCAGAGCACCGGGGCGAACGAAGCTGGGGCTGACCTCATGGTCATGTCCTCCGGCGGCAAGGAGTGCGGCTAGCTCATCGTCGAGGCTGCGACCTGGGCCTGATAGCTCGGCCAGCGCGCCCAGTCCTTCGCGCTGCTGTATCGCAAAGGACTCGCGGAAAGCATCCTGCTCCACAGGAGCGCACCTCCACGTGCGGATCGGTGGCCGCAGTGCGTTGCCAGCGGCTGCGACAAGGTCATTCGGCGCCCATGCCGGGGCACCGCGACGGTAGCGGGATACCTCGCGGGGTGTCAATGTTACCGCTGTGCGTAGATGGTCCTGGGTACGATTGGGCAAGTACCGGGTGACCTGCGGACCTGCCGACAAATTTCCTGGTAAGACGGACGAAACAGGGCACATGGCGCAAGTCCGGCCGCTACGATGCGCCCCATCTCGGCTGGCTGTTCCCATCTGGGACGCCAACCGGCAGACGTTCGCCGACAAGATCCTCAGCACCGTGGTCGTACCTGCCTGACCGGCCGACGGCTGGGTCCCGCGGCAGCCCGCGGGCCCGGTCCCGGACGGTCAGGACATGGCGAGCGCGATGACCAGCGCGGCCATGACAGCGAGGATGCCCATGATGACAAGCTTCTCCCACGCCGCCAGCGGGCCCGCGTGCCCGGGCCGTCGTTCCCCGCGCATGTTTACTTCCCCCGAACGCCACATTGCCCCGTGCGCCCCCGCAGCCCGCATCGCCGTCGTGGCTGAGCGGGCGCGTTAGCCCCGGGCGGCGTGCATCGCGTAGTGCCGCAGTTTCCCCGTGCCGTAATTCCCGTGCGGCAGATTCCCCGGTGCCGCCATTTCCCCGGGGCGGCAGCTTATGCGGCCGAGCATAAGCCCGGATAACACTGGGCCGCTTAGCGAAAGTTAATCTTAGCTATTATGAAATGCTGACGGCAGTTATCAGGCGCATTGCCAGGATCTGGCGAGTCCGGCTGATTCGGCGCATTTTCCGGCTTCAGCAGGCCGGCCCCCGGTCGTGGCAAGCTGGCTCGCATGCAGAGTAAGTACCGTCTCTATGGTGACCTTGCTGCCTGGTGGCCGCTGATCTCGCCACCGGAAGACTACGCGGAGGAGGCCGGGTACTTCGCCCAGCTGCTCCGGTCCGCTCCGCTGCCCGTGCGTGACGTCCTTGAGCTGGGCAGCGGAGGCGGCAGCAACGCCCACCATCTCAGGGCATCATTCGCCATGACCCTGGTCGACCTCTCAGCGGAGATGCTCGAGGTATCACGGCGGCTGAACCCGGACTGCGACCACCATCTGGGCGACATGCGGACAGTGCGCCTGCACCGCAGCTTTGACGCCGTGTTCGTGCATGACGCCGTGGACTACCTGCTGACCGAGGCTGACCTGCGCCACGCGATGGACACCGCGTTCGCGCACTGCCGTCCGGGAGGCATCGCGATGTTCGTCCCCGACCGGACCACGGAGACCTTCGAGCCCGCAACCGACTGTGGCGGGAGCGAAGGCGCCGACGGCCGCGGGGCCCGCTACCTCGGGTGGCTGTGGGATCCAGATCCCGGTGACAGCTGGGTGCAGACCGCGTACGCCTTCTTGCTCCGGGACGCTGACCAGTCGGTGCGGGTCGTGGACGAGACTCACCGGCTGGGCTTGTTCAGCCGCCATAGCTGGCTGCGGCTGCTCGCCGAGGCCGGATTCGAGGCAAGCAGCGCGATCGAGCCGGCAACCGACGACAGGACCCCCAGGGAGCTATTCATCGGCCGCCGGCGTTGACAGCCCGCCCAAACGCCGGTTGGAGGCTGCCACCTGCTGGCTGTCGATCTCGAAGCCCAGGTAGGAGCAGCCGGCCCGCAGCGCAGCAACCCCGGTCGTGCCCGAGCCGCTGAACGGGTCAAGCACCACGACATCGGGGCCCGCCCGCCCGTAGGCGCCGATGCACCGGCGCGGAAGCTCTTCGGGGAAGCGCGAGTAGTGCTTAACCCCGCTGACCCGCTCGCTGGCGAACTCCCAGACCGACCCAACCGGCGGGCTGGCCCGGAAGGAGTGCTGCTCGCTGCGGGCGAACAGGTAGATGGCCTCATGCTGCCGGTGCGGCCGCCGGCATCGCCCTTCCGGCATGGGGTTCTTCTTCCGCCAGATCACTTCGCCGCGGAACAGCCAGCCCGCATCGGACAGCGTGACGACCAGGCGATAGGGCAGCGCGAGCAGGTTTCCGTAGCGAAGCCAGGTCTCGCTCTTGTCGACGAACGGCAGCCGCCGGTGCCGTGGCTTGGCGTAGGCGGAGTTCCCCGGGTCGAGGCCAGCCCCGGCAGGTCCCAGCGTGCTGTAGGCGTGATCCGCCGATCGCCAGTTGACTGGCGTGTTGTAGGCATCGCCGAGATTGATCCACAACACGCCGTCCCGCTTCAGCTTGGGCAGCAGCGCGATGAAGGCATCGGCAAGCTCCGCCACGTACTTGCGCGGATCGGCTTCCACGCCGTTGCCCGCCGACGTGCGCTGGCCCCAGTACGGCGGGCTGCTGATCACGATGTCAATGCTCTCGTCGGGCAGGGCCGGGATCAGTACGCGGCAGTCGCCCTCGGCGACAGCGTTCGGCCGGAAGCCGCCAATCCCGCCACCGTCCACAGCCATTCCCCTGATCAAGCCATCGCCTGGCGAACACCATAGGCCAGGACCGGCGCACCAGCGGGCTGCGCCGCTCCGGGCCGGAGGCCTGACCTCATGAATGCCGGCTTCGATAGGCGAAAAGCCATCCGGTGCTCAGGCTAGCTCGTCGTCCCACCGCGGCACAGTCGTCGTGCCCGCCAGCCAGTCCCGCCGGAGGATCGCGTACCCGATCGCGTCATAGACCGTCCCGTCGCCGCCCGGCCACGCGTCGCGGTAGTGGGCCTCCTTCACCCACCCGCCGCGGCGGAACACCCGGCGCATGGCGATGTTATCCTGGCGGGTCGTTCCCTCGATGCGGGAAGCGCCGGGCGCCGTAGTGAACACGAGCTCTGTCAGCCACGCCAGCGCGCCGGCGCCAATGCCGCGGCCGCGGTCCGCAGCCCTGATCCGCAGGTCGAACATCGGGGTGGAATCACTCAGGTCGTAGAGCCTGATGAGCCCGATGCGCTCGTTACGCAGGATAATCCAGTACGTGCGAACGGAGTCGCCGTCGTAGTAGCCGCCGGTCACCCACAGCCGTGTCTCGCCGCGAGACTCCCGGCCGCAGTGATAGGGCCAGGGCTCGCCCGTCAGGAAGTCCGCGAGCAGTTCGGTCTCGGCCCGGGTGAAGCGCTGATACCGGATCTCGGCGGGAGGCTGGGCCATCGACTGACGATACAGCGCGGAGTACCTTCTCAAGATCGGCTGCTCGCCACGGCCGCGCCGGATGCCGGCCATCCACATCGTCCAGGACGAGGGCCAGCCAGGGATCGGAATCCACCGTTCCCCGCAGCCGCGGGATGGGCAGCCGCCGGGCGGCGATGACCGGATCGAGCGCGGCTAGATTCTGCCCCTCTTGCCGGTGCAACCGGCGGCTATGCGGGTTCGCCTCGGCGGACACCGCCTTGACGAACCACCGCCTGCCATCGGCGCAGCGGACCCTGGCCGCTACCCCGGGGCTGAACCCGGAAGGCTGCGTCCTGGCCTCGACCACGGGCGCGCCGCCGCCGCTGACCACCACCGTCCGCGCAGAATTCACGATCACCACCTTGCCATTGCGCAGCGGCGCCGGGCAGTCGGCCCCGCCGTATCGTCGGCCGCCGCCGGCGCGCGGCCCGTGCCGACACCCGGCCCCAGGCTGACACTCGGGCCAGGCCGACACTCGGTACCATGCCGCCGTGTGGCCCATGCCGACACCGCGCCAGGCCGTCGGCCGCTGCAGGCGCCCGGCCGAGGCTGCCGCCCTGGGGACCGGCGGCATGCAGGCGAGCTGAGGCGCAGGCCATCCGGGCCAGACATTGCCTTCCCTTTTCGGGCAGGGTGGGAGGATGCGGGACTGGGCGGCCTGGCATGCCGCATACGACGACCCATCGTCGGCGCTGACCGCACGCCTGGAGCGGGTTAGGGGGCATTTGCGCCGGGCGATCGACCTGGCGCCCGCCGGGCCGGTCCGGCTGGTCAGCCTGTGCGCCGGGCAGGGCCACGACGTCCTCGGCGTCGTGCCAGGTCATCCGCGCCGCCGTGACGTGTCCGCGCTCCTGGTCGAATCCGACGAGCGTAATGCCGCAGCGGCCAGCCACCGGGCCGCAGCGGCGGGGCTGTCGCGGGTGCGGGTGCGCCAGGCGGACGCGAGCAGGCCTGAACAGTTCGCCGACGCGCTGCCCGCCGACATCCTGCTGCTGTGCGGGATATTCGGCAGCGTCAGCGACGAGGACATCCAGCGCACCGTGGCCGCGGCGCCTGCCCTGTGCTCCGCCGGCGCCACCGTCATCTGGACTCGCCATCGCCGGGAGCCCGACCTGACGCCGGACGTGCGGGCCTGGTTCGGCGCGAACGGCTTCGACGAAGTCGCGTTCGACGCGCTGGAGACCAGCACCCTGACCGGGGTCGGAGTCAACCGCCTCCGCCGCGGCCCGGCCGCCGGGCTGCCTGCCGGGCCGCTGTTTACCTTCCGCGACGCGTGATCCCGGGCAGGCCGGCCTGCCGTCACGCAATGTCAGGCGCGGCAGAGGATCTCACCGTGCGGGATGAGGAACCAGCCGTCCTGGCTGGAAACCCACCGGTGCCACGCACTGGCCAGGCGCCGGAGGTCCGCTCTCGTGGCCAGGCCGTAACCCACGGCGTGCTCCGCGAAGTCCGACTGCGTCAGCCGGTCCGCCCACAGTCCGCCCCACCAGCTGCGTTCGTCCGGAGTGGCGAAAAGCCACACGCTGGCCGAAGTGCGGACGTCCGTGAAGCCAGCGGCGCGGGCCCAGCCAAGCATGCGCCGGCCGGCGTCGGGCTCACCTCCGGTGGCCCTTGCGACGCCCTGGTAGAGGGCTCGCCATTCCGTCAATTCCGGATCCTCGGGAAACCACAGGAATCCCCCGTAGTCCCCGTCGCGGGCGGCGACGGCTCCGCCCGGCCTGCAGACCCGCCGCATCTCAGCCAGCGCGGCCACCGGGTCGGTCAGGTGCTGCAGCACCTGGTGCGCATGCACTACATCGAAGGTGGCGTCGCGAAAGCCCAGCTTGTACACGTCGCCGACGTCGAAGCTGACGTTGCGCCTGCCCTGCCGCGCTGCTTCTGCCCGGGCACCAGCCAGGGCTCCGGCTGCGGCGTCGATCCCGACCACCAGGCCCGCCGGCACCCGGCCGGCGAATCCAGCGGTGATCGTGCCGGGGCCGCAGCCGACGTCGAGCACGCGCGCGCCTGGCGCCAGCCACGGGAGCACGTAGGCAGCGGAGTTGTCGACGGTCCGCCATCGATGAGAACGGAGCACGCTGTCGTGGTGGCCATGCAGGTAGGTCGTCCTGGTATCCGGCATGCTCCCATGATCCACGGTCTGCTCGCGCACAGAGCGTAGTCCTTTACTCACGATACTCTCGCGCGCAAAGGATACTTACCTGATAGATATATATGCTGACCAGGGCCTATGGCATTGCTAGCGGCCAAGTAGCCACACCTGCCCCAGGCTGGGCGGTCAGCACCAGCGTCGGCGCAATGTCAAAGATTCTGTCGTTCTGCTTACCACCAGGTCTCATTTCCGTTAACGTCCAACGCTGATAACGCGTTGCTGCCACCCCACCACAGGACAGTCAGCAAACCCGCCGAGTCTCTGGTGCACGGCCAGAGAGCCGGGGACCCATGTTCCCCGGGGTGAATCGGCGGGCCGTGCCGTCGCAAGCGGCCCTGGCCCGCCGTAGGGCTCCTCCGGCCCGAACCCGTCAGCTAACCCGGTAGGCGGCCAAGGAGAGGAGTTCGACGTGGAGCGCTCGCCCCACGGCCGGCACACTGCCACGCAGTCCTGGCAATCTTGTGCCAGCGCCAGATCAAGGAAACGCAAGAGAACGGCACGTGGCGTCTGGGTTGTGGTACTCGGTTCTGCTACCGCGCTGGCCGCCGCAGGACTCACGTTCGCCGGCGGCGGCAGGCAGATCATCCAGTTCGCCTCGAACAGCACCAGCGCCCCGCTGCTCGGGTCGTCGGTTTCCAGCCCATCGAACCTCGCGCAGGAGACTTCCGATTTCGGCCACCTGAGAATTGTCCGCACCTATTACCCCGGTCTGCCAGCCGCCAACGCATGGACTACCGGGCTGCCTGCGGCCAACCATTCCGCGGCAATCGTGAGTTTCAAGGCGGAGCCGTCGGCGATCCTGTCAGGAGCGGACGACGCGACGCTCTCGCATTTCTTCGACACCGCCCCGACCGGGCATCCCATCTACTATTCCTACTTCCATGAGCCTGAGGACAATATCGCCGCTGGCGAGTTCACGCTGGCCAACTACAAGGCGGCCTGGGCGCGCGTGGTCAAGCTGGCCGACGCGGCGCACAACCCCTGGCTCCACTCGACCCTGATCCTGATGAACTGGGACCTGGAGAAGGGCTCGGGCCGCAACTGGAGGGACTACCTGCCAGGCGGCGGGATCATCAGCACTCTCGGCTGGGACGCCTATCCGGTAGGCAGCGCGGTCAACATCAACCCGCAGCCGACACCGCCGGCCGACTTCATGGGCCCGTGCATCGCCGCGTCCAAGAGCGTCGGGCTGCCGTTCGGCTTCGCCGAGTTCGGCCTGTCCACCACGAACGGCCGCCCCGCCTGGATGAACGAGGTTGGCAACTACCTGATGAGCAGCGGCGCGCTCTTCGGCAGCCTCTTCAACGGCTCCAAGGAGTTTCCGGCGCTGAAGCTGACCGACCCGGGCTCGATCTCGGTGTGGCGGAGCTTCGTCGCCAGGTCGGGAAGCGGCCAGCCAGGTCCTGGTCCGACGCCGACGCCAACGCCGAAGCCAACGCCGACGGACACCGGCACGCCACCGCCGGACCCGACCGGCCCGGGCGTCACCGGGCTGGCACTGAACCCGGCGGCGCTCATGGCGAGCGGCCAGAATCACATCACCATCACCTTCTCACTGAGCCAGACTGCCGACGTCACCGTCCTTGTCCTCGACAGCCACGGCACGGTGGTGCGCACCCTGATCAGGCCGACGCACGAGGCCGGCAAGCTCACGATCCCGTACTACGGCTACAACGGCACCGGGCAGCGCGTGCCGGCCGGGAATTACAAAGTCCTTGTCGTCGCCAGCAATGCCAGCGGCAGCGGAACAGCTGAGTCGGCACTGACGATCAGCAGGCCGTGAGGTGAGTCGCCTGGCCGCGGCTGAGATGGCCGCGGGCCAGGACAATTGACGGTGAGCGGGGGCCGCACAGGCACGCGGCCCCCGCTCGCATGTCAGCGGCCTTCGCGCCGTTAGCGGACTCTGCGCCCCGGCCGGCTGGCGAGGCCGACTCCCCGGCGACGGCCGGCGAACCGGGCCTCGTAACTCATCTGTGTCATCGAGATCTGCGTCGTCGAGATCTGCGTCGTCGAGATCTGCGTCGTCGAGATCTGCGTCGTCGAGATCTGCGTCGTCGAGCGCCGCTCGCCACGTTGCCACCAGGGTGCTTCGCGGCCCGGCTGCCGTCGTTTCCTGCGCGGCGTAGAATCGTAAAATGCCCGCTGCGGACGATCTGGCCGCATTTGCGGTCACTGCATTCATCATCATCGTGATTCCGGGGCCGAGCGTGATGTTCATCGTTGCCCGGGCGCTCGCGCACGGCCGCAAGGCATCCGCTCTCACGGTAGCCGGAAACACCGCGGGAGAATATGTCCAGGTTGCTGCCGTTGCATTCGGAGTGGGCCTGCTCGTCGAGCGATCGGTGGCCATCTTTACGGCGCTGAAGCTGCTCGGTGCGGCCTACCTGGTGTTTCTCGGCGTCAAGACGTTCCGGGACCGGCGGTTCCTTGAAGCGGCGCTCCAGCCGGCCCTGGAGTCCCAGCCAGCTCATCGCTATTTCTTGCAGGGATTCGTCGTCGGAGTCTCCAATCCCAAGACCGTGATCTTCCTTCTGGCGATCCTCCCCCAGTTCGTCAGCAAGGCCGGCGGCCCCATCCCCGGGCAGATCCTGCTGCTCGGACTGGTGTTCTCGGCGATCGCGCTCACCTGCGACAGCATCTGGGGATTTACCGCGGGAACCGTCCGGTCATGGTTTGCCCGGTCACCTCGGCGGCTGCAACTGATCGGCGGCATCGGGGGGCTGTCCATCGTGGCGATTGGCGTTGGCCTCGTCCTGACCGGCCGGAAGGACTGAGCGGGCCCGAAGGACTGAGCGGCCGACGCCAGGCCACCCCCGACGGCCGCGCCCGGCTACGCGAGCGCACCAAGATCGAGCACGCCCTCGCCCACGTCGGCGCTGGCAAGGCCGCCGCGCCCCCTACCGCAGCCGACAGGAATACGAGCAGCGCGATCTACGCCGCGTCGCCGTAGTCCACAACCTCCACGTCATAGCCCGTCAGCAACCCGCCTACCAGATGGCCGCCTGATAGCGGCTACTTGACCGGCGCCCTAGACTCCTTCTCGGTGTGCCGGGAAGCCTGGTCGGCGTCAGCCTCATCTCGTGTCAGGAGTGGCTATGGCCAGGTGGAGTCGCGGGGTGGACGGGTCGGATCGCACCAGCCTGGCGGCTGCGGGCGGCGGGCGGACGAAGGGATTTGGTGCCGCCTTCACCAGCGGGCCGGTGCTCCTCGTCGCGTTCGCGTTTGCGGTCATGGGAGACCCGGTTTCGTCCGTCGCCTACGCCATGGAAGCCGCCCTGCGGTCCCTGGACGGCCGCCTGACCCTGCTGGTCCCGACGATGATCATGGTGCTCGGCATTATCGTGCTGGTCGCTGTTAACTACCACCACCTGTATGCCAGGTTCCCCGAGGGCGGCGGAGATGCCGCAGCGTCAGCCTCGGCCTTCTCCGACGGCCTGGCGTTCCTTCCTCTCGCCGCCCTCATGGTGGACTACGCGCTTACGATCGCGATCAGCGTCGCGGCCGGGGCATCAGCAATAATCGCGTATCTTCCTGGGCTGGCGCCGGTGCGGGTCGCGCTTGCCCTGGTGCTGGTGGTGGTAGTGGCGGGCCTGACGCTGTTCGGGCACGGCGGCCGGGCCGTGTTCGCATTGATGACGATCAGCTTCGCCATCATCGGGTCCCTGGTCATCGTCCTGGGAGCCTGGGCGACGCCGGTCCGCCACGTGATGGCAAGCACGCCGCCGCCCGCCTTCCACCACTCCGCTGCGCTCGGGGTGCTCCTCGCCTTCCCCGTCGGCATGGCCCTTGCTACGGGGGTCGAGGCACCATCGTCAGCTATCGCGCAGCTCGCCCAGCTCGACAACGCCGGCCGCCTGCGGTTCGGCCGCACCACGCTGTGGCTCATGGTGGGAATCGTCGTCTGGCTGACGATGGGCATCGTGGTACTGGGCGTCCGCCTCCATATCGGGCTGCCGCCCAGAAACTCCACCTGGATCGCAGGTGTCGCCCAGGCGGCAATCGGCCGCGGAGCGTTGTTCGCCGCCTTCCAGGTCTCCAGCGCGGTTCTCCTGCTCGCGGCGGCCAGCTCGTCATTCCAGGCGGGCCCGGGGTTGCTGAAGGCTCTTGCCCGCGGCGGGAGCGGCGTTGGCATCCTGCCCGCGTTCCTGTCACGGAGCAACCGGCACCACACGCCCTACTGGGGAGTCGCGGTGTTCCTCGCCACCTCGGCGCTGCTGGTTGCCGCCACCGGTGCCCAGGAACAGCGCCTCGTCCTGTTCTACGCCGTCGCGGTGTTCATAGCGTTCTGGTGCGGACTCGCCTCGATGACCCGCTTCTTCCGCCGCGACGGGAGACTGTGGCTGGTAGCCGTGAGCGTCAGCGGCGTCCTCGCGGTCGGGCTGACACTCGGCATTGACCTCGCGCGCGGCTACCCGATCGTGTCCCTCGTCGCCGCCTGCGCGATCGCCGGCATTCTCTACTGGATGTGGGTCCGAGCCGGCCGCCCACGCGGCGTGGCGCAAGCTGAGCAGATCGCCGAGGCCGACCTCGCCGGCGAGCACGGCTCTTGATGACCGGGGCCGCAGCTGTGCACCGCGCGGATCGGCGGGCCGCCAGATACCGGTCCGTCCCGGTTCGGCTCGCCGGCCTGTGGCCGTTGCCTGAAACCCCATGGCCGCCTGCCTTCGCGCTAGTCCCGGGCGGCTCCGCCAGGATGCGAAAGGGATGCTGGCCTGGTCCCAGCATCGCCTGGCCGTTCGTGGCGGGCGATTAGCAGCCGGACACCGAAGACAACCGCAGCCGCCGCCCCGGCGGCCACCGCGATCCAGGACTGAAGCCAGGCCGCATGCCCAGACACCAGCAAAGAGACTACGAAGACAAGGTAGGCACCGATGATAAGCACGCCGATTTCCCGGCGTATCTCGCGATCATGGTAGGCGAACGCCAGTATCACGGCGGTAAGCCCGACGTACCAGGCAGCGATCAGCGTCGTATGGCCCGCGGGCCGACCAAGGCCGATCACCGCGGCGGGGATCAGCAGGCCGATGGTGACGTTGAGAGTATTGCTGTTCATGGCAATGCTGAAGGTCGCGGCCCCCCGGCCGCGCGCCGCCAGGTAGACGGCCGCGACCGCGTTGGGCAGGCTGGTTACCGCCGCCAGAACCAGGCCGCCTACGACTATCTCCGGTACCGCGAACCGGGTCCCGAGCGCCGAAGCGGCCCGCTCCATCGTCACGCTGGCCACGATCACCACGAGCAGCGACGCGACGGCGACGACAACATCCTGCCGACTTGCGCGCTTGGGCCGGATGGCCGCTTCGAGTTCCAGTTCCTCTTCCGCCACCGCGGACCGCAGCCAGCTGATCCACGCCCGGGGCAGCGGAAAACGCCCAAGGCCCAGCGGGCCGGCGCCGAGGACTATCGCGTACAGCGCCATGGCAACGAGCGCGAGCCCACAGCCCGCGACTGGCGGCATCAAGCCGAGCACCACGACAAGGCACACTACGGCCACGCAGCTCGCCACAGCCCCGCCCAGGACCACCACCTTGCGGTGGAGGCGGATACGCCCGGCGGCGACGGCGCCGAGGCCCAGGAGCGCGGCCAGATTGAAGACATTCGATCCGATGACGACCCCGGCTCCCAGCCGCTGCTGATGACCGGCCATCGCCGTAACGGCTGCCGTCACTTCTGGTGCGTCTGCCGCAAGCGCCGCGACGATGCCCAGCAAGGCCTCAGAAAGACCCAGGCGCTCTCCGACCCGCTCAAGCCGGGAGACGAGCACCCAGCTAGTTGCCAGACTGACCAGCGCCCCGGCCAGGAAGGCGGGCACCGCGACCGATATCCCGGTCACTCCCGGCAGCACGGCCGGACACCCCGTACTGCGTCGCCCTCCGCGACTTCCCGCAGCCATGCGACCATGCCGACTCCCCTTACGCACAGAACTAGGGTGCCGACCAGGCTTCCCGGCTCGCCGTCCACCAGTCTATCGGCCAGGATGTACGGCAGCCGGAGACCCGGGCTGGCGGCCCACGTAAGCCGTGACCGCTACCTGGCCGGCGTGCTGGGCGAGACAGCGGTGTCAGCCGGCCGTACCCAGACCCGCGAAGGCGCCCGCTACCGGCGGCTGGCCCGCCTGAGCGGCGGGCCAGCCTGGTGCTACGCGGTTTCGAGACGCTCCCGGTGACCGTTACCTAGTTCGATGTCCATTAGCGTTCACCGGCTGACGGCGGCGTCGCGTCTAGGCTGACGACTTCGGCAGCCCAGCGAAGGTATGTGGCCAGCGCACTAGCCGCTGCCTGACCGGGCAGCATTGGTCACCACCGCCGCGCCGCCGAAGGCAAGTCCACTGCCGGGGTCCTGTGCTGCCTCCAGCGCTACATCACCGCGAGGCCACAGCCGCTAGCCATCGCAGCCCGCCTGGCCGATGACCCCGGATGTCATCCCGCCATATATCCCGCGAGATCCGGAAGAACGGCTCGTTAGCCTGGGCCAGTGAAGGTGCCGCCTGCCAATCTTGATCAACGCGAGCTGGCCCGCGCACTCAAGGAACAGTGGGGCCTTGCCCCCGCCCAGCTGCGCTACTCGCCGGTGGGCTTCGGCGATCACCATTGGGAGCTTACTGATACCGCGGGGAGCCGCTGGTTCGTTACCGTCGCTGATCTCAACGGCGGCTGGCGTGGCACCGGCCCGGCAGCGGGATACGCGGACCTGCGGGCGTCGATGGAGACCGTCATCGCCCTGCGCCGGGCGGGCCTGGACTTCGCCGTCGCGCCGGTACCAACCGGCGGCGGACAGGCGCTCGCCCCGCTCGATGCTGGGCATGCCATTGCCGTGTTCCCGCGGGTGGACGGCGCTAGCTGGGACTTCGGGGACGAGATGCCCGAGCGCGATCGGCTGGCGGTCATCGACATCCTGGCCAGGCTTCATTGCGCCACTCCGCTGGCCCGGAGATCGGCACCGACCCGGAACCCTGATCTCGCCGGCCGGCCGGCCCTGGAGGCCGCGCTCGGCGAGCTGAGCCAGCCGTGGAGCGGCGGACCTTACAGCGAACCCGCCCGCCACCTGATCGCGCTGCAGGCCCCCCGCCTTGGCCGGGCGCTAGCGCGCTTCGACGAGCTTGTACGCGAGGCAGCCAGGAGCGGGCCGGCCGTCATCACGCACGGCGAGCCGCATCCGGGCAACATCCTTCGCGGCGCAGGCAAGCTACACCTGGTGGACTGGGACACCGTTGGCCTGGCGCTGCCGGAGCGTGACTTGTGGGTGGTAGCCGGTGACGACACCCGCGAGGCTGAGCGTTACGCCGAGCTGACCGGACGCAACATCAGCAGCGTCTCGATGCAGATGTACCGTATGCGCTGGAGCCTGGACGACATCACGCTCAGCCTTCGCGATTTCCGCGGTCCGCACAAGCAGACCGAGGATACCGAACTGTCGTGGGCGGGCCTTGCTGAAGGGATCGAGGAGATCGGCGAGCTCGCGCGGTAGGGGCCGAGGCCGCTGGGCGTGGCTACCCCCGGCCCGGTCCTGATGGTCTCCGCCGCGTGCCTGGCGGAGGATCTCGGCGATCATTTCCGCCTTGTCATAGGCATACGCCGCGCGATCGGCCGTCAGCAGCGCGGCAAGGCGGTGTTTCAGCTCCCCGTATCGAGTGGCCTGGCCGGGATGCGCCCGCAGGAAGTCACGCAGGTCGACGTGATCGCGATGCGCCTGGCTATCCACCACAACTACATACCGGTGAACCATCCCGGCCACCGCGGGTCATAGGCCACCACGACCGCTGGAGCATCCACGCAATCATCCTGCGAGCGTGCCCTGCACTGTCGCCAGGCTCGCAACGTCCTTTCGAGGCGGGCTGCCGGCGATGAGTTCCAGGATGTTCGGCGGTCGCAACGTTCAGGCAACCACATCCGAGGGAGGTCCCGGTGGCGAAGGTTCTCTGGCACGTGACGATGTCGCTGGACGGCTTCATCGCCGGTCCCGGCGATGACATGACCTGGATGGGCGACTTTGTCGGTCCGAACCCGGCCGTGGATTATCTGCTCCCCAGGATCGGAGCCGTCCTTGCTGGCAGACGGACTTACCGGCCGGACAAGCTGGCGGAGACCAAGGCCTACGGCGGACGCTGGACCGGCCCGCAGTTCGTGCTCACGCATGACACGCCGGAAACAGCAGCGCCGGGCTTCACCTTCGTCGGCGGAGACATCAAGGATGCCTTGGCCATGGCCATGGCCAAGGCCACTGCTGGTGATAAGTACGTCGCCATCCTGAGCGCCAGCACGGCCCGGCAGTGCCTTGACGCTGGTGTCGTCGATGAGATGCTCGTGCACATCACGCCCGTGCTGCTGGGTGATGGCGTCCGGCTGTTCAACCAGCCTGGCGGCACGAAGGTCAAGTTCGAGCGCATCAGCTGCACGCACGGGGCGAAGGTGACAAACCTCTGGCTGCGGGCCGTCAGGTGAGCGCCAGATGCGTCACCGCGATCGCCCGGCGTCTCGGTGCTGCCCGCTCATTCAGCTGCGCATCGGCCGGCCGAATAGCCCGACCTCGGCCTGATGCCCCCCGTCAGGCCGAGTGGCGCAAAGGGTCATTTCATTAGAGTCTCGTTCTGGAGACTGCGGAGAAACGACAGGGCAAGTGACCCGGCCGCCCCGACGAGCGAGCAAGCAAGGGAAGCAGTAGGACATGGAATCCGCCTGCGTACGTTCCTCGACCCTGGAGGCGATCGGCGGGACCCCGCTGGTCCGGCTGTGTCGCGTCGTGCCGGAGGGGGCGGCCGAGGTAATGGTCAAGCTGGAGGGTGGCAACCCGACCGGCAGTTATAAAGACCGGATGGCCCTGGCGATGGTCGAGGGGGCCGAGCGGCGGGGCGCGCTACGGCCAGGGCAGCGGGTGGTCGAATTCACCGGCGGCAGCACCGGCTCCTCGCTCGCCTTCGTCTGCGCGGTCAAGGGCTATCCGCTCTCGGTGGTCTCGTCCGACGCCTTCTCGCCGGAGAAGCTTCGGACTATGCGCGCTTTCGGGGCGGAGCTGACGGTCGTGCCGAGCGAAGGCGGCAGGATTACTCCTGATCTGTTCGTCCGGATGAGGGACGAGGTACGGCGAATCGTCGAGCGTGACGGCGCCTTCTGGACCGATCAGTTTCACAATGCCGACGCCTTGGAGGGCTACGCGGGGATGGGGCGCGAGATACTGGCGCAGACCGCTGCGAGCAGGACGCCGATCGACGCCTTCTGCGCCGCGGTCGGGACTGCGGGCATGCTGGTCGGGGTTTCGCGGGCATTGCGGGCGGGCGGCAGCTCGGCCCGGGTTGTCGCCTTCGAGCCGGCTACCTCACCGATGCTCACGGCCGGGGTGGGCGGGCCGCACCGGGTGGAAGGCACGGCCGCCGGGATCATGCCGCCGCTGCTCACCCGCGATGCCTATGACGAGGCGCGAACGGTCGAGGAGGGCGAAGCGCGAGATATGGCGGTGAGGCTTGCGCGGAAGGATGGAGTTTTCGCCGGCACGTCGTCCGCACTCAACGTGGTCGGGGCGGTCGCGTTGGCGCAGGAGCTTGGCCCAGGTCAAACAGTCGTGACAGTCGCCGCCGACACCGGGCTGAAGTATCTCGCGGGTGACCTGTTCGAGGCCTGACGCGACGGCGGTTCCGCTTCGACTCGGAAACCTTCTGATCCGTAGCATCCGGCGGGCTTGTTGTGCACGACCGTCCACTGGTGCCTGCTGCCCGGCCGTGGTTCCGCCTTCGCGCGGAGTGACCGCCGAGGTCCACCGCGCTGGCAGCACTGTCGGCGGCGGCAAGACGACAAGCATTCGCCTGCCGTTTCGTGCTAGTGCCATGCTGCGACTCAGGGAAGGTGGAAGTGGTGACGGCCGGTCATACCGCGATTGTGACCGGCGCCAATCATGGCATCGGGGCCGCGACCGCTGCACTCGTCCTGTTCATGGCCCGTCAAGCACCCGTAGGAACAGCACCCAGCGAATACTGTGAATACCGCCGCTTACGATGAGGGCGAGGTTGGGCAGTGCCATCAGGCGATGTGGTTGAGTCCGGTGGCTGGCGTCCACCACCGCGGTGGGTGTGGGCGGTCGCCGGAGTCGTCGCTGCGGCAGTGCTGGCCGGCGTGGTAGTCGCCCGCGGCGGGCCGCATCATGCCGCCGCTTCCTCGCGGTCGAAATCGCCGACGGCGGCAACATCGCCAGTTCCCGGGTCGCGCACTCCAGTGGCGGGGCCGGCGGCTCGGTGGCCCTCAGCTGCGGGCGCGTGTGGATCGCCCGTCTACCTGCCGCAGATCCACTTGGCCCGGCACCACGCCGGTGTCCACGGGAGGGTGCTGGTCGGTGGCACGGCGCTGCGGCAGGTCACCCTCGGCCGTGCCGTGACCAGGCCGCTGCCAGGGCTGCCGGATCAGGGCCGAGTGGTCACTAAATTGGTCGCCGGACCGGGCGCCGACTACGCCTTCGTCGACCCGCGATGCCGCGGTTACCTGTGGGTCTACCGGATCGTGGCTGGTGTCGCCCACCGGCTCGACACGACCGCATTCGACTTGCTCGGCGGGCCACACCATGCGTGGGCAGTGAGCTATCGGCCACATACGGTGCTCACTCCGCTGAACGGCGGCCGGCCGGTCACACTGCAGGCCAGCACTTACCCGGTCGCCGACACGGCGGCCGGCCTGGTGGTGGCTCACACCAGCGCACGGGCGGGGCGACCGGACACCGTCGAACTCGTCAACCCGAATACTGGCGCGCTAGTGCGCCGCCTCGCCGATGGCTCTCCGCTGGGCGCTGCTGACCACATCGTGCTGGTGAGCCGCCCGGATTGTGGTGCGCCGCTGACCCACGGCACGTGCACCCTGGAAAGCATCGGCCTGAAGACGGGGCGGCCAGCAGCCAGGTTCGAGTTGCCGGCCGGGCGCGTCCCGGTCTCAGATGCCGTGTTCAGCCCCGGCGGCACGGAGGCCGCCTTCCAGCTCGCACGGGCCAGCCAGGATCCCCGCTTCACGGCCGGGCGTCCCTTCCCGTCGGCCGACGTAGTGGTCCTTCACCTCCATACGGGCAGTCTTGACATCGTGCCGGGCCTCGAGCTGCCTGTCGAGAACCTAGCCGGGTTGGCGTTCGACGCCACGGGGAGCTGGTTGCTCGCGACGGTGAACGAGGGAGACCGCGGCGAGCTGCTGGCCTGGCGACACGGCATGCCCGGTCCCGCTCTTATGACCAGCCTGCCTGGGCCGCTCATGGCGGCGCCGCCGCTGCTTCTGATATCGCCCTCGTGGCGCAGCTAGCCGTCCTGTCGGCCTGGTTCGTAAGTGAAGGTGAGCGGCTCAACCGCAGTCAAGGCGAGGAACCCGTCCAGGAGGATGCTCGAGTGGCGGCTCAGTAACCTCCAGGCACCAAGAGCTGAGTGCTATCGCACCCGCCTTCTGAGTGTCAGCGCGCGGCCAGCAGCGCGGTCGGTGTCAGACCTGCGAGGTCGGTGCACTCCCGGTTGAGGTGCGCCTGGTCGGCGTAGCCGGACTCCACAGCCAACTCCGTGAGCGAAGGCCGCGCACTACGGTCGCGGGACTCGTTCGCACGCGCGAGGAAGCCCTGCAGTCGCAGCACGCGTTGCAGCATCTTCGGGCCATAGCCGACCTCGTCGTTCATCCGGCGGTTCAGCTGACGTTCGCTTATCCCCAGCTCCATCGCGAGCGAACGGCAGGATCGGCGCGGCTCAGCGAGCCGATTACTTGCCGCCACGGTGGCGCGGTCGATCGTAGCGGCACCCGCAAGGAACTCGCCGAGGCTCGTCAGCACTCGGAGGGCCTCGTCGGCTCGCTCGACTTGGCCCGCCTTGGCGAGAAGATCGGATGCGATGCGCCTGATAGGCCCGGGCACGCGCTCGGCGACGATCTCCGACGCGGTGTTCCTGCCGTCGAGAAGCTCACTCAGCGGTATCCCGAGGACCGCCTTACCGACGCCTGGGCGGAATCGCACACCCACGAAGGTATCCGCGTCAGCCGCTGGCACGCGAACCGCGCGTGTATCCGGCGCGGCGAGCATCACCTCGTTGCCCGGCGACCAGATGAAGTCGAAGCAGGCATCTGGCAACACCAGGGTCGGCGGGTCTTCAGGATGTTGCGTGCGCATCCACGCACACGCCACTGCTGCCGCATGCTGCGGTCGGGGTGCGAACTCGACGTAGCGCGCAGCGGAGGTCATGCTTGCAGACTGACACACCGATGTCCGTTTCGTACAAGACGCCGCTACCGGCGTGTAGTTGACTGAACGTCATCAGTGTCATCGAAGAAAGGATCGCCGTGCTCCTCGGGCTCCGCACCGTCGTGTATCCAGCGCCCGACCTCGCCGCGAGTAAAGCGTGGTGGACAGCAGCGCTCGGCGTTCAGCCCTACTTCGACCAGCCGTTCTACGTCGGGTTCAACCCCGGCGGATACGAGTTGGGCCTCGACCCGAACGCCGACCCGTCGGTCGGTCCGCGCACCTACTGGGGTGTGCGCAACATCGCGGCCGCCGAAGAGCACATGATCGCAACGGGCGCGGTCGTCATCGAAGCCGTCCAGGATGTCGGGGACGGCATCAAACTCGGCACGTTCCGCAGCCCGGGCGGCGATCTCGTCGGCCTGATCGAGAACCCCGTATTCAAGCTTCAGCCCGCGCCGATCACCGAAAGTGACGGCACCGGTCGCTGAGCCGTCCGCTGGCTAGTGCTCAAGGTTTGCACGATACAGACGACCGGCAGCGTGCGATTGCCGCCACCCTCAGCGATCTTGCCCGCCAGTTGCTGGTGCAGTTCGGCGCCTCGGCCGATAGTGATGCGGCGGAAGGATCGGGCACGTGAGGGGCACGCGGACCCTATCGGGTGATCTTGGTCCGGGTGCTTTGCCTGGTGGGCCGAACGTACCACCATGCGAACCGGCCCGTACTCATCAACGGCGACCCGGCCTGCCTTCTCGACCTCGCCCAGGATGCTATGCGTCCGTGCAGCGAGCACGAGCAGCCGAGCGCGGTACCGGGCCGAGATCCCGGGGGACGCCAGTGCCCCGACCTTTTATCGTGCTTGTAACAAATGACACGCGACTAACGGTGCCGTAGATCTATCCAATCCCGCAGTGAGTCGATCGTGCGGTTATCAGGGGGCGCAGCGCGGTGCGTGACTGCCCGCCGTCGTGAGCCGACGAGATCGCACGCGCGCCGCCAGGACGCGACACAAAGGCGAAAGGCCCCTCAGTGCTTGGG
>Ga0099828_10000571_pt1 | contig 22824 bp, 19 predicted proteins | sample CZO8metaG_2_FD_79338 | JGI IMG/M metagenome (GOLD analysis project Ga0099828, IMG submission 79338) | Vadose zone soil microbial communities from the Eel River Critical Zone Observatory, Northern California, USA - CZOApr15con2H1.8 metaG | ecosystem: Environmental > Terrestrial > Soil > Vadose... | reverse complement strand
TCACTCCCGCAAGCCGGGGCATCGCGGAGAGCCGTTTTAAAACAAGCGCTGCTCCATCCTTAGCCGCAAAGGCAACAGGACGGCCCAGCGCCGTTGGGGCGCAAACCAGCGAGGAAGACATAGAAACCTCGAATTTCAGGGAACGTCTTTATCGAGAACATCGAGGCGGGAGGCCTCGCGGCGAATCAGAGTTATTTTCGCTTTTTATTCGCCAATTGGGATTTTGCTCCTGTGGGAAAAGCTTGTCAAGAGGTTCAGTAACTATTAAAATGCTTTTACTTTCAATGATTTAGATAATCACTAAATATTATTAAAGTAATCTTTACATTTATTTAAGTGTGCGATAAAGTGCCGCCTTGATGTCCTCTGAAACGGAACGCGAGAGCAGATCGGCAATAAAGCATCCCTTGCTTTCACTAACTGAGGAGGAACTGGATCTGGTGCTGCAGTTGGTACTGGCTTCGGGATCGCTCAAGGACCTGGCTCGGGTTTATCAGGTCAGCTATCCCACCATCCGCGCCAAAGTGGACCGGCTGATTGCAAGAGTGCAGCAGATTGTTGGAGGAGCATCGCCAGATCCGATGATGCAACTACTCGCCGATCTGGTCGAGCGCGGCGAGATTACGGTTTCGGCGGCGCGATCAGTGCGTGATCTCTACCGCCAGCAGAAGACAGAACAGTAAGGAGAACATATGACGCAACCATGGGTTGATCCGATTCGATTTGGTGCGCTGTACGGTGGCATTGGCGGAGGCTTGATCGGTGGCCTGGGCGGCACTCTGGGAGCGCTGGCCGGCACGTTGGCTCCCAAAGGCAAAGGCAGGAACTTCATCCTCGGTGCCTTCACGCTGATGGTGATTGTGGGCGTAGGCCACCTGGTGGTTGGGCTTTACGCTTTGTTCATGGGACAGCCTTACGGCATCTGGTATCCGCTGGTGCTGATCGGTGGAATTCTGACCATCGTCATCGGCTCGCTGCGTCCGGTGGTCCGCAGAGCCTATGAACAAGCGGAAGCGCGGAAGATGGAAGCGGCCGCATTCCGGCGCGCTTGAACGCGTCCCCCGGCCGATGCTGCCAGAGCGCGCTTTGTTATAATTTCTGCGAGCCGATGGCGCTATCGTCTAGGGGTTAGGACGGAAGATTCTCAATCTTCAAACCCGGGTTCGATTCCCGGTAGCGCTACCAACTTATCTCTCAGAGTCTCAATTGGTTAGTGTAGGGCTCTGTTCCTGCTTCGGTTTATCTAAGTAAGCGATTTGCCCCGAATTTGCCCCGTTCTGACTGGCAAGGTAGTTTTCCAGCTTGTGCGCGGCCTCTTTCAGGTCGCGCCCAGAGACGATGTTGTAGCGCTCGAAGACCGACCGCGTCTTGTGCCCGCTAATGGCCATAGCCACGCGCTCTGGGACGCCGGCGCGAACAAGATTGCGAAGCCCAGTGCGCCGCAGATCATGGAAGAGAAGCCCGGTCAGGCGGGCGCGCTTACAGGCGGAGACCCAGGCCTTGCGAAAAACGCGGAGCGGGTAGTTGCCGCGTGCGAAGATGAATTCGCCATCAGGGTTTCTCTGGCGTTCAAACTTCAGCATTTCGTGCAACTCACCAGTTAGTGGAATAGTCCGCGGCTCGTCATTTTTTGTTGTGCCTGGATCAAGTCGGATCTCGGCATCGAAAAAGCTGACGTTGCTCCAGCGCAGGACCAAAAGCTCACCTAGTCGCATACCTGTGTAGTAGGCCATGTTGACGATCGCCTGCAAGTATTCCGGCAGCTCTTCTCGCAGCCGACGAAAATCGGCGTATTCCAGGAAACCCTTCCGCGGAGGGGCTTCTTTGAGCATGGGGAAATGCGGAACATCCCGCAGTTTCCCGTCTTGCACGGCGAGATGAAACATACGCCGCAGCAGCGCAAGCGAACGGTTAACAGTACCGTTGGCCGCACCCCTTTCCTGACGCTGTCGAATGAAGTCACGGATTGCATCTGCGGTGATATGAACTGCGCGGTGGCCGGTGAAGAAATCATCGAGCTGGGAAAGGTTGCAGATGTACGGCTTCCCGTCTTTGCCTTTTCTGAGCCACTTCCGCCCGTTCGCTTGGTAATCGGTAATGAGCACGTCGCGTAGTTCCTCATAGGTGACGCGGGCCGCGCAGGTCGGTGCGGCAATTCCGGCCGCAGCCTCGCCGAGCCGCTGACGGAGCAATCGCTCTGCTACCGGCCTTCTGTCTGAATGTGAGCTCTCCCGGACCTGTTGCCCGTGCACATAGTATTGAATCCACCAGATGCGGCCGATCTGCCATATACGACCTTCCCCACGTTGCCTCATGGTGTCATTCCCTCCTCTTGAATTCTCTTGAGTGTTTCCCAGTAGCGATGCCAGGCTTCGAGTTCACAGCGCCAGCAGCGGCAGCGCTTCTCAGTTTCGTCCCACAGCGGGCCGCCGGCCTTGTGATTCATGTTCCGTAAGCGCGCGATGGCTGTCATCGGGCTTACTCCAACCATCACGCCCGCCATGCCCCGTGCCAGGTACTCCAGTCGCGACTGGTCTGCGGAGGCGGAGCGAGGGAAGCGTCGGCCATGCCGGCGATCTTTCATTCGCAGGAATTCTTCTGCATTGGCCAAAACGTGATCAGCAAAACACGAAAAGCCCTGCCTGCGAACGTCTGCCAACTGTTTCCATTCCTCGCAGGCTTGTTCAATAGCCGCGTAGGTATGCCCCTGAACGAGTGTGTCCCAGATTTTGCGGCGCTCGGCGAGCGCGGGATTTCCTTTGGGCTTCAGCCATCGCTCAAGGGCGGCGATTTCGGATTTGCGCTCCAGTTCCGCGAATTCCTTCAACCATCTCCATTCCTTCATTGTCCACCAGACTTTTGCCTTCGCCCGCTCACTCTCGGGTAGCTCGTCGAAGGGCGGTGGGGCACCGGGTTGCATCTCGCCCAAAATATCTTTGGGGCTTGCCTTCTTCCACCCCTGCAACTGTGCCTTGGCTTCCCGCTCGTTAACGATCACAACAGTGGGATCTGGCTGAAGTTGTGTGCCGTCGCGCAGCAGGTGGAACGCCTTGAACCACTCGAACTCCCAAACATTCAACAGCCGGACATTTACCGCCGGCCGGCCTCGCTGCCGCATCCCACCGCTCCCAGAATCGGCAGAAGAACGCTGCTGGCGGGCGCGCAACTCGCGCATGTAATTGCGCATGTAATTGCGGTGTTGTTCTTTTGTCCAGGGCATGTTGCTTTAACAGAGTATCGTATCACATCGTACCAATAGGTATCATTCTGGAATTGACTGTAGACGAACCAGGTCGTAGTGTCAAGAAAGAAGTTGCTGGAGCCTATATATGCACCGTCAACAACTCGCGGCGCTGGGCTTCATCCAGCCCAGGGCTCGAAAGCATCGAGGTTACCGAAGCCTTGATAGCGGTCAGCGGCGGCGGCTGCAGACCCCGCAATCGGCCGTGCTTGCAGCCGTAGTTTTCAATGCGCTGATCATCATTGCTTTAATCCCCTTGGCGCTTCGGGGTGTGAAGTATCGGCCCATGGGCGCGGCCGCTCTGCTGCAGCGGAATCTCTGGATCTATGGCGTGGGCGGCATCATTGTCCGTTCGTCGGAATCAAGCTGATTGATATGGCCATCAGCCGCGTCGGGATGGCTTAGAGGATTGTCATGAAAAGAAATCTGGCCACTTCGGTGCTGATGACGATCGTGACGACGGTCCTGCTAGGAATTTTGTACCCATTGCTGGTAACTGGTTTTGCCCAGGTGCTCTTTCCCCGCCGGGCTAACGGCCAGCTTATCGAGCGGAACGGCTCGTTGGTAGGATCGCGGTTGATCGGCCAGCCGTTTTCGGGTCCAGGTTATTTTCACTCGCGACCGTCGGCCGCGGGGGACGCGGGTTACGACCCCACTTCCTCAGGAGGGTCCAACCTCGGTCCTACAAATCAGAAGCTGATTGATCGAGTTCAGGCTGACGTGGCTCGGCTGCAAAAAGAGAATCCCGGGGCTTACGTACCCGTGGTCTGATCACTACGTCTGGAGCAGGCCTTGACCCGCACATTTCTCCCGCGGCCGCAGAATTCCAGGTCCCGCGAATCGCGGGGGAGCGCGGACTCTCGAAAGACCAAATCCGGCATATGGTTCGTGAGCACACCCAGGCACGTCAGTTCGGGTTGTTCGGCGAACCCCGAGTCAATGCGCTGGAGCTGAATCTCGCCCTGGATGACCAGTCGCGGCGTTGATCAAGCTGGCGCACCGCGCGATCACGATTCAAATTGGGCGCGCGCTTCATTGCATTCGTTCCGCAATGGAACACCTCCCTGCCCCTCTTTGTCGCAGATGACTGTATCGATGGCACATCCACCTTGGCACATCAAATGCTCCCAGGATGACGACCAGCCTTTGGAGATGAGCCATGCCTCAGCTACGTCAGGACCGATTCACAAAAGAGTGGGTGTTTGTGGCCACGGAATGCGTCAAGCACCCTCAGGACCTGGTTGTGAAGCGCGCGGAGAAAGGGCTTGTGGTGTTCGATCCCCACTGTCCGTTCTGCCCGGGCAACGAGGACCAAACACCACCCGAGGTGCTGCGGATACCCTCCCCCAGCAAGTGCGGATGGACGGTGCGGGTAGTGCCCAGCAGGTTCAACGGTTTGGGTACTAACACAGTTTCAGTGCGAATGGCAAGGCGCTCGCTATGTGCTGGCGAAGGATTCGCCATCCACGAAGTTATCGTCGAGACTCCTGACCACTCTCTCACCACGGCGTTGCTGCCCGAAGCGCAGGTGGCCACCCTGCTGCGTGCGTCCAAGGTGCGCTACGATGAACTCACCCTGGACTCGCGCATCATCGGTCACGCCACGCTCTTCAAGAACCACGGGGCCCAGGCAGGGGCCACCCTGGAGCATTCTCATTGCCAGCTCATCGCGACGCCCGGAGTTTCCGCTCAGGTATGTACCCGGTTGCAGGGAGCCCGCCGTCATTACGACGAATTCCGGGAATGCATTTTCTGCACCGTGGTGCAGGAAGAATTGCATGCTCAAACGCGAATCGTGATGACTACCGACCACTTCGTGGCCCTGGAACCATTTGCTTCCACGACTCCATTTTGCACTCACATCTATCCCCGACGGCACATGGCGAATTTCGGGGAGATCAGCAGCGACGAAATCAGCGATCTGGCCCGAATTCTGCGCCGGGTGCTGGCCAAGCTCTACTTTGGACTGGCGAATCCCGATTTTAATTACACCATCCGCACAGCGCCGACACAGGAGGCAGGCGTGAACTACTACCACTGGTATTTGAGCATTGTCCCTTACCTGATGCCCCAACCGAGCCTCGAAATGAGGTCGGGCGTGTTCGTCAACACAGTGTTGCCCGAAAAGGCTGCGGAATTCTTGCGCGAGGTCCCTGTGGAACGGGCCATCCCCGCATAGGGAAAGTCTGGTAGCGAACAGAACGCCGGCTCAAATTCCGCGCATGCATCGCAGGTCTGCGCCCCTGAGGATTCCTGCTCGGTGGAAATGCTCGGACTGAATGTTCGCTATCCCGCGCTCACTCTTCGATGTTCGAGCCGGGAAGTGTCAGTTGCTCGGACACTGCGGAGAAATCTTCAGATGGGTTGGTTGAATCGTCGGAACCGCCCGCCTGTTTTTCCAGTCTTCGTTGCGCCTTGCGTTCCGCTTTTTCGCGCTGCTTTTCCTGCCGCGACCGTTCCTTTTGACGTTTGGTAAAGCTTGAGCGGCTTCGACCTGCCATTCGCACCTCCACGAGACATTTCTGCGGCGAACCGCAATTCGCTGAATGGAATCAAAGACTCCACCGATTTCCGTGCTGATCTTTGCCTGTGCTGATTCCAGAGGGCGACTACCAGCGCGGTTCGCGAGGCTGACGCGCATGGCCGCGGTAGTCGTCGCGTCCCCCGCCACCGGAGCGCTGGCCGCGTGGGCCGCTGCTGCGCTCTGTTTTAGGCCGCGCCTCGTTCACGTTCAAGGCGCGCCCGCCCAACTCTTTGCCGTTGAGCGCCGCAATGGCTTTCTCAGCTTCAGCGGAATCCGTCATTTCGACGAATGCAAATCCTCGCGAACGGCCGGTGTCGCGATCGGTCACAATGCTAACCTGCTCGACTGCGCCATGCGGTTCGAACAGGGTCCGCAACTCTGCTTCGCTGGTACTGTGCGGGATGTTGCCAACAAAAAGCTTCTTCATAGAATATTTCCTCGTTTGCAAGCGAAAGTGAAACTCCGGTTTAAGCCAGTTTCTCAGAGTGCTGTTTTACTGCGTCAGACCAGGACCAGCGCGGGCGTTTTCCCTCGGCCACTGCTCTCCCCGGACGCGGATCCTTCAGGGTGCGCGTGGCAGCGATCCGCCAGGACGCCTCCTGAAAGCCCCAGCGGCGCGGCAGTGCCTCGCAGGCGTTTGCGTACATTGCGATTACGGTTTCTCCCCAGGCGCCGTGGCCATTCTGGCCGGCCACCGGGATGCCATTGTCGAGAGCGGGAGAGCCGGCCAGATACTCGGGCTTGCCCACCAGAAAAGCCACCGTCTGCGGCGGCTTGGCGCTTCTTATCTCGTCACAGAATTCCTGCACGCTGGTGGCGTCGTTTCGCACATCCACTAGAACCAGCCCGTACGAATCGGCCTGCCATAGCGAACGCGCCTCGCTGATGTCAGCGGCACAGTCTACTTCGACCCCCAATTTGCGCATGATCTTGGCCCGGAGGTCCCGCTTGGTGCCATAAGTGTCCACCAAAAGCACCCGCTTTTTCGCGACCGGCGGAAGTCCCGAAGAAGAAATTGTTCTATTCATGTGCATGATCCTTGCTGCCGGCAGGAACATCCGGTTTCTGGCTTACACCTGCGCGTCCGAATCTGATTCCCGCTGCCTGCAACAATTCTCGAGTTCGCTTCCTGCGATGGATGTTCTGCTTCCGTTCCCGGTGGAACCGGGATTTGTCGCCATTTCGTCCCGACATCGCTGTCCTCCTCTGCTTAGACTGCGCCAAGGCCGAGGGCACTCCCACGTCTCTCAACGGCTACGCCAGTGCACAGTTGTCCCGCCCCGACCAAAGTGACGTGTTTTGCGGCTGAGTATATGGACCGCGCCTTATCTGGCAGCAGATTTTCTCAATCGCGAAGGCGCAGGATGGTTCTTGCGATGTGTCTTCGTGGTTAAGGTCTCAACTGATTATACCCTCTCGCCGCGGAACCGACAGAAAATACTGTCACGCGCCAAGACAAGTCCATTAGAGGAGAGAGAAAGACAGCCGCGGGGTTGTTCACCCAACGGTTACCTAAGTATCGCCCTCTTCGAACGGGGCTGCGAATTTACTAACGCTTGGAGTGCTTTGTCTGCTATAGTATGGGTGCGTTCGATTAGATTCGGTTGTGAGCAGCTTCTTGCTTATCAGCTAGTACCTGCCGTCAGTACCTCCGATTCCCTTCCAGCGTAAATAATTTGAAAAGGATACAAGTAACAACATGGCAGAACAAGGAACAGTAAAGTGGTTTAACGACGCCAAAGGCTACGGCTTTATCAGCCGGCAGACTGGCGAAGATGTTTTTGTGCACTTCTCGGCTATCCAGGCAGGCGGCTTCCGCAGCTTGCAGGAGGGTCAGAGTGTGGAGTTCGAAGTTACCAAAGGGCCGAAGGGCTGGCAGGCTGAGAACGTTCGGCCGCTGTAAAGCGGCAACATCTCAATAGCAAGGCGTGCCCGCAACGGCAACCAACGGGCGGGCACGCAGTTCGATGGTCATAAATATGCCTCTAAACGAGCTCCCGGCGGGGTGTCTCTGACCCGCGACGAATCCAAAGCTTCGTTTGCCATCATCCGCCACAACATCCGGACCTATGAGTCCGGGGGAGTCGTCGCTGTTATAAAGGGCCGGGACAACGCCAAGCTCGAAGTGGAGCATTTCGAGGCGGGCCAAAGCGCAGAAGACCGCCATGCGGGCTGGCGCTACTTCCCGGAAAAGACCCACCTGAAGGCCGGAATGGACCCCGAAGAGGCCACCAATCTCCGCCAGATGGATCTCGAAAATCGAGAATCCCAAGCGCAGGCCCTACCAGATCAGACTCCGAATTCATCCCGCCACAATTGAACGCCTTAAGCGTTACCCCCCTTCTAGCTTGAAATGCCTGCTTGCGACTGAAATCTCGTATCACGGCCTGCACCTTGCGGTGTTCGCCGTCATTGCTGATGGCTGCCATTTTCGGGAGTATAATTGTAGGCCTCGAGAGACAGGCAGCATCCTAGATAAGCGGTGAGGTTTCCCATGGTTTCGAGAAGGTTCCCAGTAGTCGTAGCCCTGCTTTCCCTGCTGGCATTACCCCTGTTTGGACAGGACCAGAATGCGGCCAAACCCAAGCCCCGCGTCGTCGTCGTCGGCGTGAACGGCATGGAACTGGACGTGATTCGTCCGCTGATACTGAAGGGCCAAATGCCCAATCTGGAGCGGATTATCAAGAACGGCGCGTATGGCAAGTTGCGCACCGTCTCCGCGCCCAATTGCCCGCGGGTCTACACCACCATGTTCACCAGCACCAAGCCGGAGGAGCACGGCGTTACTGGCTTCGTAGTGGGCGGGATCACGGCCAACACGAATATGCTGAAGCAAGAGCCCATCTGGTCGATTCTTTCGAAAAATGCGGTCACGGTGGGCATGGCCAACGTTCCGGCCACTTTCCCCGTGATGCCGGTGAACGGTTACATGATCAGCGGCATGCTGACCCGCGGCAAGAATTGCGAAGATGGCGTGCTCTGTGCCCCCAAACTCTCCGAAGTCGAGGGCGGAGATCCGGTTTATCCCGCGGCCATGAAAGCTGAGCTGTTGAAGAACGTGGGTGACTTTTACATCGACTGTGAGCGCATGCCCTCCGCCGAACAACTGAGGGGCCACGAGACCGAAGTCATTGACGCCTGGCTGAAGAAAGTAGACGTGATCCGCGAACAGCAGACCAAGCTCTTCGATTACCTCATGGCCAACCATCCCACCGACTTCACTTGGCTGGTCCAGTCCTGCGAAGACCGCACCGGGCACTGGCTCTATCCCATCGCACCCTACAACGTGGGCTACAACCCCAAGATCAACGCCGTGCGCACCGATGCCTTTCCGGACCAGTACATTGGCTTCGACAAAGTGCTGGGCGCGATCCTGAAGCATGTGGATGACAACACGTATGTTTTTATCGTCTCCGACCACGGCATCAAGCCCCTGCGCGAGTTCGAAGAAACCGACCCCCACGCGCACATGGATCACGAGAAGACAACGCCTGTGATCGCAAAGCACGACTTCGCCGACGGCGACGACGTGCCCGGCTCGTTCTTTGCCATGGGCCCCGGAATCAAGCACGACCTGCGCCTGATGGGGTTCGAAGCTTCGGTGTATGACATCGCGCCCACCATTCTGCACCTCTACGGCATCGAGCAGCCCAAGCAGATGCGTGGCCGCATACTGAGCGAGATCTTCGAAAAGTCAGAGAACGAGAACAAGGTCGCGCAGAAGTAAAAGCCGTGCCTGGCTCCTCCGCAGACCTAAGGGGCGCCTTCAGCGTCCCTTGATTTTTGAGGAAGAACACCATGCAGGAAACTCCGCAGCAGTACATGCAGCGCATCCTGGGCTATACCGATGGCAAAGAGCCGTTACGCGTGCAGCGAACTACCGCCAAGAAGCTCGCTGCTCTGACCAAACGGCTGAACAAGAAGCAACTCGCGCATCGGCCCGCCCCTGGGAAATGGTCGATCACCGAGATCCTCGCCCACCTGGCCGACACCGAACTGGTTGCGGGCTGGCGTTTGCGGCTGATCTTGAGCGAGAATGGCACGCCCATCAAGGCTTTCGATCAGGACGTTTGGGCGGAGACGTTCAACTACGGCCGGCGCGACCCGAAGGCTTCGCTGGAGACATTCCGGGTGTTGCGCGAGAACAATCTGGCGCTGTTGAAGTCAGTCCCGAAAAGCCTTTGGGAAAACTATGGCATGCACGAGGAACGGGGCAGGGAAACCGTCACCCACGTGGTGCGCATGTTCGCCGGACACGACCTGAACCACTTGCGGCAAGTAGAAAAGATTGCGAAGGAGAGCCGGAAGCGCCGCCGGTAGCCTCTGCGGGAAGGCGGGCTGCGGGAAGGACATGCCGCGGAAGGGCACCCCACGGGAGGGCATGGCTTCAGCCGTCCCGATCGCTTCCTAGGGAGATTGTCATTCCGAGCGGACTTCAGTGCGCGAGGAATCCGCATTGTTGGCCAGCGCGCTTATCTTCCCTTCAGGTTCTTGGCTCTGCTTTCCGCCTGCTCTGCCTCTTCCTTCTTCCCCATCCCTCTATACGAATGCGCCAGTAACTCAAATACCTCCACATTATCTGGGTGCGTCTTGGAAAGCGGTGCGAGCTGCTGGGCCGCATCGGCAAGGCGGCCTTCTGCAATCTGTGCTTTCGCCAGGCCGAGTTGCGCTTCCACACTTTTCGGCTGCAGCAGAAGCGCGGCTTCAAACTGGTCTTCTGCAGCTTTCGGATCCTTCAGGCCTAGACACACCTGGCCTAGCAGCAGGCGCGCCGGGAACTGTCCCGGAGTGAGTTTCAAACTGGCTTCCAGCGCGTCTCGCGCACCCGCCAAGTCGCCGGTTTTCTCCAACGCCAGACCTTCATAGAAGGCGGCGGTGGCATCCTCGGGACGAACTTCGCGCGCGCGTTTCAGATGTTTGGCTGCCTTCGCGTAGTCACCCGCCTGCAACTCCAGCGCTCCCAGTTGCCTCAGGGCCGTGGGCGATTTCCTATCAAGCTGCAGGACTTTCTCCAGCGCCCCGCGAGCGTCGGCGGGACGGTCGTCTTCCGAAGCAATCATCGCTGTGTGCAGCAGGTTCTGTTCTTCAATCTTGTCTTTGGGATCGGGCAACAGCGAGGGCTCGGGAACATTGGTCGAGCTCCCCACATCGGCGCGACCCAAATAGCCCAAAGCTTTAAGCTCGTCGATCGTACCTTGGTTGAGCGCTCCCGCGGAAGGCGGCGGAGGTGGCTTCTTCGCCCGCAGGTCGGCGAGCATTGCGCGAGACTTTTGTACGGTTGCATCCCACGGTTGGTAGTTGTTCTTCAGTTCTCCTGGGTCACTGCGCAGATCGTACAGTTCGGGCCGCGGCGCTTCGATGAACTTGAATCCATTCGCCCGCACCGAGCGTAGAGGCGCCCAACCGAAGCGCAGCGGGTAATCGGTCTCTCCATAAGCAGTGCGGTTGGTGTTCTCCGTGCCGCCGAAATACGCCTTCAGCGATTCGCCATCCAACCGCGCAGGCGGCGGAACATGCAGCAGATCAAGCACAGTGGGTAGGATGTCCGTGGTTCGCACCTGTGCATCCACCATTTTCCCGGCATCGCCTCGGCCCGCCAGCTTGAGAATCAGCGGCACATGCGTCGTAGAGTCATACAGAAAAATTCCGTGCGTATCCTCGTGATGCTCTCCCAGTCCCTCGCCGTGATCTCCGACCACGATCACAACCGAGTTTTCATACCAGCCCTGCTTCTTCAAATAAGCCGCAAAGTTCGCGAGCGCCGAGTCGGCATAGGCGATCTCGCCGTCGTACAAGCGATCCTTATACGTCTGCGAGTAGGGTGGCGGCGGCTCATAGGGATCGTGCGGATCATAGAGGTGTACCCACACAAAATGCGGGCCCGCGGGATGTGCACTCAGCCAGCGTTCCGCATGCTGCACCACGTCCATGCCGCGGCGTTCCACTCGTCCCCAGCGCGACTTTGTCTTTGGATGCTCGGGGAAGTTGTCGTAGAAATCGAATCCGCGATCGAGTCCCGGCGCCAGTGTTTTGCTGTCGAGGATGACGGCGCCAATAAATGCTGCCGTGTGATAGCCCCTTTTCTTAAGTAATTCAGCCCAGGTGGGGTGAGTCTCAGCCAAAGGCACCGCAAAATCGGTGACCCCGTGCGTGCTAGGCAGAAGCCCGGTCAGGATCGTAGTGTGCGAAGTGTTGGTGATGGGACTGGGCGTGAATGCCTGCGCAAAGCGAATCCCGTCTTTCGCCAGGCTGTCAAGTGCTGGGGTCTGAATGCGTTCGTAGCCGTAGCAGTGGACATGGTCAGCGCGGAGGGTGTCAATGGTGATCAGGAAAACATCAGGCTGCGATGATTTCTTGCGCGTGGGCCCCGCTGCGACACTGGCTGTGGCGGCCAGCCAGCAAATGATCAGGAACCGTACCACCTTCATGGCAATTCAGACTAGCATAATCAGCGCAGCCAATCGGCGCGGGACAACTCAGTCGCTGGGATATAATTTTGCCTAGCCAATGGCTTCCTCCCGGTGTTTTGGATTCCCGCTGATCGCCAGCGTGCTGCTGTGGGCACCCGCGGTCCTGGCCGCGGCCGGTCCATCACCCAACGTGGTAGTCATCACTATCGACACGCTGCGGGCCGACCACCTCGGCTGCTATGGCTACAAGCAGATCCGCACTCCGAACATCGACGCACTGGCCGCGGAGGGCGCGCGTTTCGAACGCGCCTACACCCCCGTACCGGTCACGCTGCCTGCGCACACGGTGATCTTCACCGGTACCTACCCCATGCTCAGCGGCATGCACGATTTCGCCGCCAACAAGCTGAGCCCCACTCAGCCCACGCTGGCCTCTGTCCTGAAGGAGCAGGGATACACCACCGGCGCTGTGATCGGCTCAGCGGTGCTCGACTCGCGCTTCGGCCTGAACCATGGCTTCGACTTCTATTACGACCATTTCGATTTCAATCGCCTGCAGGAATCGAACCTCGACGAAATGGAGCGACCCGGCAATGTGGTGGCGGACGTGACCTTGGACTGGCTAGGCAAGAACTATCAGAAGAAGTTTTTTCTGTGGATGCATTTGTACGATCCGCACTATCCCTACCGCCCGCCGCCGCCGTACCGCGACGAATACAAGGATCGTCTTTACGACGGAGAAATTGCCTTTGCCGACGCGCAGGTGGGGCGTTTGATTCGTTTTCTGAAAGAAAAGGGATTGTACCGCAACACGCTGATCGTGCTCACCGGTGATCACGGCGAAAGCCTCGGAGAGCACGGAGAGAAGACCCACGGCTTCTTCATCTACAATGCGACTTTGCACGTACCCGTCATCTTCCATTTGCCAGGTGGCGTGTCCGCGAAAACTATGCCCGAGTTGGTGAGCTTGGCCGACCTGATGCCAACCGTGCTCAAGGCTCTGAAAATAGAAGCGCCCCCGCAGGTGCAGGGACGCAATCTGCTGCCGCTTATGGCGCCCAGGAAGGAAGATGAATCCCGCAGCTTGTACGGGGAGACGTTTCTGCCGCGCCTGCACTTCAACTGGAGCGAACTGCGCGGGGTCGAGACCGAAAATTACCATTTCATTGATGCACCCAAGCCCGAGCTTTACGACCTGACGAAAGATGCCGGCGAGACGCAGAATTTGTTTCCCCAAAAAAAGGCCGTAGCGGAGGAGATGCGCGCCCGCCTGGCCACGCTGATTCGCCAATACAGCGCGGGACAGGAACTGGCGGAAAAGACCGGGCTCGACCCCGCACTGATGGAGCGGCTGAAATCCCTGGGATATGCTGGCTTTTCGGGCGGTGGCAGCCCCACGATTACTGACCGTGCCTTGCCCGATCCCAAGGATCGCATCCAGGTGTACGAACTGTTTTCTGATGCGATGGCCGACAGCCAGCACGGCCACTACCCGGAGTCCACGGAAAAACTCAACACTGCGCTGAAGACGGAGCCGGATTCCGTCCCTGCCCATTATTTGCTGGGATTGAACTATTATCGGATGCGCGAATTTCCCAAGGCCATAGAGCAGCTCCAGCGGGTACTGCAACTGAGCCCAGACTACGCGCTCGCGGTCTACCAACTGGGCTTGGCATATGGACAAGCCGGCGATTTTGACCACGCCATCCAGACGCTCAAGCGTGCGCTGGAGTTAGACTCCACCAATTTTGCAGCAGCCTACAATCTTGGCGCCTCATACCTGCAAAAATACATGGTCCCTGAAGCGGCTGCCGCATTTCGCCAGTCCGTCACGATCGCGCCGGATTACGCTCTCGGTCACCGCGGTCTGGGAGAAGTTCTGCTGTATCAGGGCGAGGTGGATGACGCGCTCACGGAGTTGCGTCGCGCGGCCGAACTTGCACCCCAGGATCCTGGCACTCATGTGGCTCTGGCGAAGGCGCTGTCGGCGAAGGGACTGAATGACGAGGCTCAGGAAGAGATGCGCAAGGTCCAGCAGGCGCAACCGCAATAATGCAAAACCGGACGTCGGAACTTTTATTGAAACGCTTTCTCCATCTTCTGACCTGCCTTGGACTGCTGCTCCCGCACGCTCTCGCGGCTGCTCCGCCCCACAAACCTGCGCCCAACGTGCTCCTTATCACCATCGACACGCTGCGCGCTGACCGCCTGGGCTGCTACGGTTCGAAGAATGTTGCTACCCCGGTCCTGGACAGCCTGGCGCGGGAGGGCGTGGTCTTCGAGCGCGCGCTGTCGCAGGTGCCGCTGACGTTCCCTTCCCATGTCGCCATCCTCACTGGGACCTACCCCTCCTATACCGGGGTGCAGGACTTCACCAGCCCGCCCCTGGGGCCTGAATTCCGCACCCTGGCGCAGAGCCTGAGCGCCAACGGTTACGCCACTGGCGCGGTGGTAAGTTCGTTCGTGCTCGATCGCAGTTGGGGAGTGGCGCGAGGCTTCGACTTCTACGACGATGCCTTCCCCGGCACAAGCTTCTTCGAAAAGGACCCTGCCCTGGTGGAGCGTCCGGCAAAGGAGAGCGTGGACCGTGCCCTCGCCTGGCTGGCGCGCACCCGGCGGCGGCCGTTCTTCCTTTGGCTCCACCTCTATGACCCGCACAGCCCCTATCAGCCGCCGGAGCCCTTCCGCACCCAGTACCGGGGACGCCCGTACGACGGCGAAGTGGCCTATGCCGACCACGAAGTGGGCCGGTTCCTGGGATGGCTGAAGAGCCATGGGCTGTACGCGGGAACCCTGATTGTCATGCTGAGCGACCACGGCGAATCTTTAGGCGAGCACGGGGAGCGCGAGCACGGATTCTTCATCTACAACTCGACCACGCACGTTCCGCTTATTGTGAAGCCCCCTGTGGGCAGCAGCCTGCGGCCTGGCCGGCGCGCCGAACCGGTGGAAACCATCGCGGTGGCGCCGACGCTCTTGGAGGTGGCAGGCGTCCGCGACCCCATACAGAAGCAGTTTCAGGCAGCGGGGCTCTTCGCGAAGCAGCGGGATGCGGAATCGGCGGCGGCTTACAGCGAGACCTTTTATCCCTTCTCGTCGTTCGGCTGGAACCCGCTGCGTGGGCTGGAGAGCGGGCGGTATCACTACATTGAAGCGCCGCGGGCGGAGCTCTACGACCTCCAGAGCGACCCGGAAGAGAAACAAAACCTGGCGAGCCAGCAGCCGGCGCTGACCGCCGTCCTCAAGGAGAAGTTGCGGGAGTTGCTGGCGCGCAACCCGCCGCCGCAGAAAACGGCCGCGAACCCAGGGCTGAGCCCGGAAACCATCGAGAAGCTGAGGGCGCTGGGCTACGTGGCCTACCGCTCGCCGGTTTCGGCGGAGCAACTAGCGAAAGGCCTGCCCGACCCCAAAGATAAGCTGGAGGAGTTCAACGCTATCCTGCAAGCGACCGACGCCTTGCAGTCCGGCGACCTTCAGCAGGGCGAGGCGCTTCTCAGGAGGGCGCAGGAGGAGGATCCGGGGATGTATCTGATCCCCTACCTGCTGGGCCAGGCCGCTTCCCGGCGCAAGGACTGGAAGGACGCGGCGGCGGCATTGAGCCAGGCGCTGGAGCTGAATCCCACCTTCGATCAGGCCATGACCGCTCTGGCGCGGGCCCTGGCGCTCAGCGGGGATCCGAGCGGTGGGAAGAAGTGGCTGGAGAAAGCCCTGGAGCTGAATCCGCAAAACCTGCACGCCTGGTACACGCTGGCCTGGCTGCACTCGCACGCGGGAGAAACGGCGGCGGCGCAAACGGCGCTGGAGAAAACCCTTGCCATCCAGCCCAATTTCAGCCCTGCCCTGCGCGATCTGGGAGTGCTCCTTTTCCGCCAGCAGAATTATGCGGAAGCTGCGGTGCGCCTGCAGAGGGCAAGCGAACTCGGCATCCAGGATGCGCCGCTTTACAACCTTCTGGGCATCTCCTATAGCCATACCAACCGGCTGCCAAAAGCCGTCGAGAGCTACAGGAGGGCGCTGGCGAAAGACCCCAATCTGGCCGAGGCCCACCTCAATCTGGCCTACGCCTACCAGAAGCTGGGGCGGGCCAAGTCCGCGCAGGAAGAATATGAGGCGGCATGCAATCTGGAAGAGAAGTTCTGCAAGTTTGTCCCCGCACACCGGCAGTAACCGCACTCCCTGGCAAGTGGCTTACTGGGTCTTGGAGACCCGCTGGGTACCGCCCTCCAGACGGGCCAGGGTTTGCCGCGCTTGGGGAACGAGGGGATCAGTGGGGAACGACTTGAGGAAGAACTTCAGTTCGCTAATGGCCTCCTGGGTTCGCTTCTGGCGTAAATACAGGTTCACCAGCTCGAGGTGTGCCCGGGACAGGCTGGGGTCGAGGCGGATGGTGTCCTGCAGCGCCCGCTCCGCCTCCGGCAGTCTTCCCAGTCTCTCATACACGGAGCCCAGCAGAAACTGTCCAAAGCCGGAGTCGGGCTGCTTACGCAGGCCTTCCTCGACCATGCGCAGGCAGTCGTCGTAGCGGCGGGTGAGGAGAAAGACGTTGCCCAGATTAAAGTAGGCTTGGGCATCGCTCTGCTTGAGCTTCAGGACAGCTTCGAACTCGGCTTGGGCGGCGGGGAAGTTGTTCTCCCCTAGGTAGGCTGCGCCCAGATTGTTGTGCGCGGGATAGAAATCCGGGGCCAGTTTCAGCGACGCCTGGAAATGCCGAATGGCATCGCCGGTCCTGCCATGGGCTTGGCACTTGACACCCTCCTCGAACTCTTTCACTACCTTTTTGGGAAACTCCTTCTTGTACTCTGCGGGATCGACCAAGTAGGGGTTTCCTCCGGCGACCGGCGGCTGGGGGGCTTCCCTCGCGGCTGGGGCCTTGGGCGTGAGCCGGATGCTGAGGATGTTGGTGGTGCGCGGGTTGACCTTTACGTTCTCCTCGTAATACTCGTACTTCTCATCGTTGATGATCACGTGATAGAGGTTGCCGGGCAGGTCGCGGAACAAGAATCTCCCCTCGTCGTCCGTCCAGACCTGATTGACCACAATGCCCCGCGTCTGCAGGGTGACCTCGATGCGGTCGGGCGGGAAGCTGCCCCGGGCGACCGTGATCTGGCCGCCGATGGCGCCATTGTCTTGCGCGGTCGCGGGTATGCGGAAGAGGAGCAGCAGCGCCAGGGACAGAGCCGCAAGGAGCAGGCGGGACAGTCGGCAGCGTCGAATCATGACGCCCCTTCGGCGAACGAGAGCCCGAAGAATGGGGTCCGGTCGCCGACCGGACCCCAAGGCACTTCCGCTCGCGCCGCTTAGAAGGTGAGCTTCAATCCAAGCTGGATTTGGCGCGGGTTAAAGGTGCCGGCCGCCTGCCCAAAGGTGTTGAGGGCAGCCACAGCGCTGGCGCCGATGCTGTTGACGCGGTTGTTGGGGTTCGCCGGCAACTGGAAGTTGGTGCGGTTCAGGACGTTGAAGCCCTCCCCCCGGACCTGCAGGTTGACCTTCTCGCTGAGCTTGAAAGTCTTGAACAGCGAGATGTCGGCGTTGAAGAAGTTGGGACCCACAAACTGGTTGCGCCTCTCGTTGCCGAGGCAGAGTACGGCCACGCTGACATGACCGTCGCAGGGCCGGGAGAAGAAGTTGCCCGAGCCGGGCTGACCCAATGCGAAGTTGGAACCCCAGCCATTAGCCCACATGTCGTGGGTGGCGGGGAAGCTCTGTTGCAAAACGTCAACCCGAAGGCCGTTGCGGTTGAAGGTCTGCTTCAGGAAGTTGCACGAGGTGGTCGAGCTGCAGAACGGGCTCCAGTGAGCGCCCGTCTGGAAGGACCAGATGCCGTTCCACTGCCAGCCGCCCAGGACGAAGCCCGTGACTCCCTTGGCGTTCTTCAACCAAGGCATTTCCCAAACGTAGTTCACGACCACGCGATGGCGGATGTCGAAGATAGAGTTGCCATAATCCAGATGGGGGTTGAGCTGGTCGCTGGAAAAAGCCTCGCCGGGGGCGCGGCCGTTGGCGGTGGTGGCGCCGCTGTGCCAGGTGGAACCGATGTCGAGAGAGTGGCTCCAGGTCCAGTTGGCGTTCAAGGTCAGGCCGTGGCCAGCCTGCTTGCGCAGTGACACCTGCATGGCGCTGTAGTTGGAGTTCACCGAGTTCTGCCAGTTGCGGATCCTGAGGTAGTTGGGATTCAGGACGCCCCGATCATTGCCCGGGCACCCCCTGCGCCCGGTCACGGTCTGGCCACCATCCACGGGATCAAGGGCCGTGACGCCACAGGGCAGCCTGCCGCCCGGGATGCGGTTGATGTCTTCCGCGCGGAAGAGCTTGTGTCCCGCCGTGCCTACATAGTCCACCTCCAGCACCGTCTTGGAGAAGATCTCATGCTGGAAGCTCAGGTAGAAGTTGTAGACATAGGGGTCGCGGATGCCTTCCGGCGTGAGCACGCCGGTCAGGAAAGCAAGGTTTTGGTTAACAGGAGACCAAGCCTGAATGTTGCCGATGCCCGAGGCCGTGCCCGGGGCGCTTTCGTTGTTCGCCGCGCAGGGGGCGCCGGTAAACGATACCGGCAGACAGCCCACGCTCTGCGGACCGTAGGCGACGACCCCGTACCCGGGAGTACCGTTCGCAAATAGCTCAAGATTAGTCAAGGCGGCTATGTCCGCGAAGTTGTAGTAGGGGAGGTTCCAGCGGGAGTTGGAGAGCGGGTTGTAGAGGGTGCCTTCGTAGGCGACGCCAAAACCGCCGCGAAGGGAGGTCTTGCCGTTGCCAAACACATCGTAGGCGAAGCCCACGCGCGGACCAAAGTTATTGTGGTCGCCTTTGCCCAGGGATTTGGTGGGGGAGAAACCGCCCGGACCGCATACGCCGGCAATCGCCGATTGGAAATATGCGGGAGACAAGAAACCGGTGTCGCAGGGGGCGGTACCCACGTATCCTGAGAAATTGGGTCCGGGCACGTTGGCGTTGGCCAGCCAGCCGTCGCCGGTGGTGATGTTGTCAATCACGTTGGTCCCCGACCCTTTTTTGAAGATGGTCGCCAGGTTATTCAGCTCGGTGTGGCGCGTGTAGAGGTCGTAGCGGATGCCCAGGTTCAGGGTGAGGCGTCGGCTGATCTTCCAGTCATCCTGGAAATAGGCCCCATGTTCCCAGTTGCGCCAGTGCCGGAAGTTGCTCTCCAGGTGGGAGCCACTCGCACAGGAGGGCGCGGCAGCATTGACGATGCAAGGGTCAGTCCCCGTGACTATCTCATAGGGAGCATCTATGGAGAAGGTGACGGGGTCGGTGAAGTAGTACGAGGGACGCCCGACATCGAACTCGCTGTTCTCGAGGTTGCGCCGCAACTCGTAGCCCACCTTGATGTTGTGCTTGCCCTTGGTGATGGAGAGCATGTCCGCGTAGGTGTAGATGTTCTCCTTGAAGAACTGGGGATAGCCGTTGTAGGAGCCAAAGCCGATCTCCGCGCTGTCGAAGGCGATGGAAGGAACGCCCGACTGGTTGACCCGGACGTTACCCGGACCGCCGATGTTGAGCACGTAGCCCGCCCGGAACTCATTCACGATGTGGGGATTGAAGGTGTGCACCCAGTTGAAGGAGAAGTGGGGGACGATGGTCCTGAGGGGGTTGGTGAAGCCGCGCGAGCCGGAGGCAAATATCTGCCCGGATTGGGGACCAAAGGCGTCCGTGGCCCGGAACCACTTGAACTCGGTGAAGAAGCGGTCCTTGTCGCGGGGGTTCCAGTCGAGGCGCAGGGAGGCCTCGTTGCCGTGGAAGAGGTTGTCCTCGCTCTGCTGCTTGAAGAGCGTGATGGTCTGGTTCTCGAAGGACTTGGTTGCGCGGTCCAGCAGGCTCGTGGCGAAGGTGCCGGCCTGCAACGGCAGCGGCGAGGCGCAGGAGCCGTCGTAGTCGCCGGCGAAGACGCCGATGATGTTGGCCACGGCCTTGGCATGCATCATCCCGCTGGGATCGCCGGGCATGCCGGCATAGGTGCCCGGGCACAGCCAGTCGGTGTAGGTCAAACCGTCGTTGCTGTTCCCGCTACCGGACCCCACGCCGACACCCGCGAAAGCGTCCAGCGTGGCCACCCCTGTTCCCGGCACTGAGGGGGCAAAGTTGCTGTACAACTGCGCCGCCACTAGGCTGGGCGTCACCTGACCCACGAAGCTGGGGTCGGCAGCGGTGATGGGGGCAGCCGCGATCACGGCCGCGCGCCACTCCGGCGATTCCACCGCGGTCAATCTCGGTTCATTGGCAGTGAGGAAGCGGTCGCCCTGGTAGGAGAAGAAGAAGAAGAGCTTGTCCTTGATGATGGGGCCGCCGATGGTGCCGCCGAACTGGTTGAAGCGCAGCTCCGGCTTGTCTTCGCCCGTGATGGGCTTCAGCGGATTCCCTCCAGAAGAGTGGTTGATGAAGTACGGTGTGGCGTCCATGTTGTCGTTGCGCAAGAACCACCAGCCGCTGCCGTGTAACTCGTTGGTGCCCGACTTTGTCACCAGGTTGGTGATGGAACCGGCGCTGTTGCCGTACTGCGCGGAGTTGTTCAGCGTAAGCTGCTGAAACTCCTGCACCGTGTCCTCGATGGGGGTGTTGACGTTGCCGCCGCTGAGGCCTTTGTTGGAAACTCCGTTGATGAGGAACCCGTTGAAGTTCTCACGCAGGCCGTTCACAACCACCCCGTGGCCATTCTCAAAGTCCACGCCGCGGACGTCCACCGCGCCGGGGTTGAGGCGAATCAGGTCGTAAACGTTGCGCCCATTCAGAGGCAGGTTCTGGATCTGGACCGAGCTGACGGTAGCCGCCAGCTTGGAATCTTCTGTGTTCACGAGGGTGGCTTCCCCTGTGACCTCCACGATCTCCTTCGCTTGGCCGAGGGTCATCTTCATATCAACGCGCTGGATAACGCCGGCATTCAGAGTCACGCCGCTGTTCGTCAACGTCTTAAAACCAGCAGCCTCCGCCGTTATTTTGTAGGTTCCGGCTGGGAGTTCCTTGACGGTGTAGAGGCCAAACTGGTTAGTCGTGCTCGTCACCGAGTAGTTCGTGCCCGCGTTGGTGATCGTGACCTTGGCGTTGGCGATGGCAGCGCCGGACGGATCCTCGACTGTGCCGGTAAATGTGCCATATTCGATCTGCGCGAAGGCACCCAGCGTCAGCACCAGTAGAGATAACAAAGCGAGGCAGAACTGCAGCTTTTTCATTTGCCTACCCTCTCGATATTGTCGGAAAGTCATTTCCGCGAAAGATTTTTGCGTCAGGATACGCTGTCACAAGCGAATGTGAGCTAGGACACAGCATACTGTGAAGCGCCGAGCATTGTGCGCTCGTCCCGCGCTCACCGTCAAGCTATCTTGCTGATTCCTGTGGAAGAACCGGCCCCGGCACTCTTGGGAGCACACATCAACGCCCCGTTGATGACGAAAATCACGGTTCGCAATCGCACGTAGCCCGCCAAAGCGTGTGCGTAGACAGGTCAATAAGTTAAGGACATTTTGCGATCGGGCGATATGACTAACTGTAGAGTGCCGCTTTGCAGGCCTCCAAAATTTGGAAGATTGTCACAAGCCGGTGTGCGATATATCACATTGAGCTGTGACTACGGCTTTTGTCCTACCACGGCGGGTCGATGACCGACGGGCCGTTTTCCAGAAGGCTTACCTGCCCCTGCAGACCCGGGATGGTGAGCGATCACGCCGCGTCCTTCCTCGACCAACAACTCCTGGTCGGCGGCCTCTGCTCCCAGGCTGTCCACCTTGCCCGAGGGCCAGTGGATCAGGATAGAGTCCACCCGGGTTGCGGCGCCTAGACCGAAGTGCAGCCGGGGATCGCTAGCCGATTCGAAGCTACTGTTGGCGCGTACCTCTGCGCTCTGCGTCAGGCTTCCCGCTCTAACCTCCACCCGCGCCCCAAAGCCGTCGCGATTGGAACGTGTGCCCACTGTCTTGATGCGTAGCCAGTGCCCGCTCTTGGCTTGATTGCGCAACAGTACGGGGGAACCATCCAGAACGCTGATCAGCAGATCCTGCGTGCCGTTATTCAGGAAGTCGGCGGTGGCCACCGCCCTCGCCACGTAACGGCGAGCCAACGGCGGTCCCGCCTTCAAGCCGATCTCCTCAAACTTCCCGCCCTTCAGATTGTGGAACAACAGCGGGCGTTCGGCGTAGGTCACGCCAAACGAGTGCCGGTCCACCTGGGGATTTACGTGGCCGTTGGCGACAAAAATATCTTTCCACCCGTCGTTGTCCAGGTCGAGGAACTTCACCCCGAAGGCTAGAAACGGAATGCTGATGGGGCCAAAGTTGGTCGGCCCGGCCATATCGGTGAACTGGCCGTTGTGATCGTTGTGATAGAGGTTGTTGGCGTCGTCGGAAAAGTTGGTTTTGACAATGTCGGGCCAGCCGTCGTTATCGTAGTCGGCGGAGTCAATGCCCATCCCAGCCTGTTCCCGTCCGTCGGCGCTGTAAGCCACGCCTGCTTCCGCCCCCACTTCCGTGAAGCCGCCCTTGCAGTCATTGTGATAGAGCAAACTTGGCGAGGAGTCGTTGGCGACGTAAAGATCCAGGCATCCGTCGAGGTCATAATCCAGCCAGAGCACGCCCAACCCGTAGTAGCTGCCGGGATCGATATTCAGCTTTTCGGTCACATCCGTGAAAGTGCCGTCTCCATTATTG
>Ga0099828_10000570_pt1 | contig 22824 bp, 30 predicted proteins | sample CZO8metaG_2_FD_79338 | JGI IMG/M metagenome (GOLD analysis project Ga0099828, IMG submission 79338) | Vadose zone soil microbial communities from the Eel River Critical Zone Observatory, Northern California, USA - CZOApr15con2H1.8 metaG | ecosystem: Environmental > Terrestrial > Soil > Vadose... | reverse complement strand
GCTCGCCGCCGTCAGTCGCGGCGCGCCGGAGACTCCGCTTGAATCCTCCTCGCGGGGGATGGAACCTGAAGGGCACCTTCAAACCAGCCCGCAACAGTTCGTGGAGACTAGTCTCTCCCGCCACGACCGATTTCGCCAGATCGTCAAAGCTCGACTTTCCGAAAAGCCTGAGAAAACCATCATCTAATCCGTCAGCACCGTCACGTTCGCCGCGCTTCTCTAGGACTCTTCCAAGCAGATCCGGGCTGACCTCGCCCCACGCCACGAGAACCTTCGCCGAGCGAAGCATTCCCAGATTCGACGGCGTATTATCTAAGAGTCTAGCTTGGAAGGTTCGTTCTAGCTTGAGCGATTCCATCGTCCTCCGAACATCCGGATTGTCCGAGGCGGTCCCCCGAAGCCTAACCGCGAGAATCGGATTCTTAGTCGGCGACTCCACTGCTAGTTCACCCAGTCGCTCTGCGTCACAACGTTGTACGTCTGCGTCAACGCGTCAAACACCGCCAGCGCGCACGATGACAGGGTCGATGTTGATCCGAAGGTCCGCGTCCAGCAATCCCTCACACCCGCCAATCGCAGCACCTGTTTCGGAATCTCACCCGCCACCAAGCCCAGCCCCCTCGGCCCAGGCAACACCTCCACCCTGACACTCCCCGTCTTCCCCGTCACATTGAACGGGACCGTATGCTGTGTCCCGCAACGACACTCCCAGCTCCCACAACCCCGCCGAACAGGAATAATATTCAATTTCGCTTGAACCGTGCCCTTATCGATCGCTGTCCGGACCTGGCGCGCCTTCCCCTCGCCAATGCCGATAAACCCGTCACCATTACCGACAGCGACGACTGCTCTAAACCTCGACCTCTCGCCCGCGTCGGTCTGTTTCTGGACAAAGCCGATTCCCAGAACCTCTTGCTGAATATTCGGCAAGAGCGTGTCGACAATCTCCGGCTCCTTGATCCTCAACCCCTGCGTGAAGATCTCCTCCATCGAAATTATCTCGCCTTGCTGGACCTGACGGCCAAGCTTGGTCTTCGGGACCCATCCAACCTCTTGACCGGGACGCTGACTCATCGCGCAGCCTCCAGCGGCGCAGCCAAGACAGCCTTCCTAACTTCTTCGAAGTGGCCGGACAATTCCTCAGGTTTCAATCCCCGGCTGAGATATGCGCTGAAACGCTTCTTGTACACGTCGTGCTCTCCCGCCAGCGATTTTGCGTAGCTCGCAATGTGACTTCCTCCGATTCTTTCCATCGAGGGAAGACGTTCCGGAGAGTGTGGAACGGCGAGACCGGAATCTGCTAGTCCTTTCAGGACAGCAAAGAGCTTTGAGCCCTTTGTTGGTGCCTTGAGCCCGAGGTCCAATATCGCTTCTTTAACCCCTCTCGCAATCGCGCGACGAGCCGCCAAGGCTCCCGTCAAGTAGGCTGAAGGAAGATTTCCCAGCCCGCCCTTCCAACCCAGCTTCCGGAGCTCTCGGGAAGAGGCGGAAGCCCTCACGATATCGCCGGTGAGGGTTGCGTCTGTAATCTGAACTGTGACATACTTGTTGGTTAGACGGACCACCGCACGCGGCTTGCCGGACTTCACCAGCGCTCTGCGCAGTTTGTAGTCTGTCTTGCCCTCTCTTCGTCGACGGTATGGGAGCGAGTAGCGCGGACTGTCAGCCATGGATCAACGCTTCTTTACCAGTTGATGGGCCCTTACATACTCATCTACATGCGACCCGCTGCGGAAGGCTCCGCCCTTCGCCATACCCAGCAGAGTCGCGTAGTTTCCGGGCGACAGCTGTCTCTTGTCTCTGAGCCATCGAAGATGTCTCCGGATAGCTCTGATCTTGAGGACCCAGGCCTCTTTGCCAGGCTTCTGACTTCCCTTTCTGCTGCCAGCCTTCTTTCTACGTCCCGACTTTGCGCGATGTCTACCCCGACTGATCCCCGTCTTTGGCAGGAGGCTGATCCTTCCTTCGCGTATGAGACTCTTGATCTCGTCTCGGGTAATAGCCGACTGGACGCGATCATTCTCTTCGGGATCGATCCAGACCCTGTTCAATCCTCCGCCGAGCAAGCTTGCGGCCAGCCTCTTCTGGTTCTTTAGACTCATTCGGAACTCTCCTCTGTCTTGTCGAAATCCCCGCCTTCAGCGATCTCAGCCTTCTCTTCCATCTTCTCCTCTCCCGTCTCTGCTGGCAGCCCCTTCTCCTCTTCACCAGCCGGTTGCTCGGTCACTGCTCGCCCTTCCTCCTTCCCAGGATTTGCAATGTGGAAATTTAGATCCTTGGCTTTCGCCAAGATCCCGCGCCTCTTCTTCTCCCCGACCCGCGCCGCGATCCTCACGATGTGCACCTTTGGATCCAGCTTCTCTAGTTCAACCTCTCGCCACACCAGTTGATCGACGAGGCCTCTCGGGTGGAGTCCGCGGGTCGAAGCGGTTGTACCGTATCCGTTCTTTACTTTTGCTGGAAAGCCGCTCTCTTCCTTTCTCATCTTGCTCGTAACGCCCCGGGGTCTACGCCAGTTCTCTTTGACCCGTTTGTACCTCCAACTCTCTTGGCGTCTGAACTCGGGTTTTGATCCTGTCATATCTCTCACTTTGTTGACTTGGTTGATGTCTGGGCGGGTCCCTTTCCAGAGACGTATATTCCATCCAGAAAGACTCGAAGATCCTTCTTCTTGATCTTGGTACTGTCTTGAATGTTGGCTGCGGTCTGACTAACCGATTTCAGATCGATGCCCTCCACCGAAATGTCCTCGCCTTTTACGTCGACCCTTACCCCTTCAACTATCTTCGCGTATCTTGGAGTCTTCTCACCCGTGAAATTCTCGATCCTCAAAACCTTGGCCTTCTCATCCACTTTCACGGTTACTGGAAAGTGAGCGTAGACTGTCCGTAGCTCGTACCTGTAGCCTTGCGTGACTCCCTTGAGCATGTTTCGCACATGAGCCGCGGCTGTCCCCAACATTCCAATCTCCCTCTTTCTTGGCCAGCTAGTTTCCAATTGTACATTGTTATCGTTCACATTGATGGAAACTGGTAGGTGGGATAGATCTTCCTGCAGCGAGCCTAGAGGACCTTTCACTCTTACCGTTCGTCCCTCGACTTGCACTGTTACCCGGTCGGGGATTGGTACTGTTCTTTGAAGAGTTTCAAACCTAGCCATGACGTATCGCCTTCAGAAGACGTATCCTAGGAGCTGTCCTCCGGCTCCAGCCTCGCGCGCCTCTTTGTGCGCCAGAACTCCTTTGGGTGTTGTGAGTATTAGTATTCCAACGTCTCGAGATGGGAGGTAGCGTTTTCCCCATTGTTCGAACTCGCCGATGGTGGATGAGAATCTGGGTCTTACGCTTCCGCAGTCGTTTACCCGTCCCAAGAGTTGTATCTTGAATTTTCCTCCTCTACCATCGTCGACGAATTCGAACTCTCCGACATATCCGTACTTTTGCATCACGCGGAGGACTTGGCCCATCAGTTTGGATGCTGGATAGACGATGCATTCGTGTTTGTGTCTGCGCTCGTTGTTGAGGATGGATGAGAACATGTTGGAGATTGGTTCCATTTCTTGGTCACATGTATTTTTTGAATCCGAGTCCTACGGCTACTTCTCTAAAGCACTGTCTGCAGAAGTTGAGTCCGTATTTTCTCACGATGGGTCCGTACTGGCCACAGCGCTTGCAAGGATGTGCGCCCTTTCCATACTTCCTCTGCTTCTTTGCTTTGAGCTTGGCCATGAGTCAGTTAGTTTCCTATGTTTGTTCCGAAGTTGTTCTGCATGAACTTGACGGCGTCTTCCTTTGAGACGTAGTGGTTGCGTCCTATCTTTGCGGGACGGATGGCTCGTGACCTAATCCTGTACCCAGGCCGTCCAAGTGTGACATGAATGGTAGCGCCGAATATTCCCAGTTCGGGAACGTACCTGGTTCCAGGAATTTCTATGTGCTCTTTGATTCCAAATGAGACGTTGCCATACTCGTCGAAGCTCCTCTCGTTGACCTTGTTGCTAACTGCGTCCAGTGCTCGTTTCAGGAACTCTCCCGCGTCCTTCCCGCGTAGCGTTACGACCGCCGCTATTGGTTCGCCCTTTCTGATTCCGAAATCCTTGATTGCCTTCTTGGCTTGTTTGGTTGTCGGTGTTTTGTTGGTTAGCTGGGTGAGAACTTTCTTCGCCTTTTCGAGTGGTTCGCCGGATTTGCCAGTCGCGATGTTCAATGTGACTTTTTCGATCCTGACTACTCTCGACGGGTTTGTCGACTCTTCTTTCACGGCGGGTTCAGACATTCTATTTTTCTCCTAGGCCGACAAGGGATGCTTGAGTGCCCACGGGTATCACGTATTCTGCTGGCGTGTCGAAGGCTTCGCTTGCTGTCTCGATCTTGACTATCTTAGGGCGGGCGTGAGTCCCAGGGGTTATTGTCGTGATCCTGCCGAAGATTCCTTGGTTTCTACCGTCGACGACCAATCCCAAGGAGCCTGTCTGAAACGGAACAAGTCCCATCATGTTCTGTTTGGGTAGGCCAATTTGCATTGCTCCTCCCGGAGCGAATTCCCCTTCCGTTTTCTGTCTACCGCTCTGACTTTGCAGAATGAAGCTTCGGCCGTCATGAAGATTGAGCTGGATTTTTCCTCCTTCAATGTTCCTCTTTCCGATTATTTTGCAGAGTTTGAAGCCTGCTTCCTTTTCAGAGATCGGCATTGGGGTTAGTCCTCTGTTTGGTTTGGGCAGGATTCGGAAGATCTGGCCAGCACCTTCGATCTGCAAAACGTCCATCAGTCCTATGGGGAACCGGTGGTCTCTTCTGACTACCCCGTCTACCTTTACTTTGCCGCTAGTGACGATTCGAATCGCTTCTCTGGATGTTCTAGCATATCCCAGAATCTCTCTGATGACGATTACCAGGGGAAGGCTCTTTTCTCTAGAAAAAGGACCGGGTCTCGTATTCGGCGCCCACGTTCGTTCCTTGCGCTTTATCGGCCAGAATCCCGGTGCTGGTTCGCGTTTGAGCTGTCTGGATCCTCCCTTGCGTGCTATTGTCTATCCCTCCATCATCTTTGATTTCTCGGAGAGGAGTCCGCTCCGCCACTTGTCTGACAGATTAAGGCTGGTGATGAGTACCTTGCTAGAATGAACGGGAAGCTTTGAAGAGATGCCGGCCGCCTTCTCCCGAGTCATGCCCTCCACGAAGATTCTTCCTGTCGAATAGTCCACCTTCTCCACCTTTCCCACTAAATCCGCGAATTCGCCTCTCATTATGCGAACAGTGTCTCCCGTTCTGAGTGGAATGCGTCTGACCTTGTGCCTTACGGTCAGGTCGTCGGATAATCGAGCTGAAAGCATCTTTCGCTGCTTGTGCTTGGGCGCTTGAAAGAAGCGTTTTCTCTGCTTGGAGGGTTTCGAGCTGGCCGTGGTCTATATCACCGTTGAAGCTAGGTTCGCTACTCGAGGCCATCTCTCGGCTGCCTCCCGAGCGACGGGTCCCCTGATCTCTGTTCCTTTCATCTCGCCCTCCGGCGTCATAAGGACTCCGGCGTTATCTTCGAAGGAGAGTCTCGTCCCATCCGGTCTACGCAACGCTCGCACCTGTCTCACAACGACTGCAGGAAAAACTTGTTTCCTCAGGTCGGGTTTGCCTTTAGACACCGACACCATTATCATATCTCCGACGCAGGCGGCGGGGACTCGTCGGAGGCGCCCGTGGTATCCTCGGACGTTTATGAGTTTCAATTCTTTCGCTCCAGTGTTATCAGCGCAGGTGAGCCGGGTGCCGACTGGAAGGCCCCGAGCAATTCTCGGTCTGTATTCCACCATTCCACGGGCGCTTACTGCCCTTGTCTTGGGCGCGGGCACGTCTATTCTGCTACTCCTTTCCTATCTATCACAACGAACGAGACTTCTTTGCTGAGTGGTCGGCATTCTGCTATTGTTACTCGGTCGCCTGTTGCTGCAGCAATGCAGGGCGGGTTGTGGGCGAGCGTCTTGCTTCTCCGCCTTTCGTATCTGCTGTATTTTGGATAATAGTGTAAGTAAGCGCGCTCAACTGATACGGTTTTCGGGGACTTAGACGTTGATACCGTTCCTTCAAAGACTCTTCCTCTCACGGACAGGCTTCCGTGGAATGGGCAGACAGGATCGTTGCACCCGGCCTTTGGCGGCTTGACGTCGAGTCCGATGTTACGTACTACCATTTTGCGAGCCCCCTCTTTACTCTGTCTTCAGGTCGGTATTTGAGAGCCGGGCCTTGAACTGGAATTATTTCTCCAGTCGGGAGAGTCGCGACAAATAGAGCATTATCTTTTGGCACCCTCACTAGTCGGTTCCGGGCCTCGATTAGTAGAGTGTTTCTTGTTTCGTCTCTTACTATCCCAAGGAGACCTTTCAGTCCAGGGTCTGGACAGGCTTGTACTGTAACGTGGAGCCCTATCCATTCGTGCGCAAGGACGTTTTGTGGCGTTATCGGCATCTATTCAACTTCCTCCGTGATGACTGGACTGTTCTCTGCTGTAAGGAGTCTCGCTACGGTTCGGCGAAGTTCCTTCACTCTTGAAGGATTATCTACTGTTCCTCCTGACTTCACCGATGTTCGTATTGTGGTGAGTTCGGCTCTGAGTTCTGAGATCTTCTTCTTCCGCTCTTCAGGGAGCATCTGTTTCATCTCACGCTTGCGCAGTATTGCCAATTGGCTCCTCCTTCTCCGTTTCTAGCTCAACGTTTTCCGCAACGGGCGCTTGAACCGTAGGGGTCGGCGCAACACTGGGCGGTGGAGTCTTCATCGTGGGCTTGTCTATGAAATCCACTGTGGGAGGCAGGATTCTGACTTTGATGCCGAACAGTCCCTGTTTCAATTGAACGTCCGCTACTGCGACTTTCACACTTTTCAAGACTGGATCTCCAACTCTCGGGAGATATCCCGCTCGGAACTTTTCGAATCTTGATCTTTCGGTAGTGAGCTTTCCGCGAATTATGATCTCGACGCCTAGAGCTTGGGATTCCATGACTCTCTGGATCGCCCAGTAGGCTGCTCTTCGGAAATGCACTCCTCTCTGTAATGCCTGCGCGACCTGAGATGCGACGACTTTCGGGTCTTGTTCAGGTATTTCGATGGTTGCTACGGATAACTGAGGATTCTCGATTCCAAATTTCGTTTCGAGAAGTTTTGTCAGATCCTTGATGCTCTGGCCTCTTCGACCTATGACCATTCCGGGTTTCGCGGCGTAGATTACAACTCTGGTTCCGACAGGGCTCTTCGTCAGTTCGACACGGCTGTATCCGGCTCGTTTCAGATCTCTCTGGAGTAACTCGTCGATCTCGAGACGTCGAGAGGCATCTTTGATGAAATACTTCGTTACTGACAATTACTCGGCCTCGAAGCCGACTAGTTCTATATGGGTGGTTGTTCCTTGGAGAAGGTCTGAGCGTCCGAATGCTCGGGGATTTCGTTTCGGAATCTTGTTGGCTCTCTGGGCCGCCGCGTGTATTATCTTCAGCCGCTCCGTATCGAGGTTCCGGTATTCCGCGTTTGCCTCAAGCTCTTCTAAGAGCCGAAGGAGCCTCCCTGCTGCTTTTTGGGGATATCTTCCCGCGTAGAAGGGTTCGGTAAGATTCCGACGATGCGGAACCTCTTTGTGATAGCGGCGATATGCGACCGCAACCTTTTTTTCGATTACTCGTTCTAGCAGCTTCTTAGCTTCTGGGAGTTTCATTCCCCGGATCGTGCGGCAAAGTTCGACCGAAGCCTTAGGGGATATTCGAAGTTCTCGGCCAGCACACTTCACAGTGCGGTCTGGATCCAGCCCAGTGACCGAGTATCCCCGTTCTGGCATCTTACTCACGGAAGAGACCGACGCCGGCGTATCTTGCCCTAAAAAGGTTCCTTGGTTGGAAGAGAAAAACTTGGCCAGGTTCGGAATCGTTAGCCAAGAATTTGTAGAGTGATCAGAGTCGTGAATAGTTCACATCATTCAATGTTACTGTCGCATCCTTCCTCAGGTTACTCTAGGCTTATCGTGGATTTTCCGACCGATAGGAACGGGACATTATGGAAGAGGCAATTGAAAGGGTCCACACTGGTATCCCTGGATTGGACCATGTGCTCGAAGGCGGATTTCCCAAAGGCGCCCGAGTCCTGCTCGCCGGTGGCGCCGGATGTGGGAAGACTATCTGTTGCGGACAGTACCTGTACAAGGGCGCGACACGATACGGCGAGCCTGGCGTCTATGTCTCGACGGAAGAGCCTCCAACGGAGTTCCGGGCCAACATGCTGCGTTTTGGCTGGGACTTCAAGAAGCTCGAGGCTGAGAAGAAGATCGGGATGGTTGACGCAGTGTACCAACGGGTGGAGTCAGAGATGGCTGAGCAAGAGTCATTGCAGTCGATTCTCTACAACTTGCGGTCCAAGCTCTCCGAAGTCAAGATACTCGTAGAACAGTTGGGCGCGACTAGGCTGGTTGTGGATTCACTCCCTGGCTTTGGATTCCGGGTCACGGACCTCAACACTCTCCGGGAAATATTCCTTGAAGTCGGGTTATTGCTGAAGGACGTTGGCTGCACTACTCTGATGACGACGGAGATCGTGGAGGGTTCAGGGCTCATCAGCCGCTATGGTATTGAAGAGTTTCTCGCCACTGGAGTCATGGTGCTCTCGCTCGTCAAACAGAGCTCGCCACTTCGGAAGCTCTTCGTCAGGAAGATGCGTGGAACCAGTCACAGTCTAAACGACTTTGCCTTCACTATTGGAACCGAGGGTGTGAACATCAAAGGACCCATCGGTGTAAGAAGCACTAGTCATGGTGGTAGGCGCCTCCATACTCAACGGAGAAAGCGCCGAAGCCGTTGACTCGGGCTTCGAGCAGATCGTTACGGGGACGGTTCCAGTATCCGACGGTTCCGAGGTAGTGGAACAAGGGGTTCAAGGGCAAGCCCAAGCCATCGACCAGCAGAGCTTCACGGGAGAAGACCGGGGAGAGCATAGACAATCACAGGTGTAAAAATTGCAGAATTTGTCTAGCGGAATATCGGCCTTCGACGAGTCTATGGGCGGGCTTCCTTCAGGTAGCATCATTCTCTTCCTTGGTGAGGCTGATACCGGGATGACTACGTGTGTTCAACAGATCATGTATCGGGGGTTGCTTGATGGTCGGCCTGCTGTCTATTTCACCACTGGCCGTTCTTGGGAGGATATTGTTGCGGAGATGAACCTGTATGGTTGGGGCCTTGAGAGATATTTTGATTCGAGGAAGATGTGGTTCATCGACAGTTTCGGGATGAAGAAGGAGAAAGCGTCTGGGGTGGTTAACTGGGATATAGGTCCGGCTAATCTTTTGGCGAAGGAGTTTCCGCAGGTTGTTGCACCGCTTGGAGCTTGTACTTTAGTGGTTGATAGTTTGAGTGATGTTATTCGTTCTGCACCGTTTCCGGCTGTGGAGCAGACGCTGAAGGCTTTGCAGACTCACGTGCGTGAGTCGTCGGGGCTGTATCTTCTGTTGGCGAACAAGGGAGTTCACAATGAGCATGTCGAGAATACCGTGAAACATCTGAGCGACGGAGTGGTTGATCTGTCAACTGAGCCGTTTGGGAGCGAGGATTATGCTCGTAAGATGAGAGTGTTGAAGATGCCTGGAGCGTTTACGGACATGAAAGTATACGCCTACAGAGTGGGAACGGCGGGAATCGAAATGGCGGCACTACATCGGGTGAGGTAGAATGCTGACAACAACCGTCGCTCTTCAACTAGAGGTGATCGTTGGCCTCCTTGCGAACGCTGGCTTCCTATGGACGCTTCTATTGGCGACTTGGGGAGCCATAAGCTACTCGTTCATGCGGCACCGGAGGCACGGACCGAAGGTTGGTCCTTCGCAGACTGCTGGTGCTGTGAGTTTTAGCTTGACGAAGCCGCGGTTGTCAGAAGAGGAGATCTTCCGGATCTTGACTACTACCGAGACGAATATTCAGATTGTCCGGATCTGTGAGAGTCCGAAGACGGCTCGGGAGATCTCGAAGGGTCTCGGGGATATCTATCCTGGTCATAAGGAGAAGGGGTTCCCGGCGGAGAAGCTTGGGGAGCACTTGGCGAACTTGGAGCGTTTGGGCGCGGTTAAATTCAACGGTGAGAAGTGGGCGGCTAGCGATATCGGTGTGAAGATGGTCCGCAAATACTTCGGCTAAGATTGGCCTCAGAACCTGAGTTCTGAACACCCGAAAGGGTTGACAATTCTCTCAAGGGTCGTCAAATCCCAGAACCGTACGATTTTCGAGGAAGAGCGCCTCGTAAAGTGTGAAGGAGTTTTTTGTTTTGATATACCCCCGGGGGGGTCGAGAAATAGTTAGTAGAAAAGAAGAGATAACAAGAAAGAAAAGATAGTGAAAAAGAGAGTCTGGTTTTCTGTGAGATTTCTGGAGTCCAAATGCCGTTCCAAACAGGTGTCTCGCGTCGCGAGAAAAAAATTGTTGGCCCCCTTTTTCAGAGAGGGCTCCCGCCAGTTGGAACGTTTCTAGGCGAGGATTCTGGTTTGGAACGTAGAATAGGCTTGAATCTAGATCTTTTCATAACGGATTTTACCCTAGGGACACACGTGAAAAGCTTGGGTCACAGAACTGGTAGCTCAGATTTGCGATCCAGGCTTGTTCTGAACGACTTCCCGGACTGCAGTATGCTATCTTTTCTACTCTGAAAAGTAGTATGACTTTGTCAGATCGGTTCTTGTTTCACTCTCTTTCCTGTCTCGCGCCGGATTACTTTCACTGCTCTCTGCTCATTTTATACGTTCAACAGTATAGTTTGAGAGCTTACTCACCGGAAGTAATCGATGTTGACCCAGAAGAACAGCCTCATACCACCTGACGAGATAGTCCGAGAAGCGCTATCCAGACCCACCATATTCAAGAATGAAGAACCACTCAGCTTGGAATGGTTGCCCTCCCGACTCCCTCATCGAGAGACACAGCTGAGATTCCTAGCAGAACTATTCCGGTCCGTCATAGACCGGCCCGGAACCACCAGCCCGAAGATCCTAGTGACCGGCGACATCGGAACCGGGAAGACTGTCCTCGCACAACGTTTCGGGACAGACATCACCCGGACAGCCAAGACGCTCAAGCTGAACCTCCAGTACATTCACATCAACTGCCGAGAATTCCGCGGCAGCCTCTTCATGATCCTCAAACGGGTCCTACAGAACTTCACACCCCAATTCCCCCAGCGAGGATTCTCCAGCGAAGAACTACTACACATACTCCTAGACCAGCTAGAGAGCAAGAACCTTCACATTATACTCACACTAGACGAAGCAGATGTACTGATCAAGGCTGAAGGATCAACAAGCCTCTACAACCTCACAAGAATACAGGAGGAACGTCCCGGCCGACCAGTAAGACTATCACTAATCATCATCATACGAGAACTACGAAACCTAGATGATCTAGACAGGAGCACCCTGAGCACGCTCCAACGAAACGTGATACGACTAGACCGTTACTCGATCAGCCAGCTAGAATCAATCCTCAGAGAACGAGTAGAACTAGCCTTCAAAGAAGGAACAATATCCGAAGAGGTCGTGGAATTCATTGCTGACATGGCAGCACCAGCGGGCGACGCGAGATACGCGATCGAACTGGTCTGGCGAGCCGGAAAATACGCAGACACTGAAACATCGCGAGAAGTGACAGCGGAACACGTCCGAGCCGCAGCCCAGAGCGTCTACCCAGTCATGAGAACAGACTACGCCCAACACCTGAACCTACACGAGAAGCTACTACTCCTAGGCCTTGCCAGAACCCTAGAACGGACCCAGGAGACATACGCGTCTATGGGCGAGACAGAGATAGCCTACAAGATGGCCTGCGAAGAATACAAGGAACCCTACCGGGCCCACACCCAAGTCTGGAAGTACGTCCAGAACCTCGGCGCCACAGGCATAGTCTCCACCCAGCCCTCCACCGCAGGCTTCAGAGGAAAAACAACACTCCTAGGACTACCCACAGCCCCCGCCTCCGCCATACGCCGATGGCTAGAATCGAGCCTAGTACGCCGGCCCTAACCCCTTGCCCGAGAAACAGTCCCTCGCAAGAGTACTCTCCAGCACAGGACGAATCAAAATACTGACCGTCCTATCCCACGTTGGAGAACTGCATCTTACAGAGATAGCCAAGCAGACGGACCAGAGCTACAGCTCCACCCAGCGCCATCTTGAAGATCTATCCGACGCCTCGATTGTAGAAGAACACGACTACGGAAGAGTCCGAATGTTCAAGCTGAACCTCGAGAATCCCCGAGCGAAGATACTCAGACAGCTAATACTAGAATGGGACAATAATCCGATACCGCAGCCAGTCCAAGAACACGCTTAAACGGCGCGGGAGTCATACAAGACCAGCCGGTGATGCAATGATCAAGTGCGCCGAATGTGGAACCGAATCGCCCCTCAACGTAGAATGCGAATACTGCCACAAGACATTCTGCGAGAAACATATGCCCGAGCACAAAGCCTGGGAACACCGACACGAAAATCTAGCCGAGGACTCGTCACGGCTCTGGAAACACAGACGCGAATCACCCTAGACAGGGAATTCGGTCCCTAGAACAATCGTTGCGTCTCCTCAACATTCGAGAATGTCTATTAGAACCAACCAATACTCTTCCAACGCATGTCCGTAAACTGGGCCCTGCCCTTTGACGAGAAGATCGTCCCAGAGAACAAGCGGACACTGATCCCGGTAGAATCCTACCATAAGGTCCACAGGAACACCGTCGCTAACTACAAGGAGTTCTGGGCAGGCGTAGCCTCCGAACTCGACTGGTTCAAACGATGGGACCGGATACTCGACGACTCCAATCCCCCATTCTACAAATGGTTCCCGGGCGGACAGACCAATGCATCGTACCTCTGTCTCGACAGACACATCCATACCCCAAGAAAGAACAAGGTAGCGATCATCTGGGAGGGAGAACCGACCCAGAACGGAGCTCCGACCCAGATTCGTAAGTTGACCTACCAAGAAGTGTATCGCGACGTAAATCGAATCGCCTACGTTCTCCGAAAGAAGTATGGCATCAGAAAGGGAGATACAATAGGACTCTATCTTCCTATGATTCCCGAGTTTCCAATATTCATGCTCGCAGCCGCAAGGCTCGGAGCATGTTTCACAGTAATTTTTTCCGGCTTCAGCGCCGACTCGCTCGCAGAGAGGCTCGTCGACACGGATGCTAAGCTGCTAGTAACCAGCGACGGTGGCCGTAGGAAGGGCAACCTCATCAAGCTCAAGGAGATCGCGGACAGAGCCACGGAGAAAGCCTCCTGCGTAAGGAAGATCATTGTCGTCAGACATACCGGAAACGAGGTGTCGATGGACAAAGATCGAGACGCGTACCTCGATGACATTCTGCGAGAAACTCCCGAGACAGCATACGTTGAGCCAGAGCGGATGAAATCCGAAGACCCCCTCTACATACTCCACACTTCCGGGACAACCGGCCGACCCAAAGGCCAAGTCCACGATACTGGAGGATACCTGACCCTTCTACACGCAACCATGAAATGGGTCTTCGACGCGAAGGACGACGACGTCTACTGGTGTACCGCCGACATCGGATGGGTGACAGGCCACTCCTACATCGTCTTCGGCCCACTGATGGAAGGAATGACCGGGCTGATGTACGAGGGGGCATTGGAATATCCCGAACCCGATAGATGGGTCTCGATCATCGAGAGACACGGCGTGAACATTCTCTACACTTCGCCGACCGCAATCCGGAGCTTCATGAAAAACGGGGAAGAGTGGGTCGAGAAGCACGACACCAGTTCAGTCCGACTCATGCACTCGGTCGGCGAAGCAATCAACCCCGAAGCATTCCGATGGATGCATCGCAAAGTAGGGAGAGACAAGATTCCGTTTGGTAGCACGTGGTGGATGACCGAGACAGGCGGCATTCTCCTCAGCCACACTCCCGGGCTCTACATGGTGCCTATGAAACCCGGGACGAACGGACTAGCAATTCCTGGAATCGACGCCGGCGTCGTCGACGATGATGGGAAGGAACAGAAACCTTTGGAGAGAGGATACCTCGTTATCAGAAATCCCTGGCCAGGAATGCCTCTGACGATTCACAAGGACCCTGATCGATACATAGAGGTGTACTGGACGAAGTTCCCCGGCAACTTCTACCCGGGCGACTATGCGGTGAGGGACGATGACGGTTACTTCTGGATCTTAGGAAGAGCCGACGAGGTGATCAAAGTCGCCGGTCACAGATTGGGCACGTACGAGCTGGAGTCCGCGCTGATACAGCATCCAGCCGTAGCTGAGTCTGCGGTCGTTGCCGTACCGGATGAACTGAAGGGCGAGGTGCCTGTGGCGTTTGTGATATTGAGAGTGGGTCAAAAGCCCGATGAGAAACTTAACCATGAGCTTCATGATTGGGTGAGAGAAAAGGTCGGACCTATCGCGTCCCTGAAACAGGTCTTCTTTGTCTCGAAGCTTCCAAAGACGCGTAGTGCCAAGATCATGCGTAGGGTCGTGCAAGCTGTGGTAGCTGGGAAGCCTATCGGTGATGTGACGACCCTTGAGGATGAGGCGTCCGTTGACGAGGTCAATAGAGCATTCTTGGACTTGAAGCGAGAGATAGAGTCAAGGATGCCAATTCGTGAGTAAGCATACGGCCAATCCTCGGGGCAACATCTCTCAGTTACAATCGAAAGATATGGAAGTCCCGAAGAGTTTCTTCGGCTGAAGCCAAGCTTGCAGACTCCAGCACGCCTGAAGGATCTAGAGCATTCGATAAACGAGGATCTTTCGAAGGCGAACTTGCCTGAGGTAAGGATTTCAGGCTTCAAGCTTCCAGAGCAAGCACTGGAGCTAACGTTCGAACGCGAAACAGCGACTGGAGTTATCCGAGACAAGATCTGGGAAATTATCAACTCACATTACAAGAGATTGATGAGCGAACTTGGACTAATAGAGGGTTGAAGCTCAACCGGAAATTTTCTGTTGTCAGGAGCAGAAAATTAGCTGGAAGGGTAGTTTTTAATAGAAATAGAAACAACTTTTCGGATCCAAGTACTACAAGATGAGACCAAGCAGAAATTCGAATTCTCACTCGAAAGAATATTCTCCGCAAACACCGTCCAGTATTCGCTATTCTCCGAGAGGAGACGCTTTCAAACATCCAGTGCAACATTATGATGTTGCGAAGGTTCGAAGCGTTAGCGAAGCCTTGGAAGCGTTCAACGCCACCTCTTTCCAGAGCCGCAATCTCGGCCGTTGCTACAAGATTTGGCTCAAGATGTTGAATGATCCCGAGAGACCAATCATCTTCTTCGGACTCTCAGGAGCGATGATAGCTGGCGGAATGAGGAGAATTATTCGTGACTTGATTGCTTTTCATGCGATAGACGTGCTGGTGTCCACTGGCGCAAACCTTAGTCACGATTTGTATGAGTCACTGGGTGGTCGTCACTACATGGCTCATGACCACATTGACGATCCGACTCTGCGAAAGATGCGTATTGACCGGGTGTACGATACCTATGCTGACGATGTGACGTTTACTAAAGCGGATGAGTTCGTGGAGCATTTTGCAGATGGCCTTCAGCCTGGGTCTTACTCGAGCAGGGAATTATTCCAGATGATGGGTGAACGAATAAGAGACGATTACGGTATCCTCGCAACGGCTGCCAAGGAGAGACTCCCAATCTTCTGTCCCGCGCTGGCTGACAGCTCGATCGGTATGGCGTTGACCGTCTACCGTAATGAGAAGATGAAGAAGAACGCTCCACCCGCCGTTTATGACGCGTTGATGGACAATATTGAAATCATGGATCTCAAGAGGCAGTTCCCCAAGTCAGGTGTGATATTCATCGGCGGCGGCACTCCCAAGAACTACATTCAACAGGTCGTGCCGATGGCCGAGATTTCCGGCTGGGCGGTTCCCCCTCACAGCTACGCTATGCAAGTCACGACAGATGATCCGAAGTTTGGGGGATTGTCGGGCTGCGAGCTTCCTGAGAGCCAGTCTTGGGGAAAGCTTGATCCAACCGCTGAGCAGTGCACAGTCCACTTAGACGCTACGATCGGTCTTCCTCTATTGTTTACAGGAATTATGGAGCACTATGAGGAGTGGAAGTCACGAGGACCTTTGAAGGTGGACTGGATGGAAGCAGTTCCAACTGCTTCGACTAAAGCTAGGCGTGCGTCTGCTTAGCGGTCTCGCTTTCCCTGAATGTATTCTTCAACCCACTGCGAAGCTAGGCCATCAGGAATCTTTACCGGAGGATACTTGAAACTGTACGAGGAAATGCTGGTTAGGGGTCCGCCGATTCCCCTGTCAAGCCCAATCTTGACCGCCCGAATAACGTCGGCTACAACGCCGCCGCTGTTGGGAGAGTCTTCGACTGCAAGTTTCAAGTCGATCTGTAAGGGAATGTTTCCCCATCCACGGCCCTTCAGGTAGATGTAGCAGATTTTCTTATTCTTTAGATGAGGAACATAATCAGAGGGTCCTATACGGGTTGGGACCGAGTACGGGATCAAACTGGCGACTGCGGTAGTCTTGCTGATCCTCTTGGAATGCAGTCGCTCCTCGACAGTCATATTCAGAAAGTCAGTGTCGCCCCCCAGGTTTAGCTGGTAACTCTCATCAACTCTGACACCGCGCTTCAGGCAGAGATCTACGAGTGATCGATGAACGATCGTTGCGCCAACCTGGCTCTTGACGTCGTCGCCCGCGATAGGCAACTTGTGTTCCTCGAACTTTTTCGCCCAGCTATCGGTTGAGGCTATGAATTCAGGTATGCAATTGACGAACCCGCATCCTGCATCCACCGCTGCTTGTGCGTAGAATCTCGCTCCCTTTTCGCTGCCGACGGGAAGATAGTTGACAAGAATTTCGGCGCCCGAGTCTTTGAGCTCTGCGGCCACATCCACGGGCTTGGTTCTAGATTTGCTGTAGACGTGAAAGGCCTCTTTCATATGTGGCGCTACACCATCGAGTATCGGACCCGGCTTGACCGTGACACCCATGTCCGGGACATCGCTGATCCTCGGAGCGCTGTTCGGTTCCGTGAAGATGGCTTTGCTCAGGTCCCCTCCTATCTTCTTCCTGTTGACCTCGAACGCGGCGACGAAGGTAATGTCTTCGACCTTGTATGGTCCGAAACTGGGATGCATGAGGCCGGTTGTGAGACCGTTCTCGGTAGGAGTGTCCTTCCGGTAGTATTGTATGCCCTGAATGAGCGCGCTGGCGCAGGTTCCAACTCCGGCGAGTGCGACCTTAATCTTTCCCATCTGCGAAACGACTCTAGATGGGACCCACTCCTAGGTCGTCGTATTATAAATCTAAGAAACCTTGACGTGAGGTCTCAAATTCGCCCTTGAGAGTTGTCAGCGCATCTTCGAAGGCGTCAGCATGACGTTTTCGCATCCAGGCTACATTCTTAGAAGACAACTCCCGCAAACGGCCGATACGGAAATCGAAATTTCGGCTAATCAAAACGTCGATGCATTTGCACTCGGAGGTTTTTTGGCTGCAAGTTTGAATCTTCTTACGAGGTCGAAAACCCCGAAAAAGAATAGCAGAGAAGTTGCGATTGATACGGCATAGCTAACGACCAACGTTGGTATGCTGATCGATTGTACTAGGCCGGCTATCAGGTCAGGATTTACGAGCAACAGAAAGATGCCGAATACGCTGGATGCGGTTGTCAATATGAATGCAAGTATGATCATGGTCCAGGCTCTGAATGAGCCTGTCAATCGAGTCAGTCTATATGCGTACAGTACAATGCCTGCTTCAAGTCCCAACTGTAGAACAGCAACAATCCACATGCCAGTCAATAATGTAGCGTCAGCCATCGGTTAGCTTCTCCTTATGGCTTTCAGCGGCGACGCGTCGAAACAGGTTGACGAAACTGACAGAGGCTTGGTTGGTTTTATCGTCTTTAGACTCGTTCCTGGCTGGTACAGGAGGGTCATGGACCTGCTTCATTGGTTCTACATTCAGAGCACTGGACAATAATGGCGGTGTTCTCTTTACACGGAAACAATGGTGACGAGACTAAGCTGATGCTAGTGAGACGTTGCGCCCTTGTGCTTCTCGGACGCTCTCTGGAACATGTCCACGAACTTTTCTGAGGCCACCTTGTGAGGTGATCCGGACATTACACCCTCGTATTCTGAGAAGCCTCCTTGGATCTTGAAGCCCTGAGGTGTTATCGCGTATTCCTTGAGCTCCTTGTCATGGTCGCTACCCCTCATCTTCATTATCACCAAAGCCTTCTTCATGGCTGAGTCTATCTCGACAAATTTTAGAAGTAAAATACAATCGACTAAGAAGCTCATCCCTACATCGGTAACATTGAAGGCCTGTCCAGCAGTCTGTTGTGTCTCCCAAATTGCCAAAGGGCTGATCCCCTTAGTCTTGACGTAGTTCAGCACCCGGTAGGCTTCCTTCCTCATGTCTCCGCCCCGCGGGAGATACATCTCCAAATGATTCAACGAGTCGATAACCATCCGTCGAGGCTGTATTTCCTTGATGGTAGAATCTAGCAACTGCCCTGCCCCGTCAGGTTCCAGTAGCAAATCCGGACTTGTACAGACTAGCCTGAACTTGTTCTGCTCCTCAAGCTTCTTGAGGTCCCAGCCGAAATTTTCCGCATCACGATAGATCTGGTCCGGCAACTGTTCGAACGTCAAGTATATTCCCGGTTCTCCGAACTTGGTGATACCGTTAACGAGATGCTGAAGCGAAAGGGTGGTTTTGCCAGTTCCCGCACTGCCGGCAACCATAACTGCGTCTCTTTCTAGGAAACCCCCGCGCAGCATCGCGTCGAGTTCAACGATTCCAGTTTTCTGTCTGGCCATTCTGACCTACTCTGTCTTTCCTTTGAGATTCTTCAGATAATCCAAGATAGTTTCTTGAGCAGCCTTGTCCCCAGACCTGTCGAGGAAGATTATCTCCCGACCTCCGATCCTTCTGGTGCCCAAGATATGGACGTTCACCATGTCTTGGACGTCGGTCTGGATTGCTGTGCCGATTCTGCCAATTCTTCGGGCGACTCCGTCGAGGCTATCGATCAGCCCTGGGTTCTTGTGAAAGAGAACAAGCAGATCGCCCTTGATCTCGGACGATAGCATCGATTGGAATAATTGGTTTGGAGCGCTCATCTCAGTTGTTTCCTCGCTCGCTGAGGATCATGTCGCGCCTTGCTACGTTGATACTCGTCTCAAAGTCGAGCTCGTTTGAATAATGCAGGTCTAGCCTTTGGAAGAGTTCCTTCGTGATCATCCGTTCCAAAGTCGTCGCGCCAGACCCGAAAACCCTTGAGAGTTCGCGGTGAAGTTCCGATGGCTTTTCGGCATACGTCTCAAATGAGTAACTAAGGACGTTCTTCAATGTCTGCATCACAATCGCTCCAAGAGTATTAGCGAGCCCCTCTGCTACTGACAATTGGAATGTGTTCGCAAATCCCGGAGGTTGTCGCATTTGTCATCACTGTTTTGGAGATACTTCTTATCCGACTAATAGACCGAAGCCCCCAATCTGCATAACCTTCTCGTTACCACCATTGGGTCTTGACTGGGACAGTGGTGGCGAAAACGCTTCCTTTTCGGAAGCGACTAGGCGATGGGTCTGGATCCTGTCATGTAGATGGAGTCGTCGATGCTCGGTGAATGTCTAGGCTTCAGGATGTCCGCAAGTACTCTTTCTCTCAGAAACAACAGTTGGTCTCTGAGAGAGTCGTAGAATCCGAAGGTCGCTCTAACAGAATACTCTTCGTACAGGTCCACGACTGTTCTGTAGATCAGTAGCCGAGAACTATTTCCGAACACGTCCGCGAGGACTCGAGCAACATCGTCAAACCTTGCCCCGATTTCCGACCTTTGAATCTTGTTTTGAGCCAGAATCTGCATCAGCTGTTCCTTAACGGGCCTTCCGAACAGGGTTTCAAGGGTCACGCTGAACGATTGGGTAAGGGCTCCCTGGAAAGTCTCAATTATGTTTGAACGCAAGAGCCGGCCTCAGCACCTGTCCCAACAGCGACTCTAACCTGTTAGGCATGTTGTAACAAGAATATGTGCAAGCACGGTATCCAGCCGTGAATGATATTATTCTGTGTCCTCGTACTCCGTGAGCATTATCTGCTTTTCAACTTCGGCTGGCATGGTCGATTTGACCCTCTCCCATTCTTCCGCTTTGATGAGACCTCCCGCTTGCTCCTTGATCCTCTTGGCCAGAGAAGGCCCGATCGTCGGTATAGCTGTCAGCTCTGTCAGGCTTCTCCCCTTGATGTCATCGATGCTCTTCAGACCCGCCGTGTACATCATGCGCGCACGGACCCTACCGACACCTTCCAACCCGACCAGCTTGACCAGCTCTGGCTTTACGCCCTTGGAAACGCGGACCCGGAGCATTTCCATATTAGCTAAGAGATCTTTATGGCCGAAGAGTCGAGCAAGCTCCTGAGCGGCGAAGACTAGCCATTCTGTTCCTTGGACGAGTCTTAGTAAATCACCAGGCTCGACTTTCCTAGTTTCTAGAATCTGGTCTTCCGTGAATTCGCTTATCCAGTCGGATAGTACAAGACTGGCTTTTAGTTCTGAGAGGAATTCGTCGTAGGCGATTGGATCTTCGAACTGGTTGGGCGCGTAGCCCATGATCTCGTCCCTCTGGCTTTCAGCCATTATTCCCAGCTTGTCCATTTCGCTGCCTCTAGGCCGAGGACGCGGTGCCAAGTCTGGTGTTCTTGATATTAGGTGTAGGAGGCTGAAGTCAGTCATCTTCTTTGCGCGATTGTAGAGCCCGTCTCGGATGATGACTGCAGACATGGGGTCAATGTAAAGCTCCGACACTCGCTTGCCGAATCTCGAGGCTTCTAGGTCTCGGCCCTCCATCACAACCATCTCCTCCTTCGCGAGGAACTGTAGGACCTCTCCGATTTTTCCTTTGATCATTCTCGGTCCGTACTGGTGGGCGTAGAAGGTTCGTCCGAAGAATTCGTACAATCCCTCCTCGGTCTTCGCGTAGCCTGCCGCGACGGTCGAGAGGACGTGGGGTCTCAGGATTTTCTCAACGGCGAGTCTTGACCATAGTTTCTCGGGCTGGGCGATGACGTAGTTCTCCATGAGCCAGTCAGCCTCGTCTTGGTTTCTAGCAATCAAGACCGACTCTCCATACTTGTCGTACTTCGGACGACCAGCCCTTCCGCAGAACTGTTTGTACTCGAGAACGCTGATAGGATAGCGTCCGTGTCCAGACTCGAAACGCTCGTAGCTGCTAATGACAACTGTTCTAGCAGGAAGATTGACCCCCGCGGAATTATGCACCACGAAAGATCCCACGTAGCTACTGTGTCCTTCGACTTCAAGGTTGTGAACCGTCCCACGATAGGGTTCCAGTTCGATTCTTCTTATCGGCATGTAGTAGTAGTTTGAATCCAGATAGCCTCTGTTAAATTCACGATTCCCCTCAAATCCTTTAGGCTTTGTTAGCAAAACCTCTCGAAGGAACTTGGTCAGTTGTTTCCCAGAAACTGAAACAGTGTAGAGATCGTGCCTGTGAGTAATCAGGAGACCTCTTCCCGAGGTATTCCCAGCCCGTCTAGTCATCTTGATCGTCGGCATGTAGCCTAGCTTGACAAGTACAGCAAACAGCTGTTTTGCAAGACGCCTAGAAGTAGTCGAGTATCTCGCAGTTCTTGCCCTCGCTTCTGTCATGTCGCCATCTCCGCGCCACATTCCTCTCACAAGATGACCGAGCTGCTTGTTCGGAGCCGATACTAGCTGGTGTGGAATGATTTTTTCAGCCGCCTCGTGACCACACAGGTCACGAAGCAACTCCGCAAGCTGCTTGGAGCAAGCCCTCACAACCCGCCTGTGTCTATCACTGTCGATTACTCGGGACCGTAAACCGATTCCATTAAGCCATCCAGTTATCAGTGCAGTAAGATCAGTCTCCTTTGTGTTCAGTGCAAACATCACTTGCCCGTTTCGTCCGGTGTACCCTTCAGCAATGTAGAGACCCAACACTTCGAGGGTCTGAGGAGTCAGATCCAGACGGTCCACTTTCAGCCTCGACCAATGCTCTCCAACGACCCCAACCTGGTTCGACAAGGCACCCTGCTTTGGAAGATCGATGTGCCGAAGATCAACCTCTTCCTTGATCCTCGGAAACACCACCAGATCGCCTAACTTCAGGTTCCTTGCCTCCATCCACTCTGGTTCCGAATATGTCCACCAATGACGATTCGTCGTAAGGTTGTGCAAGGATTCTCTCTTGCGGGTCACTCTGAGCACTCTGTGCTCGGGAGTCATCCTCATTGGAAGCTGAAACCAAGGCGTCACCTTCACAAGCGGCCCGTGATAGTGTCTGGATGTTGGTGCCACAACATTTTCGAAGACGCTCCCGTGAGTCAGAACTCTATCGAGACTGGAAAGTTTCTCTATCGCAATGGGTCCAGGATTCCCGAAAATCTCCTCACCCGCGGGTAGGCAGAGAGTCGGCGTAGCGGCGAGCACCTTTATTCTCCCATCTCGAAACGCTGACTCTACTATGCCCCGGCGTGCACCGGTAAGACCGGCGTGATGGAGTCCTACTCCCGAACATACCTGGCTCGCTAGGGCCTCACCAAGGCGCGTCTTCTCTCCTGACGAGAGAATCCGTTCTGCTATGGTGTTGAGGGAGCGTTCCTCGATCTTGGAGAGCCTGGGCTGTACAGCGAGGGCAGCCTTCCGTCCCATTTCCACCGCGGATCTACGGGTCTCTGTGAAGATGAGTTCTTGACCACCACTGCTCAATACATCGAGCGCGATGTCCAAGACCGGGGTCTTGGTCCCGCTTTGAAT
>Ga0099828_10000566_pt1 | contig 22881 bp, 21 predicted proteins | sample CZO8metaG_2_FD_79338 | JGI IMG/M metagenome (GOLD analysis project Ga0099828, IMG submission 79338) | Vadose zone soil microbial communities from the Eel River Critical Zone Observatory, Northern California, USA - CZOApr15con2H1.8 metaG | ecosystem: Environmental > Terrestrial > Soil > Vadose... | reverse complement strand
TGAGCGCACCCTCCTGCTTGGCCTTGGCCACCAGGGTGTCAAGCGTCTGCTTGCCTGATTGACCCGTCGCGGCGGCGCTGCTGGCGGGCGCGCCTGAGCTGGCGGCAGGGGTGGCCGAGCCACAACCGGCCAGCACTACTGTCAGCGCGGCGACAGCCGCCAGACCTGTTTCCCAAACGTGCTTCATGCCTCTGCCGCTCCTCGGAGTAGAGATATTTGGCAGTACTGTGGACCGCCGGCTATTCGCTTGTCAAGGGAATCAGGCGGCGGCTGGGGCGGGCTTTTGCGGCCACAGGATGACGCCGCCGATGTCGATGACCAGATCCAGCTCGGCACCGAGGTCGTAGCGGCCGTGACGCGAGCTCGAGATCAAGAACGAGCGATCACCGGTGGTCCGGACGCGATATTCCATCCGCTCGCCCAGATACAGCACCTCTTCGACCGTTGCGCGCAGGGCGTTTTCCGGCGACGAGCCGGCGGGCAACAGCTGAAGGTCCTCCGGACGGCAGGAGAGCACGACCGAGCTGTGGTCGGCGTAATCGTCGAGATTACCGTTCACGAATTCGAGTCGAGAAGCTGGGTCGCCCGACGGCTCGAGCCACGTCGCACCCGCCTCACGATGCACGGTGCACTCGAGCGTGATGGCATGCCCCAGGAAGTCGCGTACGAAGCCGGTCGCTGGTTTCTCGTAAACCTCCATGGGACTGCCGATCTGCTCGATCCGCCCGTTGTTCATCACGGCGATACGGTCCGATAGTCCCATTGCCTCCGCCTGATCGTGCGTCACGAACAGCACGGCGATGCCCAGGCGTCGCTGCAGGCTGCGGAGCTCGACGCGCATGTGCTCGCGCAGCTTGGCGTCGAGGTTGGAGAGCGGCTCGTCCAGCAGCAGGATGTCAGGGTTGTAGACGAGCGCTCGAGCCAACGCCACGCGCTGCTGCTGGCCGCCGCTGAGCATCGTGGCCGGGCGCTGTTGAAGCCCGCCCAGGCCTACCAACTCCAGCACCTTGGCCACTGCCTCCTGGATCTTCGCCTTCGGCCAGTGGCGCAGCTGAAGAGGAAAGGCCACATTCTCGAAGACGGTCATGTGCGGCCAGATGGCATAGGACTGGAAGACCATGCCCATGTTTCGTTTCTCGGGCGGAAGGAATACCCGTTCGGTAGCGGAGGCGATGGTCTTGCCGCGCAGCTGTAGGCTGCCTTCGTCTGGCTGCTCCAAGCCAGCGACCAAGCGCAAGGTCGTGCTCTTACCACAACCGCTCGGTCCCAGTAGGGTGAACACCTCGCCAGGTTGAACGGTGATACTCACCTGGTCTACCGCGACTACAGCCCCAAACCGCTTGACGACGTCCTGGAGCTCGAGTACGGGTGCTTCGGTCATTTCCGGGATCCTCCAAACGAGAATTGGGAACTGAGTATAATCGCGTCGGCCAGGTGGCCTTCGCTGACGCGCGGCGCCGACGGAGATAGAACCATGTTGACACAGCGCGAGAACGAGCTTCTCACCCAAACGGGCCCGGGAACGCCGTGCGGGGATCTCATGCGCCGCTACTGGCAGCCCACGGCTCTGTCCGAGGAGCTGCCGACTGGCGGGGCTCCCCTGCCAGTTCGGATCCTCGGCGAGGACCTGGTGCTGTTCCGCGACGATCAGGACCGGCCAGGGCTGCTGGGCCTGCACTGTTCGCATCGGGGAGCGGATCTGAGTTACGGGCGGGTGGAAGACGGCGGGCTGCGCTGCCTCTACCACGGCTGGCTGTACGACATCAAGGGCCGCTGCCTGGAGCAGCCTGGCGAGCCGGCGGGCAGTGACTTCTGCGGCAAGATCCACCACCGAGCCCACCCCTGCCAGGAGAAGGGTGGCGTCATCTTCTCCTATATGGGCCCGGGCGAGCCCCCACTGCTGCCCAATTATGAGTTCCTCGGCGTGCCCGAGGACCAGCGGGTGGTGACCAAGTTTATTCAGGACTGCAACTACCTGCAGGGCAACGAGGGCAACATCGATCCTGTCCACAACGCCCTGCTGCACCATCCCGAGGTCAACCAGTCGCACAATTACCGCGGCTTCCACGGCGGCCGGGGCCCGATTCCAGGCGTTCAAGTGCTGGAGTGCGAACCCACCGACTTTGGCGTGGCGCTATGCTACACCAGCCCCAACGACGCTGAGACCAAGAACATCCGCACCTTCAACTTCGTGATGCCCAACCTCACCGTGTTCCCCGGGCAGTTCCGCGGGCACGACGGTTTCTCCTGCAACTGGCACGTGCCGATCGACGATACGCACCATTGGAAGTACACCTTCATCTTCAGGCGCAGCGGCCCCATTGACGGCCCGACGATGCTCAGCAGGCTCGGCTCGATCGGGGCCGGCTACCGTCTCATCCAGAACAAAGACAACCGCTACATGCAGGATCGCTCGCTCCTGGCGACCGCCAGCTACAGCGGCATCCCCAGCGTGGCAGCGCAAGACACCTGGGCGACCGAGGGCGAAGGCACCATTCAGGACCGAACCCAGGAGCATCTCGGTTACAGCGACAAGATCATCGTGATAGCCCGCCGCATGATGCTCAAGGCGATTCAGGACGTCCAGCATGGAGACGATCCGCCGCACGTGATTCGCCATCCCGACCAGAACCGGTTTTCGCACATGGTGGTGCGAGGCGACCAGGTGCCGGTGTCCACAGATTGGAAAGAATTCCGCAAGGATATTGCCAGCCGCGGCCAGACGACGGCAGCGACCGGTTAGCGGCATCGCCGGCTCGTCTCAGGCTATCGAGCGCTAAGCAGCAGCGGTTTGTGCCGGCTTAACGCTGCCGGCCAGACGCGGGCAGACCTTGAGCGCGTTGTCGCACAGCATCTTGCGCTTGGCGCTTTCTGACAGTCCGGCCCGGTTGACCACCTGCTGGACGGCGTCCGGCCACTGGGTGCCCTTGTGCGGAAAGTCGGTAGAGAACAGCCAGATGTCCTCGCCCAGCTCCTGCACGCAGTAGTCGATGCCACGCTCCCAGCTGTCGACGGTATGGAAATAGCGCCCCTCAGCAATTATTTCGCTCGGCAGCCGCTGCAAGTTCGGCACCAGGTGCGGCGACGAGATGAAGTTGGCATCGAAGCGTTCGACCGCCAGCGGCAGCCAGCTCGCGCTGGTTTCAACGCAGGCAGCGCGAAGCCGCGGGAACAGATCGAACACACCGCCGCCAATTAGGGCGCCGGCAGCGGCCATGCCCGACCAGGCGTTCTCGAGGCTCTGCTGCAGGAACCAGGCGCCATCCAGGTCGAACGTGCCTGGGCCATAGGGCGGCCGGGCGGTGCCTGGGTGGATCAGCAGCGGTAGCTCCAGCTCCTGCGCGAGGTCATACAACGGGTGGAGGTTCGGATTGTCGAGGTGGCTGCCGTCTGGTGCTCGCGGAGACAAGTAGATCCCAACCAGATTCGGATCGCGCTCGGCCCAATACCGAATCTCGGTCTCGGCCGAGGGGAGATCGCGCATGTTGGCCACCAGCGTCCATTTCAGCCGGTCGGGTGCTTGGGCGCAGAAGTCCGAGACCCAGCGGTCATACGCTCGATACAGTGCATTCTCGAACCCCACGTCGCGCAGGGCGCAGTAGCTGGAGACGTAAGTGGCGAACAGGACGTTGACGTCGATACTGGCCCGGTCCATATCCTCCAGTCGGGCCTTCACGTCCCAATTGACTTCGGGCCGGATAAGCGGCTTGGCCTCGGCGGCGGCTTCCCTGCCCTTGATGATCCGCTTCTGCGCTCCACGCTGCGGGCTGATGCCGAACGTGTCGCGCACGCCTAACGGCCGGCCGGCCTCGATGGGCTCGATGACCGCGTGGCGGGTACCGAACAAAGAGTAGTTGAAGCCGGCTTCAGCTTGCTTGGCGATGGCCTGGCAGAGCCGGTCGTACGGCTCACGGTAGCCCGGATCTATGTAATCTTGATACATCCGCTCCGGGCGCTCCATGATGTGGCAGTCCATGTCGATGACGGGGCAGCCGTTCGAGCTCATATTCGTCTCCTGTGGCTAGTGTGGTCTAGCGCCTCTGCAGGTGCTGGCTGAGGAAATCAACGGCGCGCTTCCAGGCCAGCTCGGCCGCCTCAAGGTGATAGCGCGGCTCAGTGTCCGAGTGGAAGGCGTGCTGCGCACCGGGGTAGACAAAAAACTCGGCCTGCTTGCCGTGCTTAGACAGCTCGGCTCGCAGTTGCTCGACGTCATTCAGCGGGCAAGGAGCGTCCTGGTCGCCGACGTGATACTGCATGGGGCAGCTGAGGTTCGCCGCGTAGGGCAGATAGGAGTGGTCTTTTCGATCGGGCTGAAGCTCGGCGCGCGCAATCACCGGCCCATAGAAGTCCACGTAGCAGCGGAACACATCTGAATGGCAGGCGGCATAGAAGCCCTTCTGGCCGCCCATGCAGAAGCCAAACAGGCCGGTTCGCGCCGTGTCCGCCTCGGGCCGGTTCCCCAGGTAACGGTAGCCATTGAGGATGTCCGCCAGCACCTGTTGGTCAGGCGTGGCCAGAGCGATGTTGCGTTTGCGCTCCAGATCGTTGGCGTCATTGGGCGCCTTGCCCCCGATGCGCGAGTACAGGTTGGGGGTCAAGGCTACATAGCCGAGGCGGGCCAGCCGGCGCGTCACGTCCTGGCGATGCTCCAGCAATCCCGGATTCTCGTGGACCAGGATGACGACCGGCCAAGTACCGGCAGGCGCGGGCATTGCCAGATAGGCCTGAATGGTGGCGCCGTTGCTCTCGTATTCGACCCAGTCCGTGTGAACAGAGGTGGCGGTGGTGGTTTCGATCATGATTTTTCTCCGGCTGCGATGAGTTCGCGGTGTTGTGCACGGGCTTGGGGAGACTCCGTCACGTTGGCGGACAGCCGCCGGCGTTGCGCATCGCGCGAATCGTGCGCGACCAACGAACGAAGTCGAACCACCTGCGCGTCAGTCGAAGACAGGTACTCCGGCTCCCAGTAGCGGCAGGGAGAGGCTGCTCCATTGTCCTGGCTGCTGAAGTTGTATTCCAGTGGCGTGTGCAGCAGGTTGAAATGCAGCTTCTCCCATAAGCGCCGCAGGCCGTTCTTCGGGCGCACGAAGTAGAAGTAGACGATGCGCGACAGGTTGGGCTGGACGGCTACGGCGTAGCGGGTGTGGTTGCCGCCAGTGCGCACCATGCCTGGCAGATGATGGCCGACGCGCCATTCCTCCGGCGCCTGGGCATAACTGCCGCGGTGCGCAAAGCGCGTGAAGACCCACTGCCACAGCAGCCGCCAGCGATGCAGCGGCCACACCCCATCGACGCCCGGGTAGTACATCTGATGCGGCACTTTGCCGTCCTTGGCGTAGTACTCCTGGTTGTCATGGATGGCCAGCAGGGCGCGGTTCTCGATCGCCTTGCTGCGGGGCCCGACAGGCGATCGGTAGCGGCCCTTGGTCAAGCCCAGGAGCTGGCGAATGGAGTCGCGGTGCACGAATAAGGCATTGTGCGAATCGCTGTGGTTCTCGATGGCGAGCATCCAGTTTGTGAACCAGTACGTGTAGCTTGTGAGGGGCAGCACATCGGGATCGAACAGCTCTGGCGGCACGTCCTGCTCGATAGGCGCCGGCTCGCCTTGGCCCATCCAGATGAACACCCAACCCCCCAGGATCTGTATTGGATAGGCGCGTGCCTCGAGCGTGCCGACCATCTTTGAATCGGGGCCCTCGCACAGAAAGGCGACGCATTCGCCTTTGCCGTTAAAGGTCGCTCCATGATAGGGGCAGGTCACGAAACCCGAGTAGAAGCAATCGCCCTCGCTGAGGCTGGCGTTGCGATGCGGGCACACGTCGCGCAGGGCCACTACCTCGCCGGCTTTAGCGCGGAAGAACACCAGCTCCTCGCCCAGCATGGTCCAGAACAGCGGTTTGCGGCCTACCTTCTTGGCAGGCAGCGCCGGATACCAGTACTCGCGCAAGCCGAGCGGAGGAATCAGCGCGCGATCGTCATTGGGATCGGCGTCGGCGAGACGGACATGCTCGGGAGGAATGATGCCATTGGACTTCTGGATGGCCAGCTGGCGCTCCATGCGATTCTCAAAGAAGCGGATCAATGCGCCCATGGTTTATCTTTCCTCCTTCTCAAAGCGACCGCATGAGCTGATGCGCCAAGCCGGCCGCCGGCAGCGCGAATCCTAACTCGCTGGCCAGGCCCAGGGCATAGCCGATGCGACGGTAAAGGTGCTCGGCCCGCTCGGCCGGCACGGGGTTGAAGTCCTGAAGCCAATTGTCGCAAGCCCAGCTTTGCCCCGCGCTCTCGTGGACCACTTTTTGAAATGCGGCCAGGTCAACGCCGGCCGCCTCGACCATCCGCATGACCTCTGAGACGGACACCAGGCTGGCGCACACCAGGATGTAGTGCGCGACCTTGGCGGCGGCCCCGGCGCCTAGCGGACCGACGTGGATCATGGTCGTCCCGGAAGCAGCGAAAACCGGCCGGCACTGCTCCAAGAGCCGCTCGTCGCCGCCCAGCATATAGGTCAGCGTTCGCGCTCGGGCGCGACCCTCACCGCCGTTGACCTGCGCGTCGACAACATGCGCCCGGCAAGTTTCGGCCTGCTGGGCGATGCGCTTCACCGTGCTTGGGTACACCGCGCTGTGGAAGGCGATGATGGCGCCCGGCTTGGCGCCACTCAGCAGCCCTCGTTCGCCCGCGACGATGGCTTCGATCTGCGCCTCATCCCATTCCGGATCGGCTACTTCGCACACGCCGATGAGCTCGGCGAAACGACCAACTTCTTCAGGCGAGCCGGCGACTTTGGCTCCGGCCTGCTCCAGCTCTTTCAAGGCAGCGGGACGCGCGTCCCAGACCATGACATCGAAGCCGGCGTGAAGGATGTTCACCGCCATGGGGCAGCCATGGCTGCCCAGTCCAACGAAGCCGACCTTGTGGATCAGCGCCAAGTTCGGGTCGCACGCCAACCGAGGACCTGCCTGGCGCGCTCGCCGGACACCGCCGAGCGCGTGCCGGTGAGCTCCGCCGCCATGTTGCCGATGCGCGGCTCGAGCCGGGGCATCAAGTCGCACAGTGGCTCGGCCACGATGCTGTCCTCTGCCGGCGTCAGCAGCACCTCGTGCTTAATCGCGGGCGTCTCGACCGCCAGCCGAAAGGCCACGGCCAGGTCATGCGCATCCACGTAGCCGAAGAGGTCGAAGCGACGGGGCTTGACACCGCCCTCGCGGTGGAGCTGTTCCAGAACGTCGGGCCAGATTACCCTAGCCGGCCGCAGCGCCACCGTCTCCATGTCGCTACGGTCGGAGTAAGCCCGCGCGATGGACTCACCGGCCACCTTCGAGATCGAGTAGGCGTGCTGCGGGTGCACCGGATGCGCTTCATCGATGGGCAGGTAAGACGGCAGGATGTCGCGCGTGTGATACGGCCAGCCGAGCGCCGCCTGGCTGCTGGTTGAGACCACCCGCCGGATACCCAGCCGCAGCGCCGCCTCGTGAACGTTGTAGGTCGTCATGACGTTAACCCGGAAAAGTACGTCGTCCGTCGTCTGTCCGGGCAAAGGGATGCCCGCCGCGTGGACGATAGCTTCAGCGCCCGCCAGCGCACAGGCGCCAATCACCTGGCCCAGGTCTTCGGCGTCGCCCTGGGTGTAGCGAGCCTTGTGCTGCTCGCCCGGAGCCGTGCGGTCAAAGACAGTGACCTCGTGACCCGCGGCAACCAGCTCGGCCACCACAAAGGACCCGATCTTGCCCGAACCGCCGGTGACGAGGATCTTCATAGAGGCCCTAGCTTGCGTCGCGCCGCGAGCGGACAGGCTTGCCGGCCCGCACGTCGGCGATGAACTGCTGGGCCGTGTCGAAGATTGGCCGCGCCAGCGGGCCGTACATGGCCTTCGGCTCGTCCAGTTCCTCGACCGTCAGCCCGAACACGCCGTGCATCACGCACACCTGCCCATCGCAATCGTCGCCCGCTCCGCCGCCGGCCAGGGTCGGGATACGGAGTTTCTTGGTCAGCGAGGCCGCAAGGGCGGGCGCCACGCGCGTCAGCACCACTTAGAACGCGCCCGCGTCCTGCAACGCCAAGGCATCACGCCGGAGCTGGTCGTCCACTGCCGTCACCTGCTGGTTGAGATAGCCGCCCAGGCCGATCGACATCATGGGCGTGATGCCCATGTGGGCCATTACGGGAATCCCAGCGCGCACGATGGCTCGCACGTGGGGCGCGTAATCCTCGCCCCCCTCCAGCTTCACGGCGTCGCAATCCGACTCCTTCAACATCCGTCCGGCGCTGCGCACGGCGTCCTCCACGCTGACCTGGTAGGACATGAACGGCAGGTCGCCGACGACCAGGGAATGCTTGGCGCCGCGCCGCACAGAGCGCGTGAGCAGAATCATCTCCTCGAGCGTTACCGGGTTGAAGCTGTCGTAGCCGAGCGCATAACGACCGCCGCTGTCGCCAACCAGGATCATCTCGACCCCCGAGCGGTCGACGATGCGGGCCATCTCGTAGTCGTACGCCGTCATGACCACGATCTTCTGGCTCGCGGTCTTCATGCGGTTCAGCTGCAGGATGGTTACACGGTCCAGACGTCAGCCCCCTTTCTCGCGCCGTATGATACACGCCATGCCTGGCGGCCTCGCGCAGCTCGCCGATCTCGTGGACAGCAAGAACGGTTTCGTCAGCGCCCGCATCTTCGCCGACCAGCAACTGTACGAGCGCGAGCTGGAGACCGTGTTCGGCGACAGCTGGCTGTTTGTCGCCCATGAATCCGAGGTCCCCCACCCCGGCGACTTCGTCACCCGCTACATGGGAGAGGACCCCGTCATCGTGTGCCGTGGGCGCGATGACCAGGTGCGCGTGCTGCTCAACGTCTGCCGCCACCGCGGCCGCAAGCTGTGCCTCGAGGACGCAGGCAACATCCGCACCTTTCAGTGCGCCTACCACGGCTGGACCTACAACGAAGCCGGCGAGCTCACCGGTGTGCCGTTCTTCGACGCGTACCAGGGGAAGCTGGACAAGGCCAGTCTCGGTCTTCACCAGGCAGCTCGCGTCGAGACGTGCTTCGGCCTCATCTTCGCCACGTGGTCGGACTGCGCGCCACCGCTGTCCGGATATATCGGCGAGGAGCTGGCTTGGATGATGCGCATCCTGTTCGACCGAACCGCCCACGTCGAGGTGGCCGGCCCACCGATGCGTTGGACGGTGGACGCCAACTGGAAGCTGGGGGCGGCGAACTTCTCCGGCGACGGCCATCATCTGCCGACGACACACGGCTACGGTGCAGCCCTGGGGCTGGACGCGTCCCGCGGACACCGCATTGGCTACGTCCTGCACACGGACGAGGGCCACTGCTCACAGATGCGCTACTGCCCGCCCGGGACGATCGATACGCCACCGTATCTCGGCTTGCCGGAGGCGCTGTGGCCCGAGGTGGATGCTCGCCTGAGCCCGGAACAGCTGGACGTCATGAACAGCCACCTATCGTATTCGGGCAATATCTTTCCCAACCTGAGCTTCCTGTGCGTGGCAACAGTCGGCTTTCTGAACACGGAGTGGCAGCCTGAAACAGCAGACCGGCCGGTTGTGTCCTTTCTCACCATCCGGCAGTGGCAGCCCCGAGGTCCTGATGGGATGGAGGTGTGGTCGTGGCAGCTACTGGATCGGGACGTTCCGGAATCATGGAAGGAGGCCTCCCGCGTGTGCTATGAGCGAGCCTTTGGCATGGCCGGCCTGCACGAGCAGGACGACGTCGAAAACTGGGCCGCCATCACTGAAGCGGTGCGCAGCCCCCGCGCTCGGCAATTGCGCCTGAACTATCAGATGTGCATGGAAGCGACGCCGGCGCCTGATTGGCGCGGGCCCGCCAGTGCCTATGCCTCGCCGTCGTTCAGCGAGATCAATGAGCGCGCCTTCTACGACGCCTGGCTGCGGCGGATGGCATCCCCGACTATTCCTCTCCCGCAGGCGGGAGAGGCGAGGTGAGGGTGTCGCGGCCATTAGGCCGCTGCTCGGCATTGGCGGCGCCTCGGGTGCCCTCACCTCGCCTCTCCCACCGCGGTGGGAGAGGAATTTTGCTGCTCGTCGCTTTCCTGCTCACGGCGTGCGGCGGCGCTGCCGCGCCAGCCTCTCAGGCGTCGGCGCCGAAAGCAAGCGGCGGCGCCGAGGGCTGGCAAGCGACGTGGGACCAAACGCTGGCGGCAGCCAAGAAGGAAGGCACAGTCACCGTTGCCGGACCACCGCAGGAAGCCGAGCGGAGCGTCCTGCTGACCTTCCGCTTCTCTTATCCCGATATCAAGCTCGAGTACACCGGCATCACCGACCAGGAGTTTCTGGCCCGCGCCACGGCCGAGCGATCGGCCGGAACGTACGCCTGGGACTTGATCATCGGCGGAGTAAGCGAGCGCTACCCCTATGCCGCAAAGGGCTTCTGGCAGCCGATCAAGGACAACCTCATCCTGCCCGAGGTCACCGACGACAACAAGTGGTTGGGCGGATTCGACGCCGGCTACTTCGACAACGACAAGAAGTACGTCTACTCCTTTATCTCGTCGATCACCGACAACGTTCGGGCCAACCGCACAGCGGTCCCCGAAAGCCAGCTGCCGACCGTCGAGGGGCTAACCGACCCGCGCTGGAAGGGCAAGATCGTGGTCTACGATCCGCGCGCCGGCGGGGGCGGGCTCGTCGCCGTTACCTCGCTGCGCAAGCAGCTGGGCGATGAAGCGCTCAAGACGATCCTGGTGGACCAGCAGCCGGTGTTCAGCACCGATAAGCGCCAGTTCACCGAGTGGGTCGTGCGAGCCCGTAATCCGATTGGCATCGGCGTCTCCGACGGCTACCTCGCGCCCTTCCGGGAGCAGGGGCTGGGCGGCGACGTCAAGCGCATTCCCGGAAAGATCCACGTCATCGGCGCTGAATCCGGCGGCGTGTCAGTCATGGACCGGGCGCCCCACCCCAACGCGGCCAAGATCTTTCTCAACTGGCTGCTTTCGCGCGAAACGCAGGCAGCCTGGGCCAAGCGCGCCGCCACCAACAGCCGCCGCCTCGACGTCGAATCGGGCAACCTCGACAACAAGCCGGACCAGACTCACCTGTCCGACTACGTCGACTTCAATTCCGAGCGAAATAACGCCTTTATGCGCGACACCCAAAAACTCGCGCAGACGATCATTCCCTAGGAGGAAGCGTGTGCTGTGGACTGACCTACGCGAGTTCCTGAAGTGCCTGGAGGACCGTAACGAGCTCCGGATGGTGAAAGGCGCCAGCTGGCAAGAGGAGATCGGGGCGATCACCGAGCTGGTGACGGAGCGAAAGGGTCCGGCCCTCATGTTCGACGAGGTGCCGGGCTATCCCAGCGGCTACCGAGTGATCTCGAACGTGTTCACCAACCCGGAGCGGACGGCTCTTGCTCTCGGCCTCGGCACGGAGCCGGGCTTCTTCCAGCGCTGGCGCGAGCGGATGCGCAGTATGAAGCCGGTCCCCTGGGCCGAGGTGGACACCGGGCCCATCTTCGAGAACGTTCTCGCGGGGCCGGACGTAAATGTCTGCAAGTTCCCGGTGCCGAAGTGGCACGAGAACGACGGCGGACGCTACATCGGCACGGGCGTGTGCGTGATCAACCGCGACCGTGAGACGGGCTTCGTCAACTCCGGCGCCTACCGTGTCTCCATTGTCGACGAGCGCACCTGCGCATTGTTCATCGAGCACGGGAAGCACGGCTACCGCATCGCTCAGAAATACTGGCACGCTGGCGAGCGCTGCCCGGTGGTGATTTCCGTCGGCCAGGAGCCGGTGCTCACGGCTCTGGGCGGACCGAGCGTGTACCACACAGCCGAGGGCATATCGGAGTTCGAAGTAGCCGGCTACATCCATGGCAGTCCCTACCCGGTGGTGCGCGGCCGTATGACCGGCCTGCCCATTCCGGCTCACGCCGAGATTGTGCTGGAGGGGTTCATCGTGTCGCCGGCGGAACGGCTTGTCCCCGAAGGGCCCTTTGGCGAATGGACCGGCTATTACGCCCACGGCCGGCGGCCAGAGCTTGTAGTCGAGATCGAGGCCATCTACCACCGCCACGATCCGATCCTGTTCGGCATGCCTCCCGGGCGTCCGCTGGCCTGCTACTACAACTATCACCTGGGCGACGACGACCTCGAGTACCTCGACCGGCTCGAGAACGCAGGTATCGAAGGGGTGCAGCGCGTGTATTTCCTGGGCCGTCCGAACTTTCGCGTGGTGTCACTCAAGCAGACGCACCCTGAGCACGTCCAGGAAGTCATCAACGTGCTGGCTCCGGGTGGCGACGCCTACAGCGGCCACCACATCTGGGTGCTGGTGGACGACGACATCGACGTCGAGAACCCGCACGAGGTCCTGTGGGCGATTGCCAGCCGCTGTGCGCCGGAGGACGGCGTTACCGTGGTGCCGGGCAGAGCCGTGTGGCAGCTGGACCCGCGCATACCGCCAGAGGCGCGTTCGCTGCCGGGCACCGAAGGCCGGCAGAGCTACCCGGCCCACAATCTGGTCCTCAATGCGTGCCGGCCCTACCGCTGGATGGACGAGTTCCCGCCGGTAGCGGTCAACAGTCGCGAGCTGCGCGAGCGCACGCTCCAGAAGTGGGCCGAGGCGATCCCATGACACCTGTGCGGGAGAGGGAGATGTTCGACGTCTGGCAGACTCAGCCTGGCACGCTATCGGGACGTTTCTTACGCCGCTTCTGGTACCCGATCTACCGCTCGCAAGACCTCCCGGCCGGCCGCGCGGTCCCCGTCGAGGTGTTGAGCGAGAAGTTCACGCTGTATCGCGGCGACGGCGGAGCGGCGCATATCATGGCCTTCCGTTGTGCCCACCGCGGCACGCAGCTGTCGACCGGTTGGGTGGAGGACGACTGCCTGCGCTGCATGTACCACGGCTGGAAATACGACGCGTCCGGCCAGTGTGTCGAGCAGCCCGGGGAGGATGCTGGGTTCGCCGCCAAAATGAGGATCGCTAGCTACCCGACGGAGGAATATCTGGGGCTCGTGTTCGGCTATTTTGGTGACGGCGAGCCACCGCCGCTGCAGCGGCATCCGGATTTCGAGGCCGAAGGCATTGTCGACCTCGAGCTGCCCGAATTCTGGCCGTGCAACTTCTTCAATCGCGTGGACAACGCGTGCGACATCGGCCACGTGGCGTTCACACACTTGGAGGCGATCCACCGCGAGCGCCAGACCACCGGCCGCCAGCGCGACTATGGCCGCACCTGGGAATGTGAGGAGACCAACTACGGCGTCAGCACCAAGGTCATGGTCTCCGGCCAAGCGCCCGAGTACTTTCACTACCACATGCCAGTGGCTAACCAGAACAGCGAGGGCGCTAGTTTGCACCGCGGCGGCCTGGATCGGCGAGGCTCACGAAACCGGCGCATCTCCTGGCGCGTTCCGGTAAACGACTCCAACACGGTTAGCTTCAGCGCCAATCTGCTGCAGCTCACACAGGCGGAGTACAAGGATTACCAGGAGCGGCGGCGGCAGGTCGCCAAAGTATCTCCGGAAGCGTTCGGCGTGGCCATCCTAGCTGGCAAGCTGCGAGAGCGCGACCTGGACGACAGGGTGCCCCGGCCTGCCCTGTTCTCAGTGGAGGACTACGTCACGCAGGTGGGTCAAGGCCCCATCGCGCCGCGCGAGAACGACCATCTTGGCAAGGTCGACCACGGCGTGATCCTGCTGCGGAAGATATGGGAACGCGAGCTGCGCGCGCTCGCCGAGGGCCGTCCACTGAAAGAGTGGACGGCCAAAGCGCCGGGTGACTAACCCGTGATTACCGTCTTCAGGTAGCCGACGATCTCGTCCCGGAGGACGACGTACTTCTCTTTGGCGTTTTCCTGATACTCGACGCCAGGTTTCGGGATCACCGCGTCCGCCAGGCCTGCCGTCGAGGCATCGAGCCGCCGGCTCGGATAGCCCGAAGCCTTGGCCATGGCCTCTTGCCCTTCCTTCGACATCAGCCAGTCGATGTAAAGGTTGGCGGCATTGGGATGGGGCGCCTTGTTAACAGCGCCAAGGCTGCCCCAGGCGGCCGTCACGTAGGTGCCTTCTTTCAAGCCGTCAGCGTGCAGAAACTCAACTGGCACACCACGCTCCTTGAGCTCGATGGCTGAGAAGTCCTGAGCGGCCACGCCGATCGGATACTGCCCGCGCGCTACCCAGTCGGTGAGCTGCCGGTCGTCCGACGTGAGGACGACGCCCTGCTTGCCGAAGAACTCCTTGAGATAGTCCTTACCCAGGCTCGGCGTGGTGTACCAGAAGGTGGCGCTTGCCAGGCCGGAACCGGCGCTCCTGGGGTCGAACATGGCCATCTTGCCCTTCCATTTGGGGTCGAGCAGGTCCTTGTAGGACTTCAGATCGCTCGGGCTCATCGCTTTCGGGTTGTAGATGAGCGGGACTTTCACGCCCACCAGCAACATGAAATCGTATTTGCCGGCGTCGTCGGCAAAGGTATAGCCCTCGCGCCACTTGGACGGGTCGCGATCGTTCGGCCCGATCAGGTGAGACTGCAGAGGATCGAGGGCGCCCGCCGGAATCAACTGCGTGATGAACGTAGTCGTGCCGTGCACCACTACATCGACGGTGAACCGGCCGGCCTGGCGCTCGGTGAGGAGCTTATTAGCGATCTCCGGGCCGGTGGCGCCGGTGTAGTCAATCTTGATGTCCGGGTAGGCCTTCTTGAAGCCGGCGGTCAGCGCATCGACCACGTTGTTGCCTCCCTGCCCCATGACCACCACCTGGCCCTCCTGCTTGGCAGCCGCCACGACCTGGTTCCAGTCCCCCGCCGCCGCGCCGGAAGCCGCTGGCTTGGCACTGGGAGCAGAGGAAGCTGCCGCGGAAGTGGATGGCTTGGGGCTAGCTGCCGCCGAAGCGGCCGCGCTGGCCGGCGCCGAGGCTGGCTTCGCGGCGGCGCTCGGGCTGACCGCGGGCGCGCTCCCCCCGCAAGCCGATAGCACACCGGCAGCCAGCAGGCCAATCCAGAATCTATTGATGCTCACTTCTGGCTCCCTTTTCCTTTGGTACTCGTCAGACGCCGTACACCGGCTCCATATGCATCGGCGTGCCGCGCTTGGTGCACTCGGCGATAAACAGCCGCTTCAGATCTTCCATCAGCTCGGGTGGAACGTCCTCGTAATCCATCTGACTGCCGCCCCGGCGGACGCTCTTCAAGGTGCCGTTGCTCATACGGTTGATGCGGTTTTTCATACTGCTCATCCGCAGCGCGAGATGCTGCCCAGGCTCGCTGCTCACAACAGCGTGCTGGTGCCACCACCAGGCCGGTGGCACAACCATAGTGCCGGGGCCCCAGTCCACTTTCACCTTCTCGCCGCCGTCGGGAAACATCAGGCTGTAGCCTTCGCCCTTGAGCCAGACCACGTGGGCGCCCGGACCGTGACGGTGCAGCTTACTGAACGTGCCGCCCGGAATCACCAGGGTGTGCGCTCCCAGCACGCCGTTGGCCAGCTCGAAAACGCGGCCTTGGACGCCAACTCCGCGGTCCATGCTGGCGAACGGAACAGCATCGATATCGGCGAAGAAGTTACTGAAGGCAACTGACAGCGGCTGATCCCAACCCTCATACGTCTCATACCGGATGTTTTCCCCGAAGTATTCATCCTCGCCCTGATAGCGCTCGGGAAAGACGGCCGGATTGTTGAAGATGAAATGCTCGCTCCGAATGAGGTTGAGCATCACCGGCGCCGTGGTCACCGCCAGATAGCGCGTGGGCTCCTGGCCGGAACCATTGAAATGCTGATGTGACGCGTTCAGCGGGATGCAGAACAAGCTGCCCGCCTGCCACTCGAAGCTGTTCTTCTGCTTGCCCTCGTACCAGACGCTGGTACTGCCTCGGCCGGACAGGATATAGACCATCTCCTCATAGAGATGCTTCTGCGGTGCCAGGGCCTTGCCCGGTGGAATCTCCTGCACGTAGGCAGCGTTGAGATCGCCAGTGCCGTCCAACTGAATCTGCACCGCGCGGCCACCCGTCCTAGCCCAGGGCTTGAGCTCCACGGTGTAGACGTTGTCCACCTTGTAGCCGCGGATCAGGTCCAGCCCCTCGCGGGCTACCCACTCGTCGAAGTACAGGCGGTTCCAGCCGCCCTGTCCATTGCCCGTCGCGCCTGCGGCGGCGCTTGCCGCTGGTGTCACAATCCCTCCACGGTTTCCCATTGAACTAACGTGCCGCGCTTGGCGCACTCTTCGGCAAAGGTGCGCTTCAACTGCTCGCCGAGGCCATCCGGCAAGTCCTCGAAATCCAGTTGGCTCCCGCCCTCTTTGGCGTTCTTGAGCGTTCCGCTGCTCAGACGATTCAGGCGATGGTGCGTGTTGCCCAGGCGCAGAGCCAGATGCTGGGCCGGCTCCTTGCTGACCACCGCATGCTGGTGCCACCACCAGCTGGGCGGCACCAGCATCGTGCCCGGCCCCCAGTCTTCTCGCAGCAGCTCGCCGCCATCGGGCCAGAGCATCGAGTAGCCCTCACCCTTCAGCCACAGCACGTGTGCGCCAGGCCCATGCCTGTGCGGCTTGGTGAACACACCGCCTGGCACCTCGAGGATGTGCGAGCCGAGGACGCCGTTGGCCAGGATGAAGCTCAGGCCGCTGGTACCAGTGCCTCGATGGCCATGGTTGAGGATCTCAGGCGGTATGGCATTGATGTCGGAGAAGAAGTTGCTCACCGCTACGGAATAGGGAAACCCCCAGCCGCTGTACGTCTCGGTTTGCAGCTCTCCCGTGAAGTAATCGTGCTCGCCGTTGTAGCGCTCGGGGAACACCGTGTCGTTCTCGAAGATGAAGTCGTCGTTGCGCATCAGGTTCATCATGATGGGGGCCGTAGTAACGGCCACATAGCGGGCAGGTTCCTGACCTGAGCCGTTGAAGTGCTGGTAACACGCGTTCAGGGGGATCGAGAATAGACTGCCCGCCTGCCACTCAAAGCTGTTCTTGGCTGCACCGGGATACCAAACGCTGGTGCTGCCGCGTCCGTACAGCACGTAGACCAGTTCCTCGTACACGTGGCGCTGCGGCTCCAGCGCTTTGCCCGGTGGAATCTCCTGCACGTAGGCGGCATTCAGATCGCCGGTGCCGTCCAGCTGGATGTGGACCGCCTGTCCGCCCGTCCGCGCCCAGTGTTTCAGGGAAACTGTGTAGACGTTCTCGACCTTGTTACCTCGCATGAGATCGAGACCCTCGCACGTTACCCAGTCGTCGTAGTAGAGCCGGCTCCACTGCTGGTCGGCCATTGCTGCTCCTGCCGTGGTTTTCTTAGGTCGTGGCGCTGTATTCGCGAGTCAGCTCGCGCAGCTCCCCCTCCTGGATCGCGGCTGGCAGCGGGCCGGCATCGCTCGCGCCCCGGGCCTGCTCACACATCTTGCGCCAGGCGATGATCGACAAGTCTGGCCGGAATAGCCGCTCAGGGGGGGAATCCATCACCTTGACCATCTGGTAGTCCTGGTTACCGAACATCATCTGCTGAACCCAGCGGAAGAACAGCCAGTAGTAGAGCTTGAAGGCCCAAACCTTCGGGCCGCGGCCGAATCTCACTGCCGTCTGAATGGCCAGGTGGTGATCGGCGTCCACCGGGACGTACCACGAGAAGATGGTGTACTTCGGCTGATTGACCCGAACGTTGCAGGGCAGGCCCACGCACACTCGCTGCACCGCGCTCTTGCCGCGGTGGTACCAGCGCTTAGGCGGCCATTTCCCCAGACCAGGGTATTCAGCCTCCCGGTGCACTTCGTAAGGCGTGTAAGTCATGTACCGGCCATCTTCGATGAACGACACCTTGGTGCGCATCCAGGCAGGCTGAGCCCGCTTGAAATACTGGAACAAGGCATCGCGATGCAGGTAGCGCGGATGGGCCTCGTCCGCTGCGTTTTCCAAGGGCCAGCGCCAGTTGCCATCCCTGAGCGTCACCCGAATGCCCCAGAAATAGTGCCCGTTCTCGAGCAGCTCCCTGGGGATGTCCGTCTCTACTGGCGGCGGCTTGGCGTCGCCCATGTAGATCCAGACCCAACCCAACCGCTCCTCCACCGGGTAGGTCCTCAGCCGCACCTTGCCGCAGATCGGTGACTCTGGCCCGTCCGGCAGCGCTGCCACGAGCGTGCCCGACGGGAGGTCGTACGTCCAGCCGTGATAAGAGCAGGTAACGGTGCCCGGGAACTCCTGACGCGGACCGCCACGGCCGCCGAAGCGGTTGACAGTAACCGACAGCGGCACGCCGCGATGCATGCAGCGGTTGTTCAGGGCGTAGATTTTGCCGCCGTCGCGGAAAAACAGCACGTGGTCGCCCAGCAGAGTCCGCACCGCCCAGCGCTTGAGCTGGCGCGTCCGCATGACCGGGTACCAGTATTCGCGAAAGCCGACAGTGGCCGCTTCGTAACGCGGCCAGGTGCTCCAATCGAGCCGGCCGGCGGACATGGAGCCGCGGCTGCTGGTCAGATCGTCCATTGGCCTATGCACGGCCCTTATACCATGTCCGCTGGCCGCAGCCAAGCACCCTGAGCTGTACCATGGCTGCGTCTATCACCTACGGGAGGTTTCCTATTGGCCAGCGTTCAGAGCATTCACATCCCCGGCATGGACCATCGCGCACCGATTCCCGCGGGAGCCAAGGTGGGCAACATCGTGATGTCATCGCCTATCTCCGGCCGGGAGCTAGGCACAAACCGGCTGCCCGAGGATCCCGACGAGCAAGCGGCGGTCATGTTTCGGAACATTCGAGCTTTTCTGGAGCAAGCGGGCGGCGGCCCTGAGAACATGGTGCACCTCACCCTGTTCGTCAAGGACATCAAGTACCGCGAGAACGTCAACAAAGAGTGGATCAAAATGTATCCGGACGAGAACCAGCGACCGGCGCGCCACGCGATCGAGTCGGATACGCGCGGAGCGGGCCTATTCCAAGTGGAAGTCATGGCGGTAATCTGATGCCCGACCCGAACAGCCAGTGGAACCGGCTGTACTACGACGATTGGGTAGCCCGCGAGGGGCTCACCCTCATTCGGGGTAACAAGGTGGACAACGTGTTCACGGTTGACCTCAAGCCCTGGGCCCGCACAGGCGGGTATGCGGTGCAGATCCAGTTGGACGGCACCGGCGACATGAACGGCGCCTACGTGCAGGAGATCCCACCGGGCAAGGCCCTCGAGCCGCAGCGGCACATGTACGAGGAGATGATCTACGTGCTCAAAGGCCGTGGCAGCACCACCGTGTGGTACGACGAGGAGCGCAAGAACAGCTTTGAATGGCAGGCCGACAGCCTGTTCTGCATCCCCCTCAACGCTCGGCACAGGCACTTCAATGGCTCAGGCAGCGAGCCGGCGCGCTACGTGGGCGTGACGACCGCTCCGGTGATGATGAACCTGATCCGAAACGAAGGCTTCATGTTCAACAACGACGCCGTCTTTCCCGAGCGCTATAACGAGCGCGACAACTACTTCGCCGCGAATGTCGAGATGGAGGAGTTCCTCGGCTGGGACAAGCCGGTAGGCGTGGCCTGCGCCAACTTTTTCCCAAGCATCCACGCCATCCCGATGCAGGAATCGAGTCGCGGCCGCGGTGGCCAGAGCGTCACATTCGAGCTGGCCAACGGTGTCCTTGGCGCGCACATCATGCAGATGCCCGGCGGCCGGTTCAGCAACGTCCACCGCCACGGGCCTGGCGCGCATGTCTTGTGGCTGCAGGGCGAAGGCTACACCCTCATGTGGCCGGACGGCGGCGAGAAGATCAAGGAGGACTGGGGCCCTGGCACGATGCTCGTTCCGCCAAGCTGGTGGTGGCACCAGCACGCCGCCGTGAGCCAGGAGCCGGTGCAGCATCTGGCGCTCAAGCTCAGCAGCAAGCGCAACAAGGTCAACCGGCTCAGCCTGGGCACCATGCTGAGCGTGCGCAAAGGCGGCAGCATGATGAACTTCGAGGACTTTCCGGCAGAGCTGATGGAGGAGGTCACCCGCATCTTCGTTGATGAGTGCGCCAAACGGGGAACGACACCCAACCTGGAAGCAATCGCCGGCGTATGATCCAGCCCATCGACGAGCTCGTGCGCACGGACGAGGGCATGGTCAGCGCGCGCATCTTCGCCGATCCCGAGATCTATCGGATCGAGATGGAGCGGCTCTACCCGCGCTGCTGGCTGTTCGTGGCGCACGAGTCGGAGATCCCAAACCCGGGCGATTTCGTCACGCGGCACATGGGCGCCGACCCTGTGATCGTGTCTCGCGACGCCGAGGGCAAAGTCCGCGTGCTGCTCAACGTATGCCGGCACCGCGGTCGCAAGGTGTGCACCGAAGACGCCGGCCGCGCCACGCATTTCCGCTGCGGCTATCACGGTTGGACCTACAGCAGCGCAGGCCAGCTCACGGGGCTGCCGTTCGCCGACGCCTACCAGGGCCGCTTGGACCGCGATAGGCTGGGACTCTGCGAGGCGGCCGGGGTCGATACCTACCACGGGTTGATCTTTGCCTGTTGGGAGCCGCAGCAGACGCTGCGCGAGTACCTGGGCGATGCTACATGGGCGCTGGACATTTTCTTCGGCCGGACGGACGCCGTGGAGGTAGTCGGGCCGCCTGTGCGGTGGCTCATCGACGCCAACTGGAAGTTTGGCTCCGCCAACTTCTCGGGCGACGGGACGCACATCTTCACCACCCACGGCTTTTCGACCCAGCTGGGGCTGCACAGCCTCAAACCGAAGGGCAGCACCGGTCTGCCGGTGGGCTACGCCGTAGGCTTCGGTAACGGCCACTGCGCTTCGTTCTCGTCGCAGCCGGAGGGCACCGTGGAGGCGCCCTTCTGCGCACTGCCCGAGTCGCTGTGGCCGGAGCTCGAGCGCCACCTCGGCGACAAGCAGCGACAGCTCCTGGAACGAGTGGTGGTCGCCGTGGGGACGATCTTCCCGAATTTCAGCTTCCTAGAGACCGCCGGCCACACTCCTGAGGAGTGGGGCGGACCAGACCGTCCCATGTCCTTCCTGACGATGCGGCAGTGGCAGCCGAAGGGGCCGGACAAGATGGAGGCCCTCACCTGGCTGCTGATGGATCGCAACACACCCGAGGAATGGAAGGCCGACTCGCGCGAGTGCTACGAGCGAGTGTTCGGGGTAGCGGGCCTGTTCGAGCAGGATGACGTGGAGAACTGGGCGCAGGGCACGCGCGGCGTCAGCTCACCGCAGGCTCGCAAGCTGTGGCTGCAGTACCGCATGGGCCTGGGAGCCAAGCCGTCGCATACATGGTTCGGTCCCGGCATCGGCTACGCCCGGCCGCCCTACCTGGATGCGCTCGAACGTTTCTTTTACGAGCGCTGGCGAGAGCTGATAACCAACTAAGGAGCGACAAATCGATGGATGCCATTCCGCCCGCCACCACCAGCGGCTACGACCTCTGGCTGGAGCACGAAGGTTTGCCCGTTATTGGTGGCCATGGAGTCGAGGACGCGGTTGACGTGCCGCGTGAGCCGTGGGCCCGTCTTGGCGGACGGGGAGCTTATCTCAAGTTCCCAGGCCTGGAAGGCATGACCGGCCTGTTCGTGGTCGAAATCCCAGGCGGCGGCGCACTCGAGCCGGAAAGGCATCTGTACGAGGAGATCATCTACGTCCTCAAAGGCATCGGGTCGACCGAGGTCTGGCGCGACGAGCGGCACAAGCAGACGTTCGAATGGGCCGAGGGCAGCCTCTTTGCCCTGCCGCTCAACACCTGGCATCGCTTCATCAATGGCAGCCGAGAGCCGGCGGTTCTGCTGGGCTGCACCAACGCTCCCATGGTGTTCGACATCTTCCACAATGTCGACTTCATACTGGACTGCGACTACGGCTTCGACGACCGCTACGTGGCCCAGGACGACTACTTCAGCGGCGAAGGCAAGCGCTATCGCAAGGGGCGGGTCACGGCGAACGTGTGGGAGACAAATTTCATCGCCGACGCGCGAGCCGCCTATCTGGACGACAGCGGCGATCGCAAGGTCGTGGGCGGTCACCGCAGCGTGCTGTTCGAGATGACCCACAACATCCTGGTGGGCCACATCACCGACTGGCCGATCGGTCGGTACCACCGGGCCCATTACCATCCGGCGGGAGCGGCCCTGGTGATCCTGCGCTCGAAAGGATACTCGCTGATGTGGCCGAAGGAAGCAGGCATGCGGCCATACGAATCAGGAAACGCGGACGCCGTCGTCAAGGTCGATTGGAAGGTGAACGGCGTATTCACTCCGCCCAGCGACTGGTTTCACCAGCACTTCAATACCGGGCCGGAACCAGCCCGCCAGCTGGCGTTCCACTATAGCAGCCTACTGCACCGTCTGGAGTTCCGCGATGGTGGCCCGGAAAAGGAGCGGCGTTACCTCATCCCTCTGCGCGAGGGAGGCACGCTCATCGAGGCGGACCAGGAGGATCCGGCCATCCGGCGGGACTACGAGGAAGCGCTCCAGCGCGAGGGCATCCCCTGCACACTGCCCGCGGCTTGAGCGGCGAGCTTGTCGTACGTCCCTTGCCATTTGACCGCTCCCTGGTCTAGAGTCTCGGCCATGCGGAGCATTCTCCCAATGAGATGGCTGTACGTACCGATTGTGGCGATGCTGCTGTCTGCTTGCGGTACAGCGAGTGGCACTTCAAGCTCAGGCAGCCCGAGTGCGGCTGGAAAACCGCAAGGCAGTTCAGCGGCCCCGAAACCAGCGTCACAGCAGGTTCACGTCCTGTGGGGCACAACGACCGGCGCACACACGTTCGTCCGCGTCGCTGACGAAAAGGGATTTTTTCAGCAAAACGGCGTTTCAGCCGACGCGCAATATGCCATAGCCAGCACGGCGATCGCGGCGCTCGTAGCGGGCCAGGCGCACTTCGTGGTGACCGGGGCCGTGGAAGCTATCCAGGCCATGACCTCGGGTGCTCCAT
>Ga0099828_10000565_pt1 | contig 22886 bp, 27 predicted proteins | sample CZO8metaG_2_FD_79338 | JGI IMG/M metagenome (GOLD analysis project Ga0099828, IMG submission 79338) | Vadose zone soil microbial communities from the Eel River Critical Zone Observatory, Northern California, USA - CZOApr15con2H1.8 metaG | ecosystem: Environmental > Terrestrial > Soil > Vadose... | reverse complement strand
GTCGAGGACGTCGATTTTGGGATTGCCCAGCGTCTCGGCGTACAGGCACTTGGTCTTGTCGGTGATGGCCGCCCGCCAAGCCTCGAGATCGCTCGCGTTGACGAAGCGGGCGTTCACACCCAACTTGCGGAAGCTGACGTCGAACTGGTTGATGGTGCCGCCATACAGCGTGCTGGACGACACGAACTCGTCGCCCTGCTCCATCAGCGTCATCAGGGCGATGTGCTGGGCGGCCTGACCAGAGGCGGTGGCGATGGCGCCGATGCCGTTCTCCAGGGCCGCGATGCGCTCCTCGAACACCGCCACCGTCGGATTCATGATGCGCGAGTAGATGTTGCCGAAGCGCTGCAGCGCGAACAGGTTGGCGGCGTGGTCGGTGTCCTCGAAGACGTAGGCGCTGGTCTGGTAAATGGGCACCGCGCGCGAGCCCGTCACCGGGTCGGGCCGCTGCCCGGCATGCACGGCCAGCGTGTCGAAGGCGAACTGCTTCTCCTGAGTCATGCTGGTTTCACTTTAACCGGCCGCACTTCCAGCCGGCCCTCCACGTCAAGTGGCCGGCGGAGATCGTCGAGGGTGGCGTTTATGCGCTGAACGAGCTGGTGCAGCTCCTGCACGCACTCCCGCGGCGAGTCCGTGGTGATGGTCGTGGTGTAGCGCATGGCGATGAACCCGGCTGGGGCATCGCTCTCGGCGCCAAATGCCTTGCGCAAGTCTACGTCCGACTCGACGGTCACCTCCAGGCCCTGAAGGTCCACACCGCAGCGCTCGGCGTGCCCGGCGTAACCCTGCACCAGGCAGGCCGCCAGCGAGGCGCGAAGCAGGTCGCCGGGATTGGGCCCGGTGTCGTCGCCGCCCAGGGCGGGCGGCTGGTCGACGATGAGCCGATGATCGCCGGCGAGGACCTCCGTTCGCCAGGAGTCGCCCAGCAGCCCAGCGGTCGCTCGCTTCGTGAACTGGCCGGCCGAAGGGCGCTGGCCAAAGATCTGACAGCCCCTAGCGGTCCCGGCCGCGACCTTTTTCCCGAGCGTCATGCGGTGCTGTCTCCTTTCAGACCATAGGCGAGGACAAACTCTCCCGGCACTGTATACGCGGCGCCGTCCCGGTACGGTTCGATGCTGGCAAGGTACTCGGTCGAGACGGCTTCCCGCGTTGCGGCATCGAAACGGCCATACGCCAGCGCCACCGGCCCACCCGCCAGCGCGGCGCCGCAGGCCGCCTCAGCGCTGTCGAAGAGCAGTGGCTCCTGCCAGCGCTCGTCTCGGACGTGGGGGAAGCCGGCGCGGCGCATCGCCGCGGCGAGCGCATCCTGCGCCCCGAGGGCAAAGAACATGGGACACACCTCGCTCTCCACGCGGGCATCGACGATCGGGAATATGTCCCGCCAGCCGCACTCCTCACGGCGGCCCCAGACCACTGCCCCGCAACGGCCGCCAGGGCGGAGCACGCGAAACAGCTCAGCAATCGCGGCCGCGGGATCGGCCGGGTACATCAGGCCGAGAACACACGTCGCCAAGTCCTGGGAGCCGGTGGGGATGTCGAGCTCCTCTGCGTCCATACGGGCGAAGTGCGCATTGGCCAGCCCGAGGGCGGCACTACGCTCTCCCGCGGCTTCCACCATGCGCTCCGACAGGTCCACGCCCAGGGCGGCGCCGGACGGGCCAACAGCCTGGGCCAGCAGGATGGTAGCGGCGCCATCGCCGCAGGCAACATCCAGGGCATGTTCGCCGGCCAGCGGTTGAACTGCCGCGACGGCACGTTGCGCGCAGTGCAGCAGCACCGGCTCCCAGTAGCGGGCGTAGTCCTCCACGGCGCGATCCCAGCCGTAGCGCTGGACGCGGCGGTGGAATGCCTCAGCCCGCAGACTCATTGGTCTTCCTCGGTGATCACGGGCGGCCTGGGGAAGATGAAGTCGGTGGATTGGGCCAGGTTGTAGGCGCCCGCGGCCGTCGCTGCCAGGAGCGCGCCGGGCTGCAGCGGCGGCAGGTCGGCGGACCGGCTGACGATGTCCGTCTGCAGGCACAGCGGGCCGTAGACGGTCGTTGGCCGCGGCTCGCCAGGAACGGCGTCCAGCAGGGTCAAGCTCGCGTCCTTCCAGATGGCTGTAGGCAGGCAATTGATGCCGGCGTCGGCGACCACGGCATGTGGGCCACGGACGGCGGCCACCCGGGTGAGCAGCACGGCTGCGTCGGCCACAACGGCTCTGCCAGGCTCGACGATGAGCCGCGGCGGTTCATGGCCCCAATCGGCCTCCGCCAGCGGGCCGTACACGCTCGCCGCATAGTCGTGCGCCTGGTCCGCGGGCGGCAGGCCGCCGCCTACGTCGAGGTAGTCGAGCTGGACGTCCAGCTCGTGCTCGATCTGCAGCGCCAGATCCGTGAGGCCGGCGCTGACGGACTGGAGCAGATTGGCCGGCTTGGGCCAAATCAGATTCACCGCGTGGGCCGGAACGCGCGGCGCGTCCGTTGACACGGTGTAGCTGCCGACGTGCACGTGCAGCCCCGCCAGCCGCAAGCCGGCCTCCTTGAGGCGCTGAGAGGCCGCCAGCGTCTCGTCTCCGGCCGCCAAGCCGAAGCGATCGGGGGCATGGCCTTCGATGACGGGAAAGTGCACGCGCAAGCCGACGGCCAGAGGTCGGCCGCCGGCGAGCAGGATAACCTCCTCCAGCTCGGTCAGCGAATCGACGTTGAGCCGTGCTCCCTCGGAGAAGGTGCGCTCCAGTTCGTCGGCCGTCTTGAGTGGACCGTTGAAGACGATTCGATCGCCTGGCGCCCCGGCGTCCCGGGCGAGACCGTACTCGTAGCCTGAGGCAGCCTCCAGCGAGAGGCCGGCTTGCACGGCGGTGCGCAGCACCGATGGCAGCGCACAGGCTTTGATGGCATAGGCGATTGTGGTCGGATAAGGGCTGAAGGCGTTGACAAGCTGGCCGGCGTTCTGCCGCACCTGAGCCAGCGAGTAGACCCACAGCGGCGTCCTGTGTCGCGACGCCAGGCGGCACAGGTTATCTGACGAGAGAAAACTCAAGAAACGCCAGCCGGCAGCTTCCGCAGCAGGGGCAGCAGCCCTTCACCGACACGGGCTGCCTCCTCGCGGTGCGGATAGCCGGACAGGATGAACATGCCGATGCCCGCCTCCACGTAGTGGCTGAGCTGCTCGGCCACCTGTTCGGCGGTGCCTACCAGCGCCGTGCCCGCGCCGCCCCGGACGCGTCGGATGCCTGCCCACAGGTGCGGCGTTACCCAATCGTCATCGCCGGCCTCAATCGCCAGCATGCGAGCTTGGCCGGCCGAGTCGAAGCCATCGAACTCATCACGCCGCTGGGTCAGAACGCGAGGATCGGCCCGGCTCAGCAGCTCACTCGCTTGCCGGCGGGCATCCTCTGGCGAGCTGCCCACGATGATGTGGATGCGCAGCCCGTAGCGGAGCGTGCGGCCAAACGATGCCGCCAGCTCGCGCATCGTTTCGATACGGCGGCGCACCTGATCCACCGGCTCGCCCCACATCAGGTAGGTATGCATCGCGCGCGCGGCCAGCTTCTTGGCTGCATCGGAGGCGCCCCCCAGGTACAGCGGCGGATGCGGCTTTTGGACCGGCTTCGGGCTGGCGTAGGCCCCGTTCAGCTCGAAGAACTCGCCGCGGAAGTCGATTGTGTCCTCAGTCCACAGCCGTTTCAGGCACGTCACGTACTCGGACAAGCGGCGGTAGCGCGCCTCGTGGTCCATGGGCCGGCCGAACATGTCGGCCGGCGTGCCCCCGGCGACCATGTTCAAGGCCAGCCGCCCGCCCGAGGCTTCATCCAGCGTCGTAATCATCTTGGCCGATGACCCCGGGTTGAAGCAGCCCGGCCGAATGGCCACCAGCAAGCGAATGCGCGAGGTTACCGGCGCCAGCAGCGCCGCGGCGGTCCACGACTCGGCCATCGGCGCTTCGGCGGCAAAAGAGTCGTTGGCGTTACCGGTCGGGATGAGGATTTCGTCGAATCCGGCCGCTTCGGCCGTCTTGATGACCGAGCGCAGGTAATCAAACGTGGGCGGCCGCTCGGCCTCATACGTGCCCAGGTGGTAGCCATCGCCCTCGGTTGGCAGATACCAGGCAAACGCCGTCATGCTGCTGCCGGCTGCTGCCTCAGCCGATCGATGATCTTGCGGCCGCGCCCCGTGTCCGATCGCTCGAAGAAGGCGATGATCTTGTCCCGATACGACCCGGAGCGCGCTTCCGCGATGGCATCAGGCAGCGCGTCACGAAAGCGCTCGAAGGCGCGGATGTCGGGCTGCGAGAAGTTGATGCGCATGTATTCGGTCGCGCCGTTGTCGCCCAGGCCGTCGCCTGGATACACGGCCACGTTCCGTTTGAACAGCGAGATCGTCAGCTCCTGCGAGGTTACGCCAGTGCCCGACACGTCGATCACGGCCGAGAAGCCGTACCGGGGCTTCACCGGGAAGCGCAGCCCCGGCGTCGTGGCGACCGTCTCCTCCACGTGCCGGAAATTGCGGACGACGATCTCCTCGGACATCGGGATGTAGCCGGCATCCTCGAGCGCGGCTTGCGTGGCGATCTGCGCGATCAGGTTGGTATTGAGCCGGACCAGGCCGATCTTCGCCGCCAGACAGGCGCGCATCAACGCCGGGTGCCCAGCCAGGAAGCCGATCCGCGCCGCGGCCATGCCGTAGCCGTGGGACATGCCGAACGTGGCCACCACGTGAGTGGTATCGGTCTCCTTGTGGAGCGCGGTCATGGGGTAATGCTGGGCCGAGGGGTCGATGCGGTGCGAGTCGTGGGTGATGTCATCCATCACGAACGCTCCCGCGCGGGCAGCGATTTCGGCGATCGCGATCAGCTCGTCCTTAGTCTGGATAGTGCCGAAGGGATTCACCGGATCGCACACCATGATGAGCTTGGTGCGCGGCGTGATGGCGCGGGCTACTTCGTCCGGGTCCAGCCGGTAGCCGTTTTGGGGCCCCAGCGTGATGGCCTTACACACGCCGCCCGCCAGCACGACCGCGGGTGTGAAATGGAAATAGCCGGGATCGGTGATGATGACTTCGTCGCCGGGGTTCACCAGCGTCATGACGGTGAATGCCACGCCCGCTTGCGCGCCCTCGGTGCCGATGACTTCGAAATCCTCGTCGCGTTCGCGTCCGAACTTCTTGACGGCCGCCAGATCCCGCAGCGGGCCGATGAGGTCGGGTGAGTAGGGGCCAATGTTGTCGGCCGTAGCCGCCTCGCGGACGGCGTCCACCGCTGCCTTCGGCGGGCCGATATGTGAGCACATCCAGCCCAGGTCCGACCATTCGTCCAGCGGTAGATCGATGCGGCCGGCGCGATAGATGTGAGCCGGGTCGAGTCCCAGGATGCCGATGGCATCGCGATAGGTCATGTAATTGCCCATCGCCTGTGGGCTGGCGATCAGCTGCTGGGCGCGCTCAGCGAAGCGGCTGGCCAGGCCCTGGCGTTCGATCTGCCAGCCCAGGATGAATCGTTTTGTTGCCATGGGATAAGGTGCCTCCCTGTCATCCTGAGCGAAGCGAAGGATCGGCGGCCAGTTGAACTGGAACCGATTCTTCGCCTGCGGCTCAGAATGACACGAAGGGTCGCTACATCTTGAACTCGGCCGGCTGTACGTACTCCCAGGCCTCGCCCTTGCGATACTTGTCGGCGATTTCCAGCACTTTGACCGCGTACTGGAAGGCATAGGGGATGCCCACGCCGCCGGGCACAAACCCGGCCGGATTGGTAGCCACCGCCACGGCCTCGAAGATCTCGCCGTCAGTAGCGCCGGCTTCTATAGCGGGGATGATGTGGATCAAGCACGCCGGTGACCGCCAGGTGACGCCGATAGCCACGAACATCAGCTCCTTGATCTTTCGCGGCAGCGCGCCGTCACCAAAGATGGTGGCGTAGTAGTCGGAGAACTTCTCCCCAGCGGCCGGCGCTACGGTGTTGATGATCTGGAACATGCGTGGGGTGAACAGCATGTTCTTCTTCATGTACTCGTTGGCTTCGGTTGCCCGATCGGCGGTGACAGCCATGGTTTGCTCCTTTTCTTTCATCAGGATGAGATGTCCATCCAGGGGCTCGTTCACTCCCGCGATGGCATGCTCAGCCTCGAACGTGCTGAGGCCGACCCGCGCGGCCAGATCCTTGACTCGATCTTTCCAGTCTCCCGCGCTCGTCACCTCCTCTTGTGGTTCTAGGGCTCTGGCGGCTTCTTTGCCAGGACGAAATACACCAGCCACGATGCCAGCGCTACGGATAGCACAATGAGGATCAGGTAGCCCTCAACCTGGTTCAACAGCAGATACATGACGGCAGCCAGATAAAGCCCTATATTGAGCCATCTGAAGAAGCTTGGCAAGCGTCCAGAGCCTGGCGCTACTTCGCCGCCATAGAGCTCGTCGTCAGTCGAGCTCATCTGGCTCTCCCACGATTTCTCGCCGCCAGCCGATCAGCAGCATAGCCAGCGACACTGCGAGGAACAGACCTATTAACCCAACAACTAACAGATCGGCTTCGTACAGCTCCATCTACTTCAGCGTCAACAGGTAGTCGACCAAGTCCTGCAGGTCGCTCTGAGGAAGATGGCCGTAGGACGGCATGATAGTTCCCGGAACGAGCGCGGCTGGGTCCTCGAGATGCGCCAGCTCCCAGGCAGGCTGCGCCGACTGAACCCTGCTGGCCACGTGGCTGAGGTCCGGCCCCTGCCGCTCGGTGCCCCAAAATACTGGCTTTTGGTACGCGTAGTCGCCCGCCTTGGAAACAGGGCCGATGTCGCCGCGCGTATACACGGTGCCCTGGTTGGCTTCGGTTGGCCGTACCTGCTGCGTGTGGCAATACCAGCAGCCCTCCCGCAAGTAGATCTGCCGGCCATGCAGTTGCTGCGGCGTATAGCGCGTGGCCAGCCCACTGGGGGGCGGGGTAAATGTAGAGGGCAGCAGAATGGTGGCGCCCATGCCCAGGGCCAGGAAAAAGCCTGACCCGGCCGCCAGTCTCCACAGCTCGCCCGGAATGTTCATACTGTTCCCTCTCCCGCTGGGAGAGGGCTAGGGTGAGGGTTCCGCTGCGTCACGTAACGCGCGAACACATACAGGAAGAGCACCTGCCCCAGCCCAAGCACCACACCCGACGCGAGCCGGATTAGGAACCAGCCGTGCAGATTTCGCACCGTCACCATAAATGGCACCGACATGGCCCAATCGCGGCCCTGCTCCAGGCCCATGAACCACAGCGTGTACATGAAGGCAGTGATGCCGATCAGCGATACCCAGAAGTGCCAATCGGCGGCTCGCCGCAGGCCCGGCGATAAGGGACGCCCCAGCATCCGTGGCACCAGGTAGTACACCAGGCCGAAGGCGAAGAAGCTGTAGGCGGCCACGAAGGCCAGGTGCGAGTGGCCCACCACCCAGTTGGTGAAGTGGACCAGCGAATTGAAGGTCCGGAAGGACTGCGCCACGCCCTGCAAGCAGGTGAAGAGGTAGAAGATCATGCCCACCGTCAGCCAGCGCAGCGGCAGGTTGTCGCGCAGCTGCCACCAGGCGCCTTTCATGGTAAGCCACCAGTTGCCCAGCAACGCCGCGTTGGGAATGACCGTCAGGATGCTGAACGAGACCGACACGATCTGCAGCCACTCAGGCGCGGGGCTGTAGAGAGCGTGGTGCTGGCCTGTCCACACCGACGTAAAGCCCCACATCGCCAGGCGGTGGCTGTAGAGCTTATTCCCGGTGAAACGCGGAAGCATGTAGAACACCAGGCCGAAGGCGGCCGTGGTGAACCAGGCATTGAACAGGTTGTGGATGTAGAAGTAGTTGATGATGGCGTCGTTCATGCCGGTGTAGGCGCCGCTGGGATCCCACAGCTTGTTGCCGACGCCATAGACCACCGGTGTCATGAGCGCGGAGATCATGAACAGCCACACGCTCACGAAGATGCGCGGCTCCTGGCGCTGGGCCACGGTGCGCCACAGGATGGCCGCCAGCCCGATGAAGCATGCTTCGAGCAGTAAGCTCAAGGGCCAGGAGAGCTCGGCATACTCGCGGCCCTGGGTGTAGCCGAGCGGGAATGTGATGGCCGCGCCCAGGATGACCGCGTTCCAAGCGTAGAGCAGTACACGCGCAAGTCCTGGCCAGGCCAGCCTGGCGCGGGTAAGCCGGCAGGTGATGTACAGCATCGAGCCGACCCACACCATGGAGACCCAGCCGAAAATGCCGACCCAGACGTGGAATGGCCGCAGCCGGCCAAAGTTGATGGCCGCCCGCAGCTCCTCTGGCACCACCTGCTGCACTGCCGCCGGGCTGTACAGGAAGATGGACAGGACGATGCCGGCCATGATGTTCAGCGCCAGCCAGAACACACCCGAGTAGATAAAGTAGCGGGCAATAGGCTCGTCGTCGGTGGGCCGAGTGGGCGGCACTCCCTCGCCGCCCTCCCGCGGGCGAACTAGCTCAGCGTCGGCAACCGCCATGCTTGGGGACTAGGGCTCCTCCCCGCCATCGGGACCGTAGAAGATCGCCCAGGTGCAGAAGTCCTCGGTGAAATCGAGGAAGTGGAATGGGTGTGCCGAGGCTGTTGGTTCGCTCATCGAGGGTGCCCTACAGTGTCAGCTGCGGCTCGATAGGCGTGCCCCGAGCGATCGTCGATCCAACGGGCGAGCGGCGCACGGCGAACTCGAAAATTTCCTGGAGCATCGTACGATCGGCGGGGCTGTCGACGAACATACGCAGTGAGATCGACGAGAAACCGGGGTTGTCGGTCGGCACCAGACCCAGGATCGACGGCTTGTTGATGGTTCCCTCGACCTCGGCTCGCATGGAGCGAATCTCCAGGCCCTTGTCAGCGGCCCGAGCGGCAACCATGGAAATCACGCATGAGCCGAGTGCCGCCAGCAGCATCTCGACCGGGGTGGCGGCGCTGTTCTGCCCGCCCAGGGCGCCTGGCTCGTCGATCTCCACGGCGGGCTTGTCGCGCGATTGCGCGGCTGATTTCAAGCCACCATGCCACATCACTGTCGAACGGCTGGTCGCCTCTTTCGGGGCTGCCTCGACACGCGCCGCGGTCTCCCGCAGCGCCGCCACCTCAATCCCGTTCACCAGGGGCGGCATTTGCCCCCATTATCCGGGCGCTGTCAACCCTCCAGGCTGAACTGACTCTCCACCGGTACCCCGCCACGCAGGGTGTTGAGGACCACGCAGTAGCGTTCGGCGTTTTGCAGCAGCCGTTGGGCCCGGTCCTCATTCTGCTCCCCCTTCAATCCCACGCGCGTGCGGCAGGTGATGCTCTTGAAGCCGACCGGAACGTCGCGCGAGAGGCCCATCGTGCCGCGCAGGTCCAGCTCGCCAACCGCCTCCACCTCCAGGGATTCCAGCTCGATGCCCATCGCCGCCGCCACCATGCGCACCGTGATCTCCTGACAGGCCGCCAGCGCGCCGAGCAGGACGTCACCCGAGCACGGCACGTCGCCCAGCCCGCCCACGCCCGGATGGGCGCCCGAGCGCCACACCACGCTGGGTACGGCCTCGGGCGAGACGGAGCAGTGCAGCGGATCGGCCAGGTCGCTGGCGCTGCTCGTGACGCGCAGCCGGATGGTGGCCGCTTCGGGCTCCTCCTGATAACGCGCCTTGATGGGTATCTGAAGCTCGCGGATATTCACCTTCGAGGCGGGCATAACCCCATCATAGAATGGGAATATGGACTGGCAGGATGACGACTACGCCGAGATCCTGCAGCAGTCGAAGACTATCGCCGTTGTCGGCCTGTCCAACGACCGCTTCCGCCCTAGCTATGGGATCGCGCGCTACCTGCAACAGGAGGGCTACCGCATCATCCCGGTGAACCCGCACGAGACCGAGGTGCTGGGCGAGCGCGCGTATGCCAGCTTGCTGGACGTCCCCGAGCACGTGGACGCCGTCGACGTCTTTCGCCGGCTGCAGTTCGTGGCAGAAGTGGTGGAGCAGGCCATCCGCATCGGCGCCAAGGCGCTGTGGCTGCAGCCGGGCGTGGGCTCCCACGCGGCCGCGCGACGGGCTCGCGAGGGGGGCCTGAAGGTGGTCCTCAACCACTGCATGGCGACCGAGCTGCACAAGCTTCACGCGGTTGTCGCTGAATAACTGCGCGTTCCAACGACTAATCTCTAGCTAACTGATGACTCGCATCCAGGCGCCGCGGGGCACCCAGGACATCCTGCCGGCCGAACAGCCGTATTGGGACCTGGTGCGTGATGCCGCCGCTGTCGTGGCCCGCCAGTACGGCTTTCAGCGCATCGACACACCCATGTTCGAAGCTACCGGCGTGTTCGAACGCGGCGTCGGCGAGGGCACGGACATCGTCGAGAAAGAGATGTACACGTTCGAGGACAAAGGTGGCGAGAGCATCACGCTGCGGGCCGAGGGCACGGCGCCCGTGGTCCGCGCCTACATCGAGCACGGCATGCACAAGCTGCCGCAGCCGGTCAAGCTGTTCTACATCTGCCCCATCTTCCGCTACGAACGGCCGCAGGCTGGTCGCTACCGCCAGCACCACCAGTTCGGCGTGGAAGCGCTGGGCGAGCTCGATCCGGCGCTGGACGCCGAGGTCATCGAGCTGCTGTGGACGCTCTACGCCCGGCTGGAGCTGACTGGTCTGAGCCTGCAGATCAACAGCATCGGTGACGCCAAATGCCGGCCGCGCTACCTGCAAGAGCTCAAGACCTTCTACAGCGCGCACCTCGATGAGGTCTGCGCCGACGATCGGATTCGATTCGAGAAGAACCCGCTGCGGCTGCTGGACTGCAAGGTGCCCAGCTGTCAGGGCATCGCCGACCGCGCTCCGCATTCGGCCGAGTTCCTGTGCGACGAGTGCGGCGAGCACTTCGCCGGGCTTCGACGCAGCCTCGACCTGCGCGGCCTGGCCTACAACGTCAATTTCCGGCTCGTGCGCGGGCTCGATTACTACACCAAGACCGTGTTTGAGATCTGGCCGGCCCACGCCGGGGCGCAATCGACTATCGGCGGGGGCGGCCGCTACGACGCTCTCGCCGAGCAGTTGGGCGGCCCGCCCACGCCCGGCATCGGCTTTGGCAGCGGCATCGAGCGCATCATTCTCAACTACAAGGAGGAGCACCCGCAGGGGCTTGCTTCCGAGCCGGCCGATGTGTTCCTGGTGGCGGCGGGTGACGGCGCGCGCGAGAAGGCCGTTCAGCTGTCGGTGCTCATGCGTCAGGCCGGCCTGGCGGCGGCCGGCACCTACGGCGATCGGTCGTTTGGCGCGCAGATGAAGGCGGCGAATGCATCGGGCGCCAAGTTCGCGCTGATCCTGGGCGCGGACGAGCTGAATGCCGGCCAGGCGTCGCTCAAGGACATGGCTACTGGCGAGCAGCGGGCGGTGCCGCTGGATCACCTCGTGCCTGAGATCCAGGCGTTCCTGGCGGTGCAGTCCCCTCTCCCGCCGTCGCGGGACAGGGCTAGGGAGAGGGAACCTTGAGCCCGCACGTCGCGGTCGTCGACTACGGTGCCGGCAACCTGCGATCGGTGGTCCGCGCGCTGGAGCATGCCGGCGCGGAACCCCAGATTACGAGCGCGGCGGCCGATCTGGACGGCGCTCAGGCCATCGTCCTGCCGGGCGTTGCGGCAGCGGCCGACACCATGAAGGGCTTACGGGAGCGTGGCCTGGTCGAGCCGCTGCTGCGCAGCATCCAATCAGGCAAGCCGTTCCTGGGTCTGTGCATGGGACTGCAGGCGCTGCTGACGTACAGCGAGGAGGGCGGCCGGCAGGAGTGCCTGGACGTCATTCCCGGCGCGGTCCACAAGCTGCCGGCTGGCCTCAAGGTCCCGCAGATGGGCTGGAACCAGGTTGCCTGCCAGGCCGAGCATCCGCTTCTGGACGGCATCCCCGACGGCTCGTACTTCTACTTCGTGCACTCGTTTTACGCCGAGCCCGACGATGCCGCCGTGATCGTGGCCACCACCGAGTACGGCCTGCGGTTTCCGTCCATCCTGGCGCGCGACAACGTCTTCGCCACACAGTTCCACCCGGAAAAGAGCGGCGCCCGAGGCCTGCAGCTCTACCGCAACTTCGTGCAGCGATGCTCCTAATCCCCGCCCTCGACATCCTGAATGGCCACTGCGTCCGTCTCAAGCAAGGCGACTTCGACCAAGTGACCGAGTATTCGGGCGATCCGGTGGCCGTGGCCAAGCATTGGCAAGAGACCGGCGCCGAGTGGCTGCACATTGTCGATCTAGACGGTGCGCGCGCCGGCCAGCCCAAGCATCTGGACCTGGTGCGTGCCATCCGCGCCGCCACCACGGGCCTGCGGCTCGAGTTGGGCGGCGGCCTGCGCAGCATGGACGCCATCGAGCAAGCGGTCGCCGTTGCTGACCGGGTGGTGATGGGGACCGCCGCCATCAACGACCCTCAGCTGGTCCGCGAGGCGGTGGCTCGCTTTGGCGACCTCATCGCGGTCGGCATCGATGCGCGCCAGGGCATGGTGGCAATCGAGGGCTGGGAATCGGCCACGGCTCGGCCAGCCCGTGAGGTGGCTGAGGACATGCAGGCTGCCGGCGTGCAGACGATCATCTTCACCGACATCGAGGCCGACGGCACGCTGCAGGGGCCGAACCTCACCGCGCTCACGGCTTTGCGAGCACTTCAGGGCATCACGCTCATCGCTTCCGGCGGCATAGGCTCCATCGCCCACCTGCGACAAGTCGCCAAGGCCGGTGCCGACGCCTGCATCGTCGGAAAGGCGCTGTACGATGGCGCCATCGACCTCACTCGCGCCATGCACGAGGTCGGCGACGAGACGGAGCGCTACGAATGGTAAGCGCGGCGAATTCAAAATTCAAAATTCAAAATTCAAAATGCTGACCAAGCGAGTGATCCCCTGTCTCGACGTGACGGCGGGCCGGGTTGTGAAAGGGACGCGGTTCCTGCAGCTGCGCGATGCGGGCGACCCCGTCGAGCTGGCCGCCTTCTACGACCGCGAGGGCGCCGACGAGCTCGTTTTCCTGGACATCACGGCCAGCTCCGACGAGCGCGAGACCATGGTGAACGTCGTCGAGCGCACCGCCGACCAGGTGTTCATCCCGCTCACCGTCGGCGGCGGCATTCGCTCGACTGAGGACATAGACCGCATGCTGCGCGCGGGGGCCGACAAAGTGTCGGTCAACAGCGCCGCGGTGGCCGACCCGGAGCTCATTCGGCGCGGCGCTGAGCGCTTCGGCAGCCAGTGCGTGGTGCTCGCCATCGACGCCAAGCGCGACGGCGACTCATGGCGCGTGTACACCCACGGAGGTCGCAAGCCGGCCGATCTCGACGCCGTCCAATGGGCGGCGCGCGGTGCGGAGCTGGGCGCCGGCGAGATCCTGCTGACCAGCATGGATCGCGACGGCACCAAGGACGGCTATGACCTGGCGCTGACCTCGGCCGTCGCGAAGGCCGTCCCCGTGCCGGTGATCGCCTCGGGCGGCGCGGGCCGGCTGGAGCACCTGGCCGAAGCCGTCTCGGCCGGCGGCGCAGACGCGGCGCTGGCGGCCTCTATCTTCCACTTCGCCGAGTTCACCGTCCGCCAGGCCAAGGAGCTCATGGCGTCGCGCGGCATTCCCGTTCGCCTGGATTACGCCACGTGAAGCTCCAGCCAGACGCCGTGCACTGGAACGACCAAGGCCTCGTCCCGGCCATCGTCCAGCACGCGCGCACGCGCCAAGTGCTGATGCTGGCCTTTATGAACCGCGATTCGCTGGCTCGGACCCTGCGGGGCCCACACGTGTGGTTCTGGAGCCGCACCCGCCAGGAGCTGTGGGAGAAAGGCGCCACGTCCGGCAATTACCTGGACGTCCGCGACGTCATCCCGGATTGCGACGGCGACACCCTGCTGGTGCTGGCCGAGCCGACCGGTCCGGTGTGTCACACCGGCGAGGAGAACTGCTTTTACCAGGGCGATATCGCGGCCGGCCCCGAGGTCCTGGAGGAGCTGGCCGCCGTCATCGCCCAGCGCAACCGCGACCGCCCGGAAGGCTCCTACACGGCCAAGCTGTTATCGGAGGGCATCGATCGCATCGTCAAGAAGATCGGCGAGGAAGCGGCCGAGGTGGTCATCGCCGGCAAGAACGGCGCCCCCACCGAGATCGCCTGGGAGGTCGCCGACCTGCTGTACCACACCCTGGTCCTGCTCGAAGCCACCGGCGTCCCCCTAGACGACGTTTACGCGGAGCTGATCAAGCGCCGGAAGTAGTGTTCAGCGGAGCGCGGGCTCGCGCTTCTCCAGGATGACTCTGTAGCCCTTGCCCCTCAAACGCCGGGCCAGCTCCGGTAGGTATTGCTTTGGGATTCGAGGATTAGTCAGATCGACCCCCTGGCTGAGGTTGTCCAGTCTCATGCCGACAACATTCCCGTGCTCGTCGATGTCAAAGGGGCGCTCCGTATGGTGGCCGTCGATCTCCCGCGTGAAGTCGACATAGCCCATGTCATATTCGGGATCGTAGACAACTTTCATGAGCACCTCTGCGTCCACGATAGTCTGGCCATCGCTGGACAGCCGAAGAATAACAGTGAGCTTATCGGCAATTCCTCGGCGGTAAACCGTGACGAGACCCGCGGTGTCGCCCCGCCTCCAAAGAGTGATTACGCCGTCACTCTCACGCTGATGAGGAATGCCGAATCTGTTTAGAACGTTGGCCGCCGTGTGCGTGAAATGGGGCAGCCTGGTTCGGTCGGCCAAGGCCCATCATGGTACCCGACTGAGCAAGCGGTCAGCTGCCGAGAAGCCGCTGGCGAGGCAGTCGGGGATACCCACGCCACGGTAGGCGTTGCCGGCCAGGCCGAGCGCCGGCGGGAGAGCTTGCTCGAGCTGGGCGACGCGGTCCAGGTGGCCAACTTCATACTGGGGCATGCTGTCGGGCCAACGGCTGAGCCAGACCTCCTCGGGATCGCCACTAACGTCGAGCAGGTCCGACACATCGCGCAAGCTGCGCTCGATGAGCTGATTGTCGGGCAGGGAGTATGCCTCCTGATTGAGCATGCCGCCGGCGAAGGCGCGCAGCAGGACGCGATCGCCGGGCGCGCGGCCCTCGAACTTCTCGCTGCCGAACGTGCAAGCCATGATCGTGCGGCGCTCGATGGCAGGCACCACAAACCCGGCGCCGTCCAGCCGATGCCGGATCTGCGAGCGTCGGAAGCCGAAATTGATCGTTGCAACCGACGAATAGGGCATGGCACGCAGCGGCAACGTGGGCGCTAGGCGGGCCGCTTCCGGCAGGGGCAGGCACAGGCAAACTTGCTCGAATTCGAGCTGCTCGGCGCCGGCTGTCACCGCCCAGCCACCGGGTTCCCTCACCCTAGCTCTCTCCCGCCGCGGCGGGAGAGGGGATAGCTCCGTCACAGGAGTGTTCAGGCGGACCTCGCCGGCGCGGGGAGCGAGAGCGTCGACCAGCGTCTGCATGCCCTCCCGGAACGACAGGAACAGCCCGTAGCGAGCGCCGGAGGCTTGCTCCCGACGCGCCAGCAGGCCGCGGATGATGCTGCCGTGGCCGCGCTCCATGTCCAGGAACTGCGGCATCGTGGCGGCCAGGCTGAGGCACTCGGGATCGGCGCCGTAGATGCCGCCCAGCAGCGGCTGCGCCAGACGCTCCAGCGCCTCGCGGCCGAGCCGCCGCCGGACAAAGCTGGCCAGCGACTCGTCCGAGTGGCCGGAACCCCGCGGAAGCACCAGATCCAGCAGCATGCGCGCCTTGCCCGGCCAGGAAACCGTGGGCGAACGGAGGAACGGCCAGACGGCCGAGGGCGCCATCAGGTACAGCCCCTCTGGGATGGGCAGCGGCCGCGCGCCGCGGACGATGAAGCTGCGCCGCGCCTCTGGCCGCACGCGGATGAGCTGGTCCTCCAAGCCCAGCTCGCGGCACACCTCGCGGATGGCCGGCTTGTCGAGGAAGGAGTCTGGGCCCGCTTCCATCAGGTAGCCGCCGCGGCGTTCTGTTTGGATCATGCCGCCCAGCCGACCTGAGGCTTCGTAGAGCGTGACCGAAGCGCCGGCGCGCGTCAGCCGGTACGCTGCCGCCAGGCCGCTTATGCCGCCACCTACCACGGCTACTTGCAACGGGAAGCAGGCCCTTGCATTGGTAGACTTGAACAAGCGTGAAAGCGGCAAAACGCCGCTACCTTGATCCGTGAGGGATCTTTCATTCCAACGTACATTTCGCTGACGATCTATCTCGGGCTGGCCGGGCTGCTGGCCACCGTTCTGATCTTCATCTCCGGCAAGCTCTCGCCTCGGAAGCCCAGCGCCAGCAAGCTGCAGCCCTACGAGTGTGGCATCTCCGAGCCAACACCTACCGAGGCGCGCTGGCCCGTCCGCTTCGCGCTGGTGGCCATGCTGTTCCTGGTGTTCGATGTAGAGGCGCTGTTCCTGTATCCCTGGGCGGTGCTCATGCGGCAGCTCAGCTGGACAGGCATCTGGGTCATCCTCAGCTTCTTCGTGATCCTGGGCGTGGGCTACGTCTACGCCCGCAGCCGCGGAGCGCTCGAGTGGCGGTAGCCGGCGAAGGCTTGAATGTGCTCGAAACCGAGCACAAAACCGGCGCCCCCGGCTTCTTCTTGAGTCGCATCGAGGAATGGAGCCGCGAGAACTCGCTGTGGCCGGTGATGTTCGGCCTGGCTTGCTGCGCGATCGAGATGATGGCCATGGCCGCGTCGCGCTTCGATGTCGCCCGCTTCGGCTCGGAGCTGATGCGGCCCAGCCCGCGGCAGGCAGACTTGATGATCGTCTCCGGGCGGGTGTCGCAGAAGATGGCCCCGGTGCTCAGGGAGATCTATGACCAGATGCCTGAGCCCAAATGGGTCATCGCTATGGGCGACTGCGCTGCCTGCGGCGGGATCTTCAGCAACTACGCTGTCGTCCAAGGAGTGGACAAGATCGTGCCGGTCGACGTCTACGTCCCGGGCTGTCCACCACGGCCGGAAGCCGTCATAGACGGCATCATCAAGTTGCAGCAGCGGATCAGGGAGCAAGCCGGCAGGAAGTGACGGTTACCGCGGCAGAGCTGCCGGCCACCATTCAGCGCCTCAAAGACGAGGGCTATACCCGTTTCGTCGATCTCACCGCCGTCGATTATCCTGACCGGCAGAAGCGGTTCGAGCTCAATTACCTCCTGTACCACATGCGTGACCACGCTTGGGTCCGGGTCAAGGCCACCACGGCCGGCCAGGCGCCCAGCGTCACGAGCATCTTCGGCGGCGCCAACCCCTACGAGCGCGAGGTCTACGACATGTTCGGCGTCACGTTCGAGGACCATCCCATGCTGTGCCGCATCCTCATGCCTGATGATTGGGTGGGCCATCCGCTGCGCCACGATGAGCCGTTGGGCGGCGAGCCAGTCGATTTCACCATCCGCCGCGGGTCACACGGCGATTAGCTCATGTCCGAGTCCTACGCGGACGGCGACGTATGACCGCTGACCTGCTCAAACCCGATCGGCCGGAGATCCTGCACGTCAATCTCGGCCCGCAGCATCCGTCCACCCACGGTGTACTGCGCGTCGAGCTGCTGCTGGACGGCGAGCGCGTCGTCAAGTGCCAGCCGATCATCGGCTATCTGCACACGGGCATCGAGAAGACCATGGAGTGCCGGACCTATCTCCACGACGTCACGATAACCGACCGTATGGACTACCTGAACCCGCTGGGCAACAACCTGGCCTATGCGCTAAGCGTAGAGAAGCTGTTCGGCTGTGATGTCCCGCCGCGGGCGCAGATCGGCCGCGTGCTGCTGGCCGAGCTGACGCGCATCAACTCGCACCTGGTGTGGACCGGCACGACGGGGCTCGATCTGGGAGCCAACTCCGTCTTCCTGTACGCCTTTCGCGAGCGCGAGCAGCTGCTGGACCTGTTCGAGGAGCTGTCCGGCGCCCGGATGATGACCAGCTTCATTCGTCCCGGCGGTCTGTTTGGGGATCTGCCTGGCCCCTGGCTGGAGAAGGTAGCCAAGTTCCTGGATATGCTGCCGCCGCGGGTGGACGACTACGAGGCCTTGCTCACGGACAATCCGCTGTTCAAGGAGCGCACCGTCGGCATCGGCAAGCTCCCGGCTGAGGTGGCCGTGGACCTCGGGGTCAGTGGGCCGATGCTGCGCGCCTCCGGCGTCGATCTCGACCTGCGCAAAACCAACCCGTATTCGATGTACGACCAGTTCGACTTCGAGGTGCCGGTGCGGCAGGAAGGCGACTGCTATGCGCGCTACAAAGTGCGCATTGCCGAGCTGCGCGAGAGCATCAAGATCTGCCTGCAGGCGCTCGACAAGCTGCCCGCTGGGCCGGTGCGTACCTCCGACCGCAAGGTCGTGCCCCCGCCGCGCGAGGAGCTGGGCCGCTCCATGGAGGCGGTCATCCACCACTTCAAGCTGTACACCGAGGGCATTCGGCCGCCGGCCGGCGAGGCCTACGTTGGCGTTGAGTCGCCGCGCGGCGAGCTCGGTTTCTTCATCGTCAGCGACGGTTCCGGCCATCCCTGGCGCTGCCACGAGCGCGCGCCGTCCTTCGCCAACATCCAGGCCCTGCCGCTGATGGCCGAAGGCGGTCTCGTCGCGGACCTCATCGCCATTATCGCCAGTATCGATCCCATTCTTGGCGAGGTAGACCGCTGAGCCCCGAAACGGAGGCCCAGATCACGGCGGAAGTCCGGAAGTACCCGGAGCCGCGCACGGCCTTACTGCCGGCGCTGAAGATCGCTCAGCAGGAGCAGGGCTATCTGCCGCCGGAGGTCATTGCCCGAGTGGCCGAGCTGGTTGGCGTGTCGCACGCCTCGGCTAACGAGCTGGTGACCTTTTACTCGATGCTGCTCAAGCAGCCGCTGGGGCACACCGTGGTCGAGGTCTGCGCCCAGCTGCCTTGCGCGCTGCGCGGCGCCGACGAGCTGCTCGAGCAGCTGTCGCAAGCCCTCGGGGTCGCACCCGGCGAGACGACCCCCAACGGCGCCGTCACCCTCAAGCGCACCCACGAATGCTTCGGCGCCTGCCACCGCGCCCCCATGTGCTTAGTCAATGACGAGTACCGCGAGAACCTCCGCGGCGAGCAGTTGGAAGCCTTCCTGGCGGAAATCAACCAGCTCAGTTCCTCTCCCACCGCGGTGGGAGAGGCCAGGTGAGGGTACCTTGACCGCCCCAGCAAGGGAAGTCCGCTACCAACCCATCCTGCTGAAATACCAGGGCCGCACCGAGCCCGTTGGTCTGGACGAGTACGGCGGCTATACGGCGTGGCGCAAAGCGCAGGACATGACGCCCGGGCAGGTGGTGGAAGAGGTCAAAAACTCTAACCTGAAGGGCCGCGGCGGGGCCGCGTTCCCTACGGGCATGAAGTGGGGCTTCGTGCCCAAGGTGGAGGGTCCCAAGTACCTGACCGTCAACGCCGACGAGTCGGAGCCGGGCACCTTCAAGGACCGCGAGATCATGGAGACCTGCCCGCACATGCTGATCGAGGGCAGCCTCATCGCCTGCTACGCCTTCGGCTCCAAGACCGCCTTCATCTATATCCGCGGCGAGTACGAGGTTGCTGCTGATCGGCTCGAAGCAGCTATCGCGGAGGCTCGCCAGGCCGGTCTGCTGGGCGACTACCAGGTGCTCGTCTTCCGCGGGGCAGGCGCCTACATCTGCGGCGAAGAGACGGCTCTGCTCGAGTCACTGGAAGGCCGGCGCCCCATGCCGCGATCGCGTCCGCCCTTTCCAGCCGTGGAGGGCCTATACCGCCGCCCTACGGTCATCAACAACGTCGAGACGCTGGCCAATGTGCCGCATATCATCAACAACGGCGCGGAGTGGTTCAAGGGCGTGGACCCCAAGATCTTCTGCCTGTCGGGCCACGTGAACCGGCCCGGCAACTACGAGCGACCGCTCGGTTCGCTGACCATCCGCCAGCTGATCGACGAATGCGGCGGCGGAGTTCTGGACGGCCGGCAGGTAAAGGCCGTATTGCCCGCCGGCGCCTCGGCCCCCATGCTCACCGCCGACAAGCTGGACACCAAGCTGGATTACGACTCAATCCGCGAAGCCGGATCGATGCTCGGCTCCGCCTCGTTCATCGTCCTCTCGGATGCGGTCTGCATGGTCCGCGCCGCGGCGCGTATGGTGGAGTTCTTCCGAAACGAATCGTGCGGCAAGTGCACCCCCTGCCGCGAAGGGACGATGTGGTTGTACAGCATCTTGACCCGCCTCGAGCAGGGCCAGGGCAGTGAGACCGATCTGGACCTGCTGCTGTCGCTGTCGGATGAAATCTCAGGCAAAGTGCTGTGCGCGCTGGGCGATTTTTCGGTGAGCCCGGTTGTGTCGACGGTGAATCAGTTCCGCGACGAATACCTCGCCCATGTGCGGGAGGGTCGCTGTCCTTTCGGGAGCTGGGCTCTTGGCTGACGCACCGGTCCACCTGATCATCGACGGCCGCCAGGTCGAGGTGCCGCGCGGCACGCTGGTCATCGAAGCCGCCAAGCAGGCCGGGATCGAGGTCCCCATCTTCTGCTACCACCCCAAGCTCAAGCCTGTCGGCGCCTGCCGGATGTGCCTGGTGGACATCCAGAAGATGCCGCGCCTGCAGACGGCCTGCACCACACCAGTGGCCGAGGGCATGATCGTCCACACCCGCAACGACCGCGCACGCGCGGCGCAGAAGGGTGTGATTGAGCTGCTGCTGGTCAACCATCCGCTGGACTGCCCCATCTGCGACAAGGGGGGTGAGTGCCCGCTGCAAGACAACACCTTCAAGTTCGGCCTGGGCAACAGCCGCTTCGGCGAACCCAAGCGCAAGCTGGCCAAAGCCTTGCCGCTGTCCGACCGCGTCGTGCTCGACCGGGAGCGCTGCATCATGTGCTACCGCTGCGTCCGCTTTCAAGACGAGATCGCCGGCGATCAAGCGCTGGCGGCCATCGATCGTGCGGGCATGACGCAGATCGGCGTCCTCGAGGGTGAGACGTTCGACTCTCCCTTCTCCGGCAACACCATCGATCTGTGCCCGGTGGGGGCGCTGCTCAGCCGCCAGTACCGCTTTCGTGCCCGGCCCTGGGACCTGGAGCGTATGCCATCGGTGTGCGTTGGCTGCGCGGTCGGCTGCAATGTAGAGCTGCATGCGCGCGAGCAAGCGCTGCAGCGCATGATCCCGCGCGAGAACATGGCCGTGAACAATGAGTGGCTCTGCGACTTCGGCCGATTCGAGACACTGCCGCTGGGCATCGAGCGCGTACGCCAGCCGCTGGTGCATGGCGCGCCCGTATCGTGGCAGGAAGCTTTGCAAGCAGCGGCTGATCTCGTCAGCAGCGCGGGCTGGAAGCCCGCGCGCGGTCAGGATGGCCACGCCACCAGCATCGAGATCGTCGCATCGCCGTCACTGACGAATGAGGCCCTGAACGCGCTGCGCAGACTCGCCGCCGACCTGCAGGCGCCTCTCGGTGTCTGGCCGGCCAGGACTGGCCGAGTCCGCGGCAGCATCGACGACCTCGTGGCCTCCAGAACCATCATTTTGCTCGACTTCGACGTCTGGACAGAGCTGCCCGTGCTGGCGCTGCGTATCCGCGAGGCGCTGGCCAGAGGCGGCCAGCTGTTTTTCGCCGGGTCCGGCGCCAACGGGCTGCGGCGCGACACCGCCGCCAGCTATGCGAGCGCGGACGTGCTGGCGCATGCCCTTGGCTCGCCCGCCGGTCCAATCTCGATCCTCGGTCGCGGCGCGGACGAGCTGGCCCAGCGAGTGGAGGCTACCGGCATGGTGGGTGAGCCAGCCACCGCCGCCAATGGCTATGCGATGGCCGACCTCCCGGAGGCGCGCTTCGCCCCCGCCACGCTGCTGCTCGCCGGCAACGAAAACTGGCCAGACCTGACGGGTAAGAAGCTCGTGAGCTTGCGCTGGAGCCCTCACCCTAGCCCTCTCCCAGGGGGAGAGGGAATCGTCCTGCCGCTGACCCATCCCTACGAGCAATCCGGCAGCGTGACCAACCTGGAGGGGCGCGTCCAGCAGCTGCGGGCCGGAGGTGGCATTGCCGGCGAGGCTCGGCCGGATTGGCAAGCGCTGGCCGATCTGGCCCGAGCGCTGGGGCTGTCGCCGGTCGAGGAGGAACGGCAAGCTGCCCTGGCCTGATGCCGGCCTGGAGGTCGCCCGCTCCGTCATCGTCATCTTCCTGTTATTGACGGGCATGGCCTACATGACCTGGTTCGAGCGCCGAGTGATCGGCCGGCTCCAGGTGCGGCTTGGCCCCAACCGCGTGGGCGTGGGCGGGCTGCTTCAGCCGCTGGCAGATGCCCTCAAGCTGTTCTTTAAGGAGGACATCCGCCCCAGCCGGGCCGACTGGCTGCTGTTCCCTCTGGCCCCGGCGATATCGCTGTTCGCGGCCATCGCCGCCTTCGCGGTGATCCCCTTCGGCCCGAGTGTGGCAGTGGCCGGCGTCACCATGCCTGGGGCGGTGGCCGGCCTATCGGTCGGGCTGCTGTACCTGGTCGGGGTGTCCAGCCTGGGCGTCTACGGCCTGGTGCTGGGCGGCTGGGCATCGGGCTCGAAGTACTCGCTCATCGGCGGGTTGCGGGCGGCGGCCCAGGTCGTGTCCTACGAGCTGATTTTGGGCATGGCCCTGGTCTCGGTGGCCATAGTGGCCGGCACGCTGTCGCTTGACGGCATTGTCGGCGGCCAGGCCAACCGGCTGCCGTACGTCATCCTGCAGCCGCTGGCCTTCCTGTTGTACCTGGTGGCCGCGGTGGCCGAGACGAACCGCGCGCCGTTTGACCCGCCTGAAGCCGATACGGAGCTGGTGGCCGGCTACCACACGGAGTACGGCGGCATGCGCTTCGCCATGTTCTTCATCGCCGAGTACATCAACGTCATCACCGTTTCCGCTCTTGCTGCGACAATGTTCTTCGCCGGCTGGTCCGGACCGATCCTGCCGGGGCCGCACTGGCTGTTCAT
>Ga0099828_10000563_pt1 | contig 22930 bp, 21 predicted proteins | sample CZO8metaG_2_FD_79338 | JGI IMG/M metagenome (GOLD analysis project Ga0099828, IMG submission 79338) | Vadose zone soil microbial communities from the Eel River Critical Zone Observatory, Northern California, USA - CZOApr15con2H1.8 metaG | ecosystem: Environmental > Terrestrial > Soil > Vadose... | reverse complement strand
CTGACTCCCGCCATGCTCGAACAGGCGCGCGCAGCTACGGCCCGCGCCGGGCTCGCCAATGTGGCGTTTGCCTGCGGCGATGCAAACGCGCTTCCGTTTGCCGACGCGACGCTCGACCTGGCCGTATGCACCTATAGCTTCCATCATTTCCTCGACCCGGCGCGGGTGGCCCGGGAGCTTCGCCGCGTGGTGCGTCCCGGCGGGCGCGTGGGGCTGGTGGACATGGTGGTGCCCGAGGGGGCCGACCCGGAGTGGAACAACCGCATCGAGCGCGCACGAGACTCCTCGCATGCGCGCACGCTCACGGCGTCCGAATTCCATGCGCTGCTCGAAGCCGCCGGGCTGCGGGTGGTGGGCCAGGAGATCGGCGAGCGGCTGCGGCGGTTCGACGACTGGATGCAAACGGTGAACGGGCCGCCCGGCACGCCGCTTTATGCCGAAACGCGCCGCCTGATGGAAGCGGCGATGCGGGGCGACCTCGCCGGGTTCCATGCGCGGTTGGTGCGCGCCTCGCCGGGCCAGGCCGGCGCGGGGCAGGACGAAATCGAATTCGTGCAGACGTCGCTGTTTGTGGTGGCGGAGAAGCGCTAGGAAATGACCGAAGCCCCTCTGCTCGAAGCGCGCAATGTGCGCAAGAGCTTCCTGACTGCCACCGGCGTGTTTGCCGCGGCGGGCCCGCCTCGAGAAGAGTCCAAGGGCCGGCACGTCCGGGCGGTGGACGGCGTGAGCCTGGAGCTCGCGCCCGGCGAAACCCTGGCGATTGCGGGCGAATCCGGCTGCGGGAAGACGACCTTGGCGCGCCTGCTGCTGCGCCTGATCGAGCCGGACGCGGGCGAAATCCGCTTCCGCGGCCGCGACCTGCGCGCCGCGCGAGGCTCCGAACTGCGCGCACTGCGCCGCGAGATGCAAATGGTTTTCCAGGATCCGTTTGCCTCGCTGGACCCGCGGATGCGCGTCGCGGCCATCGTCGGCGAGCCGCTCGAGATCCACGAGCCGCATCTGGGCAGCGCGGCGCGCCGCGAGCGCGTGCGGGAGACCCTCGAAGCCGTTGGATTGGGAGCCGACGCGATGCCGCGCTATCCGCACGAATTTTCCGGCGGGCAGCGGCAGCGCATCGGGATTGCGCGGGCGCTGGTGCTGCGGCCGCGACTGGTGGTGGCCGACGAGCCGGTCTCAGCGCTCGACGTCTCCGTCGGCGCGCAAATCCTGGAGCTGTTGCAAGAACTACAGCGCGAATTTGCGCTGACCTACCTGCTGATCTCGCACAGCCTGCCGGTGGTGGCGCAACTGGCGACGCGCGTCGCGGTGATGCAGGCGGGCAAGTTCGTCGAGGTGGGACGGGTCGAGCAGGTGCTCGAGCGGCCGGCGCATCCCTACACGCGGACTCTGCTGGCGGCCGTGCCGGAAGTGCCAGCCTAGAGCGCATGCGGCTGCGGTGGTAGACTGCGCTGCAACTTTGAGCTGCGCCGGACGTACTGGAGAATCGAGGATCGAACACAGCTCTTGATGACGGAGGTCACCAGCCATGGGAACCAGTCCAAGCACGGCTCCGGAGGGAGCAGCGCCGATCAACCACTTCGGGGGCGCACAGCTCAGCCCCCGGGGGACATTTGAAATCGTATGTTCCTGCGAAAGTAAAGGCGGATGTAACTTTGCCTTTTCCAGCCAGACTGCGTCTTGACAGAGCGAGCGGCCAGAGTATACTTTTGCGCCTCTCGCCGAATAGCAGCTCGCATAGCATCTACTGGAAAGGAGCTTGCCATGTTTAGGCGTTCACGCGTCTATCGATGGATGGCGGTTCTCACAGTCATGGCGAGCGTGAGTCTCATGACCTGCAGTGCCGCACAAAGTTCCCCGGCTCCGGCACAGGTCGGGTCAGCGAACACGGTGACGGCCGACCCGCCGGTGCCGCGGCCGAGCACCGAGCCTTGCGTCGTGCAGCTTTTCACCAATGTGAGGTTTGCCGACTTCTCGCCGAAGCCGTTTTCCTACGCTCCGCCCGTTGGTTGTCCAGGACCATGGGCAAAGGTCGTCTTTGAGGGAGACTTCTCCGTCACGGCTGGCCGGCAGTTTGATCGCACGGGCAATATCTGGATCGGCGGGGCGAACATCTACTTCGGCACGACGGCGGAGCCCTCGCGCACCGTGAGCCCATCCTGGCACGTCGAACGCGATTTGACCGAGTACAGCGCGCTGTTCACTGCGGAGCAATCAGGCGAAGTCGTCCTCGGGAACGTGGTGAACTCGACTTTTACGGGGGTCATCTTTGGGAGCGCGGACCTGCAGTTCTATCCTGTCGAGCGGTTTGCGGAGCCGCCGGCAGCCGCTGACGTGGTCTTACCGCTCTCCGCCGGGCCCAACGGCGGTACGGTATCCTTGCCGACATCGACAAGCACGCTGGCGCGCAGCTTCACATTGCCCACCAACATCGAACGAGCGTTCCTCGACGTGTATGCACAAAGTCAGGCCAACGATGAGTTCTGGTACGCGTGCGTCCCGGACGACGTCGCGAATGAGCTGCAGAGCTGCGGGGCCACCGCTTTCCGCGAGGCGCAGATCACAATCGACGGGGAACCGGCCGGCGTCGCTCCCGTATACCCTTGGATCTACACCGGTGGAATTGATCCGTTTCTGTGGCGGCCGATCCCCGGTGTTCAAGCGCTGAATTTTGTTCCCTACCGCGTCGACCTCACACCCTTCGCCAGCGTGCTCAGCAACGGACAAACACATCAGGTTGCCGTCCGCGTATTCAACGCCAACCGCCGCTTCGAGGCGACGGCGTCGCTGCTACTCTACCTCGATCACGGATCGACGCAGGTGACCGGCGAAGTTACGGAAAACACGATCGGCAACGGTCCAACTCCAGACGTCAAGGAGAATCTGACGACCACAAACGGCGTCATCAGCGGGACGGTGACGGTGCAATCCTCGCGCCAGTTCACCATCGCGGGCTTCGTGGAAACGTCGCACGGCAAGGTTCACACCGAAGCCGTGCAGAGCATCAACTTCTCCAACCGGCAGGAGTTCAATATTTCCGCTTCGACCTACGTGCAAAACATCACCCAGACGACAAGCATCTCCTCGCAAACGACGACGAAGAACCGCGGCATTCACCAGGCAACGTCCAAGCAGCTCGAGTGGCCATTGACCATCAACTTCTCCTTCATGACGAACCCCGACCACTCGGGCTCGCAGACGACAACGATCCGGCAGGAATTCAACAGCCGCGAGACTGTGACCGAGCACGACCACCCGATTTTCTTCAGCATCCTCTCCAATGTCGTGGCGCCTTCCGACACGCTCTTCTTCAATGCGTCCGGCTCAATTACCGGAAACCAAGGCCAGGCAAGCTCGCAGCAATACTTCTCCACAGACTCCAGCGGTGCGTGCTATAGCCGCTCGATCACGGCAGCCGACGGCTTGCTCACGGGGATCACCGACGGACAGGGATGCATGCGGGACTAACCCGCCCTTCGATTAGTTGGCTTTTTCTTCTGTGCTGTTCGCCCGTGTACGGGCGAATTTCATTTCCCTGGCCGTCAGGTGACACGAAATCAGCCATCCGACGGAAAGGAATGAATCTCTGCCCCCCCCCAGGATGTCGGCTCGAACAGCTCGAGGTTCGCGCCGTTGCGGATCGTGGCAAAGAAAAACGAATGGTCCTGGGTGAGCGCAAAACCGTCTTCCCAGTGTGCGTAGTACCAAGGCCCCATTGCCCGTCCTGCCGGCGGGAGGTACGGTTCTGCATATTATATGAGCGGCTATTCTTCTCTCGGCAGGAAACAGGTGGAAATGGAATATCGAGTGGGAGCAATGCACTTGCGCGCTACTGGCGTGCTGATTGCAGATTCAGGTGGACTCGTTTTCGTAGAGCAGCATCTCGAACACGCGCGAAGAACCCTTGAACAGGTCTTAAGTTGGGGAGGAACCCTCAGATGCCCGTAATGGAATCCAGAAGAATCTCGCCTATCCTGTGCCTTGCATCCCTGGGAATAGTGTTCGGTTTGATGGGCTGCGGAGGCGGCAGTTCCGGCGGCGGCCAAGGAGGAGGGAATGGCAATCCTTCGCCCAGCATTGCTTCTCTGTCCCCTTCCACCACCAATGTGCGCGGAAGCTCCTTTACCCTGACGGTGAATGGCACAAACCTCATGTCTACTTCGGTCGTACAGTGGAATGGGAGCAACCAGACGACAACTTCCGTGAACAGCACGCAGCTCACCGCCACAATTCCCGCCAATGCCATCGCGGTGCCCGGCACGGCCCAAGTAACTGTCCTGAATCCCGCTCCGGGCGGTGGAGTTTCTAATGCCGTTGTATTTACCATCCTCTCCGGGGCAGGGGTGGCCGGGCGGGTCAGCATAGCCAGCGACGGCACGCAGGCCAATGGTCAGGGTTTTAATCCCGCGGTCAGCGTCAACGGGCGCTTTGTGGCTTTTGGCTCAGCCGCCACCAACCTGGTGCCTGGTGATACGAACGGCGCCATAGACATCTTTCTTCGTGACACGTGCTCCGGTGTCAGTGGCTGCACACCCTCGACGGTGCGTGTCTCCGTAGCCAGCGATGGCACCCAGGCCAACGGCGACAGTGCTCTGTCGTCCATCAGCGCCGACGGTCGTTTTATCGTCTTTTCCTCAACTGCCACGAACTTGGTACCCGGCGACACCAACGGAGTCCCAGATATCTTCCTCCGTGATACCTGCTTTGGTGCCACAAACTGCACGCCCTCAACGGTGCGGGTTTCCGTGGCCAGCGATGGCACCCAGGGCAACGGCCCGAGTAGCGATCCTGCCATCAGCGCCGATGGCCGTTTCATCGCCTTTACCTCAGCCGCGACGAACTTGGCGTCCGGCGACACCAATGGGACCTCAGATATCTTCCTCCGTGATACCTGCTTTGGCGCCACAAACTGCACACCCTCGACGGTACGGGTCTCCGTGGCCAACGATGGCACGCAAGGCAACGGCAATAGCACAGATCCCGCAATCAACGGCAACGGGCGTTTCATCTCCTTTCTATCTGCTGCGAGCAACTTGGTGCCCGGCGACACCAATGGGTTCAAGGACGTCTTCGTGCGCGATACCTGCTTTGGCGCCACAAACTGCACACCCTCGACGGTGCGGCTCTCCGTAGCCAGCGATGGCACGCAGGGTAACAACGACTCTTCCGAACCTTCGATCAGCGCCGATGGACGCTTTGTCGCCTTCGGATCATCCGCCAGCAACTTGGTGCCCGACGACACCAATGGAATTATCAAGATCTTTGTGCGCGACACGTGTGTGGGAGCTGTCGGCTGCACGCCTTCGACAAAACGCGTTTCGGGCGGGCAGGCCGATGGCAACGCTTTTGATCCCGCCATCAGTGCTGACGGACGCTTTGTCGCCTTCGGGTCAGACGCCAGCAACTTGGTGCCTGGCGACACCAGTAACGGGTTTAGGCAAGTTTATATTCGCGACACCTGCTTCGGGGCGACAAGCTGCACGCCAGCGATCATACGTGTGTCCGTCGGCAGCGACGGCGTCACTCAGGGTAACGCCGCTACCGGCGGCGACATCGCCATCAGCGCTGATGGGCGCTTCGTTGTTTTTGCGTCCGCTGCTAATAATTTGGTCGCCGGCGATACCAATGGCGTGGCAGATATCTTTATCACGCGCACCGGTTTTTGACCGACATCCTTTCCTTTGCCTGTCAACTGGCCGGCATCCCGGCCGCGGCCGGCGCATCCCTACACGCGGACTCTGCTGGCGGCCGTGCCGGAAATGCCAGCCTAGTCCGGATTTCTCACTACTGGACCCTCCTCAATCTCGCGAGAGCCATTCCTAGCTTGTCTCCCTGAGGCAAACCGACCAGGTCGCCGAAGGATCTCAACTTACACAGTGTGCATGAAGCATGGGTTGAGATTCTTCGCCCATCCTGATCGGATGGGCCCAGAATGACGGCGCAAATGCGGAGAGAAATCTTTCGGACCATGATCTTGTGAGAAATACAGCCTAGAGCGCACGCGGCTGCGGTGGTAGACTGCGCTGCAACTTTGAGCTGCGCCGGACGTACTGGAGAATCGAGGATCGAGCACAACTCTTGATGACGGAGGTCACCAGCCATGGGAACCAGTCCAAGCACGGCTCCGGAGGGAGCAGCGCCGATCAACCACTTCGGGCGCCTGCTGGGCGCGCTGTTCAGCCCCCGGGGGACATTTGAAGAGATCGCCGGCCGCCCGAGCTGGGTTGCGCCGATCATTCTTCTGACCCTGTTGAGCCTAGTCGTCAGCGGCCTGTTGGCACAGAAAGTGAACTGGGAGCGTTATGTCGCGCAGAGCATCGAGCGGAGCCCGCAGGGCCAGCAACTGAGCCCCGAACAGCGCGAGCAGCGGGCTGCCATCGGGGCCAAGTTCGCTCGAACGTTCGCGTACGTCTTCGGCGTAATCGGCACGATCCTCCTTACGTTGTTTCTCGCGGGGGTCTTCCTGGGCGCGTTTAATCTTTTGGCCGGGGCGAGCGTGCGCTTCGGCACGGCGATGGGGATCGTCTCGCACGCACTGATGCCCTTTGGGGTCAGCAGCGTTTTGGCGATCGTGGTCCTATTCTTGAAGGCTCCGGATGCGGTGGATCCGGAGCACCTTCTGGCGACGAATCTGGGCGCGCTGTTCTCAGGCGATTCTCCCAAATGGCTCGAGAAGCTGGCGGCTTCGGTGGACCTGTTCTGGATCTGGGTCCTTGTGCTCATGGCTATCGGATTTACCGCCGCCAACCCCAAGAAGATCTCCACGGGCAAGGCTCTGGGGATTGCCTTTGGGCTGTACCTTGCGTTCCGGCTCGTGGTCGTGGGCTGGGCGGCGGCGTTCTCCTGATAGACTCTGCGGGATGGCGCATTTCGAGGTTTTGAAGACGGACCCGAGCGGCGCGCGGGTGGGCAGGCTGCACACGGCGCACGGCGCGGTGGATACGCCGGTGTTCATGCCGGTGGGCACCGCGGCGAGCGTCAAAGGGCTGCCGCAGGAGACCCTGGAGGAACTCGGCGTACAGATCCTGCTGGGCAACACCTACCACCTTTATCTGCGCCCCGGCCACGAGCTGATCCGCCGGATGGGCGGGCTGCACCAGTTCATGTCCTGGCCGCGTGCGATCCTCACCGACTCCGGGGGCTATCAGGTGTTCAGCCTGGCCGCGCTGCGCAAGGTGACCGACGAGGGAGTGCGCTTCCGCTCGCACCTGGATGGCTCGGAGCATTTCCTTACGCCGGAGAAGGGCGTCGAGATACAAATCGCGCTGGGCGCGGACATCCTGATGGTGTTGGACGAGTGCACCGAGTATCCGGCGAGCCACGAGCGCGCCCGGCATGCCGCCGCGCGCACGCTCGACTGGGCGCGGCGCTCGCGCGAGCACTTCGCCGCAAGCGCCTCCGATGAACGCACGCGGCAGATGCTGTTCGGCATCGTGCAGGGCGGCACTTACACCGACCTGCGCCGGCAGAACGCCGAGCAACTGCGGGAGCTTGCTTTTCCCGGCTATGCCATCGGCGGCCTGGCCGTGGGCGAGCCGCACGCGCTGACCTGCGAGATGGCTGCGGAGGCGACCGCGCGGTTGCCCGTCGACCGGCCGCGCTACCTGATGGGCGTGGGCAAGCCCGAGGATCTGGTGGATTACGTCCGGCTGGGTGTGGACATGATGGACTGCGTGCTGCCCACGCGGAACGCGCGCAATGGCTGCCTGTTCACCAGCCAGGGCCGGCTGCTCATCAAGAACGCGCGCTACGCCGACGACCCGCGGCCGGCGGATGAAGCCTGCCGCTGCCCGGTCTGCCGGCGCTATTCGCGCGCCTACCTGCGCCACTTGTTTATGGCCAACGAAATCCTGGCGGCGGTGCTGAACACCCACCACAACCTCTACTTCTATCTGGAACTCATGCGTCAAATCCGCGCGGCAATCACCAATGGCGAGTTGAGCAGCTTCAGCTCCGGGCTTCAGGAGCGGCTGACGGCGGGCCTGCCCTAGTGGCGCGGCAATTCGGAGCCACGCGGCCAGCCCAGGCGCTCAGCCCGACCCCGAGGCAGGAGCTCGGGGCTCTGGAGGAAAACAGGCAAGGGGCAGGCCCTTCGACGGCGCTCCCTTCGATTGCGCTCAGGGCAAACAGGGCAGGCGCGAGACAGATTGGCCAGCGAAGCGTTTGGAAAAGAGAGCACTCGAAGCGATTGGCCCACAGAGTGATGCAACATCTTTTGCGGGACACAACACGAGATGGCTGAAGCAGCTAACGAGGCGCGTTGTGGATGAGGACGACGTTTTGGGTGAGCGGGCCGCGGGCCACCAGCAGATCACCATTCGGCGCCCAGGCAAAATCGAAGATCACATCGTTCTTAAAGTTGGTGATCTGAGCCGGCGGCGCACCGTCGAGCGGCTGGCGCCAAATATTGCCCACGCCGTGTCGGACGAGCGCATAGGTGAGCGCTTTTCCGTCTGGAGTCCAGCGCAGCGAGCTGGACTCGAAATCAACGTTGCGGGCCACAATCTTGGGATCGCCGCCAGCCAAGGGCAGCACCGCAAAATGCCTGGCCGGTCGAGGCTCGACTTCCTCCAGCACCATGGCCACCCAGCGGCCGTCGGGTGAAACAACAGAGGGGAAAGAGCGCCGGGCGAGGAGCTGAACGCGCTCTCCACCGGCGGTGGGTATTTTGAAAAGGCTGGGCCGCCCGCTGGCATCGGGCGTATTCAACACCACCCACTGGCCATCCGGTGTGCAGGTGGGATTGCCGAGCCGGCCGCTGGCCAACTGGCGGACTTGGCCACTATCCAGATCGGCCCGCCACAATTCTCCCTGTTCGATCCTCACCATTCTGATAAACACGATGGAGTGCCCGCAAACCGCGGGCCCCCATTGCGGGCGGGGGTCCAAGACCAGCGGCTGGGGCGCGGTTCCGTCTCGATTCAGGATGGCCAAATCGAAGTTGGCGTCAGCGGCGACGATGCGGCCATCAGGCAACAAGGCCAGTCCTTCCTTCCAACTGCGATTTCCAGAGGTCATTTGGACAGCCCGGTTGGCGTCTCCATGAGGCGCCAGCCAAAGGTGAGCGAAATCCTCCTGCACCACTGCGGCCAGCGTATTGCCATCGGTGGTCAGACTCAGATCCTCATGCGTGTAGTTGCTGAGATCCTGGGTTACCCGGCGGATTTCTCCGCCGGGAAAGGCCAGCAGCCAGACTTGCCCGCGCAGGTCGTGGCTCCCGGCGTCCCAGCCGCTCAGCAGCAGCCCACTGCCGTCGGGCAGCCACGCCACCCGTCCCACGCTGCGGTTTTTCACGTCGAAGACGCGGGTCTTCCCGTCAGCGACGTCTACCGCCAGAACCGCCGCATTGACCGCGTCCCAAAGCCCGGCATGGACCGCGCGCGCGTCCACGGCGATAGTCGCCCCGTCCGGGGACCAAGCCGGGGCGATGCCTCGGCCTCCGAAACCGACCACGAAGCCGTCGGGACGCAGCGGACGGGAGGCCAGCACTTCTTCGCCGCTGCCGTCGGTGTTGGCCAGGACCAGCAAGGACAGTCCTTGCTTCATGTCTTTGCGGATGAAGGCCATGCGCCGGCCGTCGGGCGAGAACCCTGGAGCACTGACGACATCGGAGACCACCAAGTGGGGCTTGCCGCCCAGCACCGGGATCTGAAACATGTTGCCTGGCAGGGAACTATTGCCCTTGTAGCGAACAAAGTAGATGGAGTCTCCATCGGGTGAAAAGACCACCCCGCCGTACTCCACCTCCTCAGGGGCCAAAATCTGCACCTTGCTGCCGCCCGGCACTTGGTGCAGCCAGAGGGCCGGTGGGCCGGCGCTCTCTTCCACGTAGAGCACATAGCGGCCATCGGGAGAAATAGCCGAATGCGAGGCCCGCCCGCTGTCGGTGAGCCGGCGCAGAGTGATGTGCTCGAAGGGCGCTCTTGTGCCGGCCGGCTTCTTGTGGGTCCAAAGATAAATGCTCAATGCGACTGCCAGGAGCGCGGAGCCCGCGACCCACTTCAGCGCCCTCCTGCGCCGCGCGCCCACACCTACGTCCGCGGCCGCAACCGCAATGGACGAGCGCGAAGGCTGCCTTTCGGAAGGCAGAACGGCCCGCACTCCGCCGGAGGAACTCGGGGTTGAGACGCCCGTCACGGCGCGTTGCAGGCGCCGCAGATCCACCAGCATTTCTCGCGCCGACTGGTAGCGATCCTCGCGGTCTTTCTCCAACGCTTTGAGAATCACGTCCTGCAGTTTTTCCGGAATGGCGGGGTTCTTTTCGAGCGGCGGTACCGGCTGGTGCTCCAGAATGGCGCTGAAGATGACCGCCGGGGTGCTGCCAGGAAAGGGTAACTCGCCGGTGGCCATATTGTAGAGCACCACCCCAAAGGAGAACAGGTCCGTACGGGCGTCGAGTTCTTCGCCGCGGGCCTGCTCCGGCGACATGTAGGCCACCGTGCCCAGAGTCGAACCGGGACTCGTAAGATGCTCTTGAAAATATGCCCCTGTCGCCGTAGCCGATACGCCAATCGCCTCTCCCACTCGTTCGGTCTTTGGCGCAAGCTTCGCCAGGCCGAAGTCGAGAATTTTGATCTGGCCGCGCTTAGTGACAAAGATGTTCGCCGGCTTGATGTCGCGGTGAACGATGCCCTGCGCATGGGCGGCGTCCAAAGCGTCGGCGACCTGGATGCCCCAATCGAGCACGAGTTCGGTGGCCAGCGGCTTGCGGGTGATACGGTGGTTCAGCGTTGCGCCTTCGAGGAATTCCATGACGAGGAAGGCTTGGCCGTCGCATTCGCCAATGTCGTGAATGGTGCAGATGTGCGGATGATTCAACGCGGAAGCCGCGCGGGCTTCGCGCTCCAAACGCTCGAGCGCGCGAGAATCGCGGGCCAATTCCGGCGGCAGGAATTTGAGGGCTACGTGACGGCCGAGCCGGGTATCTTCGGCCTCGTAGACAACACCCATCCCACCTTCTCCCAGCTTCTTAATCACACGGTAATGGGAAATGGTATTTCCGATCATAGAGGAACGGAGCGCCGAATTGGCTAACGGACGGTACGCCTCAGGCGCTTGGCGGTCTTCTTGATATTACGGGTGAGAGCCTTGACCTGTTTCGTCAACTCTGTCAGCTCTTACCTGGCCAGCTGTGCTGCTTTTCCGACTTTGTGGGCCGTTCGCTCTGCCCGACCGATTGCAGCTCCGATCTTCACTGCGGCCGATGTGAGGTGCGTCTTCTTGGCCATTCTCGCCTCCGGTTCCAGGTGGCACGATCGTATATGAACCCATCGCCTAGCAAGATTGATCTCCCTCACGAACTCCCGGTCTTGCCCTTCTCCTCTCCGACCACGGCCAGGAATTCGGGGTCGTTGTGCAGGCAGGACAGATCGGGGTCGCGGCGCGCCCAGTCCAACTGCACGAAGCCAAGAGACTTGATCCTCTTCAACAGCTCGAGCGCCTCGGTCTTCCTCTGCATGATGCCGTAGGTGCAAGCGGCGTTATAGAGGATGTTCGAGTCGTTCGGGCGCAGCGCGATGGCCTTCTGCACTTCCCTGATCGCGGCGTCCTGCTTGCCGAAGTGAGCGTAGTTGGTGGCGAGGAGAATGCGCGCGCGGGCGTCTTCAGGGACCATTTCGAGCTGGCGTTCCAGCGCGCGCATGCGGCCTTCGCGCAGGAGATGCGCCTCGTCGTGGCGTCCCACACGCTCGAGGGCCATGATGTACGGGACGAAGACGTTGTAATCGTCGCCGCCCACTTCGATGGCGCGGGCGGCGAGGTCGGCTGCTTCCCCGGGCCTGTCGGCGCGGAACAGCGCGCGGCCAAGCGCAAAGTAGGCGGTGCCGTAGTTCGGATTCAGCTCGAGCGCCCGCTCGTAGGCCTGCTGGCCTCGCTCCAGCCATTGCTCTTCCGAGCCGTGGAAGTAGAAGATCACCGCGCAGGCGATGGCTACCTCGGCATAAGCCAGCGCGAAGCCCGCGTCCAGTGCGATCGCGCGCTCGTACATCTGCAGCGCGAATTCCAGGTCGGTGCGCGTTAGCCGCCGGGCGTAGCCGCGCCCGCGCAGGAAGTAGTCGTAGGCCTCGGCGTTTTCGGTGGGCTTCCGCGCAATGGCGCGCTCTTCCTGCGGCGAAAGGGTGATGCGCAGGGCCTGGGCGATGCTGCGGGCGATTTCGTCCTGCACCTCGAAAACGTCTTCCAGAGTGCGGTCGAACCGCTCGGCCCAGACGCCGTGGCCGGAGCGCGCCTCGACGAGCTGCGCGGTGACGCGCAGGCGGTTGCCGGCGCGGCGAAGCGTGCCGCTGAGCACGTACGTCGCGCCCAGTTCCTGCCCCACCTGCGGCGCAGTCACGGGCTTGTCGCGGAACCCCAGCACCGCCGCCCGCGGGAACACCTTCAGGCCTTTCACCTTGAGCAGCTCGGTGATGATGTCCTCGGTCATCCCATCGCGGAAGTATTCGTCCTCCTTCTGCGCGCTCAAGTTCTCGAAGTAAAGGACAGCGAGCGATTTCACCAGGGATGCTGCGCCAGCCGTCACTGCGCGCCCGGAGTCCAGCTCGCGCTTCAGCCGCTGCAAGTCCGCGCGCAGCTTCCCAGCGCTCGGAAAGCGCATCGCGCGATCCTTCTCCAACAGCCGGCCGATGAGCTGGTCCAGCTCCGCCGGCAGCGAAGGGTTCAGCCGCGCCACCGGCATTGGCGCGCGGTTCAGAATGGCGTCGAAGATCACTGCCGTCGTGTTCCCCGCAAACGCCTGCCGGCCCGTCACCACCTCGTAGAGCACCACGCCCAGCGAGAACAGGTCCGTGCGCGCGTCCACGTCCTCCCCGCGCGCCTGCTCGGGAGACATATAGGCCACCGTGCCCATCGCCGAGCCCGAGCTCGTCAGGCGCTCCTCGGTCGCGCCGGCGCCGACGGTCGCGCCGACCGTCTCCCCCACGCGCTGCTTGCGCGGCGTGAGCTTCGCCAGGCCGAAGTCGAGGATCTTCGCCTGCCCGCGCCGAGTCACAAAGATGTTCGCGGGCTTGATGTCCCGGTGGACGATCCCGCGGGCGTGCGTGGCCTCAAGCGCGTCGGAGATCTGAATGGCCAGCTCGAGCGTCTCTTCGATGGGCATCGACTGGCCGGAGATGTGGTGCTTGAGCGTTTCGCCCTCGAGCAACTCCATGGCGATGAACGGCCGACCCTCGTATTCGTCAATGTCGTGGATGGTGCAGATGTTGGGATGGTTCAGCGCCGACGCAGCGCGCGCCTCGCGCTGGAATCGCTCGACCGCCTGGTGGTCCCGCGCGAATTCTTCCGGCAGGAACTTGAGGGCCACGTTGCGGCCCAGGCGCGTGTCTTCCGCGCGATAGACCACACCCATGCCGCCGCCGCCGAGTTTTTCCTTGATCCGATAGTGGGATACTGTCTGGCCGATCATAGAAAACGAACCATTTGGGGCGGCCATCTTATGCTGTGCCTCCCCAGCAAGTCAACGCGTGCTAGTTGAGTGCTAGTTGTCCCAGAGAAAACGGGAGAGGCCTGCCGCTGAGGGCTTCACAACACTCTTCAGAGGAAAACTTCTGGGGAGACGTGGAAGCGATCACTCAGCCGGCGGATGTGTTTCTTGCTCAAAGCTCGGTTCCCGCTCAGCACTTCAGACACAATACTCGGTGTGCCGAATACTTCCACAAGGTCCTTCTGCTTGAGTCCGTTCGCCCGCATCAGTTCCGAAACGGCTTCTTGCGGCGCGGCGGGCTTCAGCTTGTAGTGCCGCTCCTCGAAATCTTCGATAAGCAGCGTCAGCAGTTCCGCCAGCTTTTTCTCCGCCGCCGTGAGCTGCTCATTTGGCGCATCAAGTTTTTCCAGCAGCCGGATGCAGGCCTCGTTTTCTTCCTCCGTTTCGATCACCTTGGGCAGGCTACGTATCAGCAGTCTCCGATACTCGCGCGTATCGAAGCGGCGCCCCCCCGACTTCCTTCTTTGAGCCGTGACGGTCACTTCTTCCAACTCCCGCGGTCGTATTCTGCATGCGTAAGAACTTCCCGGATGAAGATGCGACCGGTCCTGTAGTTGATTCGCGTGACGAGCCGATACTCGTTTCCTTTCATGTGGAACACTGTGTAACCTTCCACGGCATCGGTTCTCGGAAACGTCTGGCGAATTTCCGCCAGGCTATTCCACTTCGCTTTTTTGGCGATGCGGAACCAGGCATCGAGTGGACCTTCCAGATCAGCATGTATCGCCGCCGCTTCGCGCAACCTCTTTCGAGAGATCACATGCATCCATCAGGCCCCGGCATTGTGTCTTCTCCCTCGTCGGCACAATCCTTGAATACCCGATCAATCCTTGGCGGAGTCCTGCCGGCACAGCATCTGACCACTCCCATTAGATTCTCATTTTGCGAACCTGTCAAGCGAGGTTTCGCAGAATGCGAACTCCCCTCATACCGAAGATCATGCGCCGATGGGGCCGCGGTCGGGAGTTCGAGCCCGCTGGCCGCCCGGGGACACTCGACCAAAGCACGCCGGCGTGGCAAGATGAGGTGTGTAAAGGGCGGAATCGAGGGAACAGCGAGATGGAAAAGGCCACTTTTGGAGCAGGGTGTTTCTGGGGAGTGGAGGCAGGCTTGCGTCCAGTCAAAGGTGTAGTCTCGACAGCAGCGGGGTACATGGGAGGCTGGCTGAACAATCCAACGTATCGTGAAGTGTGCTCGGGGCAAACCGGCCACGCCGAAGTGGTACAGGTGGAGTATGACCCCTCTCAGGTTTCGTATGATGAGCTTCTGGATGTATTTTGGGAGATCCACGACCCCACGCAGTTAAACCGCCAAGGCCCCGACGTAGGCACGCAGTACAGGTCCGTAATCTTTTTCCACAATGCAGAGCAGGAGGCCGCCGCGAGGTCATCCAAAGAAAGGCTGCAGAACTCAGGCAGATTTGACGGGAAGATTGTAACGGAGATCCTGCCCGCTTCTCCATTCGGCAGGGCGGAGGACTATCATCAGCAGTATTTCGAGAAGCGCGGTGTGAAGTCTTGCGGATTGCCCTAACCAGGTCTGTGCCGGGAGTTGGAATCTCCCGAAGCCGGCCAGCGAGAGGCCGGCGTGCATCTGTCCGCAACCAGGATCAGGAAACGCAGCACGGTTTAGGTCATTGGGCCGGCTCGAAGGTGGCGGCGACACAGGGAGGGTTGCGATGAGAATCAGCGATCTGTTCACGGGTGTCCGCTACATAGGCAAAGCAGAGGGCGACCGAAGAACCTACTATGTGTTTGAGGGCGATGCAGGCTATCTGGTCGTGGCGCCCAACTCAACCGGCAGCTTCAACGTGAACATGGTGGATGGGGAGGTGCCCGACGCCGTAACAAGCGCATTCAAAGGAAAGAAGCTGACTGCAGGACGTTTGAAACGCAGCAGCCGGCGTCCCGACCTGTTTGGCGGCCCGTTTGCGTCTCTGCAGGCACTGTACGTGATGGTTGCGCTGGGCCGTGCGCGCAAGCTAAAGCGGCGCGAAGGGAAAGCCATGGTGTTTAAGATCAGGCGAGCAGAATGACCAGAGTTTCCTCTGGGGAAGGATTCAGGACTCTGGGCACGACCGTGACATCAGGGCGGATCAAGCCCGGGAATTTTTCGTCCGCCCTTCGTTCGAATTCGATCAAGAGGGCCTCCATTCCCGCCGAGTATTTTCACTTTTAGCGACAGCCTGCACTCTTACCTGTACTTTTGCCTTGACATCATGGGGGAAATCCGCGAGGCTATGAAATTTGGGAACTGGTTGGGATTCTCCTCAGAGCTTCCGGCGCGCTTTGAAGCCGGGCCCTCGCCAGTTGGAATGCCCTTCCGGGCGGGCCACTGTTGGCGTGGGTTCGTGGCGCCTGGATGGTTCGGGGCGATAAAACCCGAAGGGGTCACCTGCTCCTGCCCACCGAGGCAGGATTAATTTTCTGAGTCGAGTTCCATCCGGGAACGAACATGATCGCTTACGGCGAAGCGGCAAACCTTTTTCTCCTGGCGCAAACTCCCGGGCCGTCGGGTTTGCTGGCCAGTCCGCTGGTCATGATGGTAGTCGTCATGGCCATCTTTTATTTCCTGCTGATTCTTCCCCAGCAGCGCCGGCAGAAGCAGACGCGAGCAATGCTCTCTGCGCTGAAGGCAGGAGATAAGGTGATCACCAACGGGGGCATCTACGGCACAATCGTTGGCGTGGAGGACGAAGCGGTGCAACTGCGCATCGCCGACCAGGTGAAAATCAAGGTCGCTCGCTCGGCCATTGCCGGAGTTCAGCCAGAGACCAAGGAGAGTTAACGGCGGCGCGCCCGAGGTGCGCACTTTGCCTCCCGACGCCCCGCAACCGAGGGAGGAATCGGCAAGCCAGACGAAACGATGAACCCCAACCTGAAATGGAAGGCGCTGTTTATTGCCTGCATCATCCTTCTTTGCCTATACGGCCTGCTCGGCCTGCCGAATTTCCCCACCTCCTGGGCGCAGGCCAAAGAAAATTTTTCCCGGCGCATCAAGCTGGGACTCGACCTGCAGGGCGGCACGCACCTGATTCTGCAAGTGCAGGTGCAAGAGGCCGTAAGCCTGCACACCGACCAGACTGTGGACCGGCTGACCGTGCAACTCCGGGATAAGAACATCCGCTACGATGAAATCCGCAAGGTGGACGACACGCATATCCTGGTGCGCAACCTCGCGCCGGAACAGTCCGGCGCCTTCCGCGACCTGGCGGCCGAGCAGTTTCCGGAGTGGGACTTGGCCCCGGCGCCCGGCGAGTCCTCCGGATACACGCTGACGATGAAGCCGGCGATGGCGACCAACATCCAGAATCAGACGCTGGACCAAGCCGAAGAAACCATTCGGCGGCGCATTGACATCCTCGGCCTGACCGAGCCGGTGATCCAGAAAAACCTCCGCGGGGAGAATGAGATCCTCGTGCAGCTCCCCGGGGAAGGCGACCCCACGCGCGCCAAGGGAGTGATTCAGGCCGGCGGACAGCTCGAGCTGCGCCGCGTCGTGGATGCTACCCCCTATCCCTCGGAAGCTGCGGCGCTGGCCGCGCACGGCGGCGTCCTGCCGGCTAGCACCGAACTGGTGCGGGGCAAATCCGAGCCCACGCAGGCGGGGCAGCCAAGCGGAGAGATCTGGTACTTGCTGGATCGGACGCCGACCGTCACCGGCCGCGACCTCCGCAGCGCCTCCGAGCAGCGCAGCACCGACAATCCCGGCTCCTGGGAGGTTCACTTCAGCCTTTCCACGGAAGCCGCGCGGCGGTTCGGCCCGTTCACGGAGGCGAACATCGGCCGACCGATGGCCATTGTGCTGGAACACAAAGTGCAATCCGCGCCCGTCATTCAGAACCGGATCGACGACTCGGGACGCATCACCGGCCGGTTCGGGCAGCAGGAAGCGCACGACCTGGCACTGGTGTTGCGCGCCGGCGCGCTTCCCGCCTCCATCAAGTATCTGGAGGAGCGCACCGTGGGGCCGTCGCTCGGCGCCGATTCAATCCGCCACGGCTTGCAGGCCTCGGTGGTGAGCCTGGCGGTGGTGATGATCTTCATGGTGTTCTACTACCGGATCTCCGGCGTGAACGCGGTGGTGGCGCTGATCCTGAACCTGGTCATCCTGCTGGCAGCGCTGGCCTACTTCGGCGCTGTGCTGACGCTGCCCGGCATCGCCGGAGTGATCCTGACCATCGGCATGGGCGTGGATTCCAACGTGCTGGTATTTGAGCGCATCCGCGAAGAGTTGCGCGCGGGCAAGGCCCCAGTCTCCGCGGTGGACACGGGTTTCAAGCGCGCTTTCTTGACCATCATTGACACCCACGTGACCACGGTGGTCTCGGCCGTCTTCCTATTCGTCTTCAGCGGCACCGGGCCGGTGCGCGGATTTGCGGTCACGCTGGCGATTGGTTTGATCTCGAACGTGTTTACGTCGATCTATGTTTCGCGGACGATTTTCAATTGGCACCTGGGGCGGATGGCGCGCGAGGCCGTGCTGAGCATTTAGCCTCAGGAGCGAGGCGGGGCTGGGAACAAAGGCTGCCCCGCCGGTGTCTAAAACTTGTGGGAGTCGTATGGAGTTTTTTCGCCAAGTCAACATCGACTGGATGAGCCGGGCGAAGTACTTCGTCACGCTTTCGCTGATGCTGTTGCTGATTGGCGGCGCCTCCTGGGTGCGCAAAGGCGGGCTGCGCTACGGCATCGACTTCAAAGGGGGGACGCTGGTATACGTCCGGTTTGCCCAGGCACCGCCGATTGACCGAATCCGGCAGGGCCTTGCCCAGGAAGGTCTGGGCGAGAGCGTGATCCAGAGGATCAGCGACATCACCAACCCCAATATCAACGAGGTGGTGATCGGGCTCGAGCAGCGCGGCCAAGGCGAGCAGGCGCTGGATACCGGGAAGGCCACGATCCTGCAAGCCCTGCGGAAGACTTTCGGCTCGGGCGACCCCAGCAAGCAGGACTTCAACGCGGCCACGCCCGCGACGCTGGCCGAGTACCTCGTGCGGCGGGACCCACTGGCCCTGGGACCGACCGCCGGCAACCGCTACACGCAACTGGCCCGGCGCCTGACCGACTTTCGCGACCGCGAGCGGAACGGTTTGATCGCCAGCTTTGACGAGTTGAAGAAGGTCGAGGGGGTCAACGATCCGGCCATTGCGGCCCTTCGCGGCGACTACTTCCTGGGTGATTTTGCCATTCGCAACGTGGAGATCGTCGGGCCCAAGGTGGGCGCGCAACTGCGCAGGCAAGCCATCCTGGTTACCCTCTATGCTTTGGCCGGCATGCTGGTATATATTGCCTTTCGTTTCGAGTGGGTGTACGGTGCCGCCGCCGTCCTGGCCGTATTTCATGACGTCCTGATCACGCTGGGGTTTTTCTCGCTGTTGAATTTTGATATTTCGTTGACGGTCATTGCGGCGCTACTGACCCTGGTGGGCTACTCGATGAACGACACGATCGTCATCTTCGACCGCATCCGGGAAAACAACCGGCTGATGCGCCGCGAGCCGTTCCCGGCGATCGTCAACCGCTCGATCAACCAGACGCTCTCGCGGACCATCCTGACCAGCGGCCTGACCTTCCTGACCGCCCTGGTGCTGTTCCTGATGGGAGGCCAGGTGCTGCGCAGCTTCTCTTTTGCCCTGGTGGTGGGAATTGTGGTAGGAACATACTCGAGCTTTGGCATTGCCGCGCCCTTGGTGGTAGCTTGGAATCACTGGCGAGGCCGTGGGGCCGCGGCAGGATCCGGATCCGCAGCCGGCAATAAAGCCCGGCTAGGCCCGGCGGCATCCAGCCGCCTGGCAACCGCCGGGAGGAGGTAGGATATGTTTGACGATTTGGTGGAGTGCAATCCGGTTCCCAAGAGGACCAACAAGCCCTGGACGATTGCCGTCTCGACGCTTTTCCAGGTCTTGCTGCTGGGCGTCATGACCCTGATTCCGCTGATCTACACCGAGGCGTTGCCCAAGACGATGCTCACGACGCTGCTGGTGGCACCGCCGCCCCCGCCGCCCCCGCCGCCCCCGCCGGCGGTCATGCCGGTGAAGGTGGTGAAGCCGATGGCTCGGCTGATTGAGGCCGGCAAGTTGATAACGCCGCGGGCCATCCCGAAAGAAGTGAACATCTTTAAAGAGCAGGAGATGCCTCCCGATGTAGCCGTCGGCGTGGTCGGGGGCGTGCCGGGCGGCGTACCGGGAGGCCAAGCAGGCGGCGTACTGGGCGGCATCATCGGGGGTTCGAACCTCCCCCCACCGCCCAAGGAAACTCCCAAGCGCATCCGCGTCGGTGGACAGGTGCAGACCGCGAAGCTGATTAACAAGGTCCAGCCGGTTTATCCGCCGCTGGCCAAGCAGGCGCGCATCCAGGGCACGGTCCGCCTGCAGGCGGTGATCGCCAAGGACGGCTCAGTGGTGGAGTTGCAGGTCCTCTCCGGGCATCCGCTGTTGCAGCAGGCGGCGCTGGATGCAGTCCGGCAGTGGCGTTATCACCCCACGCTGCTGAACAGCGAGCCGGTCGAGGTGGTGACGACGATTGACGTTATCTTTACGCTGAGTTCGTAGGGCCACGGCGGCGCTTCCAGCGGCTGAGGGAGCGTCGCCGTTTTTGAGGAGGAGAACAGGCGGAGCCGGGCAGCTTGCCGGTTTTGCCCGAGCGTTTGCGAACGAACGAAAAGGAGCACACTCTATGCTTGCCAATTTGTGTTTGTTGGGGCTGACCTTCATCCAAGGCCAGGCAGTGGGCTGGGACGTGGTCAGCATGGTCAAGGCCATGGGTTGGCCGGCCAGGATCGTTGTGATCATTCTGTTCTTGATGTCGGCATGGTCGGTCGGGATCATGATCGACCGGGTGTTGATGTACAGCGCGGCGCGCAAGCAGTCCCGCATCTTCGTGCAGCAAGTGGCCGGCGCGTTGCGGGAGGGCAAACTCGACGAGGCCATCTCCATCGCCGAGCGCAACAAGAAGAGCCACATCGCCAAGGTGGTAGCCACAGGCCTGTCGGAGTTTCAGTCCGCCTCCGCCCAAGTCTCCGAGGCCGAGGTCATCGAAGCCGCCAAACGCGGCCTGGAGCGCTCGGTGGCTATCGTGCACGCCGAGATGAAGCGCGGGCTGAGCGGCCTGGCCACGATTGGTTCGACGGCTCCCTTCGTCGGACTGTTCGGCACTGTGGTGGGCATCATCAACGCGTTCAAGGGGATTTCGGCCGAGAAGGCCACTGGCCTTTCGGCGGTGGCAGGCGGAATCGCCGAAGCCCTGGTGACCACGGCCTTCGGGCTGTTCGTCGCCGTCCCGGCGGTGTGGACCTACAACTATTTCACCAACAAGGTGGAGGCCTTCGACGTGGAGATGGACAACTCCTCGATGGAGCTGATCAACTACTTCATCACGCGGCGAGCGGGAAAGAAGTAAGCCATGGCCTATAAGCCCAAAGCCGGCGACGTGATGTCGTCGCCGAACGTCATCCCGATGGCGGACATCATGCTGGTGCTGCTGATCATCTTCATGGTGGTCACGCCGATGCTGCAGAAGGGCGTCTCGGTGGACATGGCCCGGGTCAACAACCCCACGGACATGCCCAATGCCGAGAAGGACGACGCCATCATCGTGGCCATCACCCGCAGCGGGGACATCTTCCTGGGCTCGCAGAAGGCCGCCCGCGACCAGCTCACTTCGCTCATTCGCGACAAGCTCACCAGCCGGCTCGATAAGACTGTGTTCGTCAGGAGCGACGCCCGCGCCAAGTACGGCGATGTCGTGGCGGTCGTGGACGAAGTGCGCGCCGCGGGCGTGGACCAACTGGGCTTGCTCACGGAGCGCTCGCAGGAACAACGCAGGACCCCGCCGCCCCCCACGCAGTGAGCGGCGGGTTGGTGGCAGAAGGGCGGGCGTCGAGCTCGCCGCAGAGCGGAAGCGCGGAGTAAACAAGATGGGAATTCACGTCGGTAAAGGCAAGGGCAGCATTGCGGACATGAATGTCGTGCCACTGATCGACATTCTCCTGGTGCTGATCATTATCTTCATGGTGATCACGCCGCTGACGCAGAAGGGACTCGAGGCCCTAGTGCCGCAGCCCTCCCCGAACCAGCAGCAGCCCAGCCAGGAAATCCTGCAGAAGACCATCGTCGTGCAGGTGAGCTCCGGCGGCAAGCTCAAGATCAACCAGGAAGACCACACCTGGGACACACTGGGTCCGCGGCTGGAAACCATCTTCAAAGAACGCGCGGAGAAGGTGGCCTTCGTCAAGGGCGACGACAATGTGTTGTTTGCCGATGTGGCCCGTGCGATTGACATCATGCGCGGCTCGGGCATCGACAAAGTCGGGCTGATCACCGCTAAGCTCGAAGCGGGGCAGTAGCCGTCTCCCCGTCGAGTTCGCCGAGGTCGCTCGGGCCATTAGCGTCATGCGCAGCGCAGGGATTGAGAAGGTCGGCTTGCTCACGGCCCGCATGGAAGCGGAGCGGTAAATCGCCCGGGATAGTTCTGGCGGGCCCGGGATCAAGAGTATTCGGTTGCCACTTTCAGAGGAGAACTCAACCAGAGCAGGGATGAATCGAATGAACCCACTCGCGTTGGCTCGCTCGGATCGCAAGCGTGTGTCGATTGCCCCGTTGGTCGTTTTCACCCTATTGGTGGCCGTCTGCGTCACTGGCTGCAACAAGCTGAAGGCGCGCGACATGCTCAACAAGGGCGTCCAGGCTTATAGGAACGGCCAGTTTGACACGGCCATCGAAGACTTCAAGCAGGCCAAGGAGCTGGACCCGGGCCTGCTCAACGCGCGGCTGTATCTGGCCACGGCCTACGCCAGCCAGTACATCCCCGGCGCGCCGTCGGAAGACAACGTCCGGAAGGGCCAGCAGGCCATCGACGAGTTTCAGGAAGTGCTGCGCATCGACCCAAAAAACCTTTCAGCCATTGACGGCATTGGCTCCATTCTCTTCCAGATGGCCGCTACCCCCTTCACGTCGAGCAAGTTCGAGGAGTCGAAGAACTATCACCTGAAGCACATCGAACTGAAGTCGGATGACCCGGAATCGTACTACTGGGTGGGGGTGATTGACTGGACGCTGTCGTTCCGCGCCAACAGCGACATGCGCGCCGAGTACAACAAGGCCAACCCGCGCAAGCAAGTGAGGGACGATCAGCCGTTGCCGCCCAAGGTGCGCGAGGAATACGCCGCGAAGTATGGTCCGATGGTGGACGAGGGCATCAAAGAATTGAACAAGGCCATCGAGCTGCGTCCCGACTATGATGACGCCATGGCGTACCTGAACCTGCTGTTCCGGCGGAAGGCGGACCAAGTGGCCTCCGCGGAAGAGCGTGAAAGCCTGCTGAGGCAGGCCGATGCGCTGGTAGAGAAGGTGAAAGAGATCAAGCAAAAGAAGATGGAAGCCCCGAAGTCCTAGCCAGCCGGAACTCAATCCTCAATTTGGAGCGGACGGCCATGGCCGTCCCCTTTTCTTTAGCGTGT